>OLNN01002636.1_pt1 | contig 12351 bp, 10 predicted proteins | sample 1672141 | NCBI WGS metagenome assembly OLNN01 (sample SAMEA3136652, study PRJEB25190) | human gut metagenome | biome: human gut; feature: human-associated habitat; material: faeces | place: Austria | collected 2013 | reverse complement strand
CTCATACGGGCGCAGACGCACAGTATTCCCTGCAAAAGCAGCTTCCTTGTTTCTTTATGGATTCTGAGAAGCTGTGGTTTGTAGAAGTTGTCCTGTAAAACCGCTGCATCCTTGAATCCTTTTAGAGCTCTTGCCTAGTGTACGGAGCTCTCGTTTCCTGATGATGTCATCATAGCACCCTGTTCTATGTATGTCAGCCGGTAACATGTGCATCTTTTATGCTTTGTCTCTTTTTACAAAATTAAAATGCAATATTTGTATAGTTTCACGGAATCTATTTCTATTATTAACTACCAAAAGTTCCATTTCATACCATTTATGTCATTTTTCTCATTATATGGTATATCAAACATGTTTCCGCAACACCTATTGTGTTACCGATGACATTACCGATGACATATTATACCAGTTTCTATGATATTTCCGGTTTCAACACCGTAGTCCCGCGCTGCACCAGCACAATGCCCGCCACACGGTTTGACATGCACATATCCCCTGTTGTTTATAACACGGGATACAGATTCCTTCACAGCGCCCGCGTCGATTCCTGTTCCAGTAATTCCCCCGGAAAAATCTTATGCTGATGGCTGCTTTTGCCATCCAGCAGATCAAACAGATGATGGACAGATTCTTCTGCAATTTCCTGGATCGGCTGACGGATCGTCGTCAGGGTCGGATTGTAATAGCTGCACAGCTCAATTCCGTCAAAGCCCGCAACAGAATAATCCTGCGGGATCCGTTTCCCCGCCTCTGCGATCGCCCGACAGGCTCCCACTGCCATCGTATCTGAAAAAGCAAACACTGCCGTAAACTCTTTTCCTTCATCCAGCAGCTGTCGGGTCAGAACATAACCGTTTTCCATACTGTAGGACGGAAGCTTCGGATTCATATAGCAGATCAGTCCCTCATCCGGCTCGATTCCCTGTTCCCGAAGTGCCCGCAAATATCCCATCAGACGCATCCGACCAATGCTGACATCTTCTTTTCCCGCAGCGAGCACCGCGATTTTGCGGTGTCCCAGTCGGATCAGGTAATCCGTCATCCGATATCCTTCTTTTTCATCGTCAACCGACAAGGTGGAGTAATTATCGTGCCGGATTCCGTCCGGTCCTTCTCCGACTGTTGAAAGAATAAACGGTATCCGCAGCTTACTCAGCTTTTCTTCTGAATGGACAAAATGTCCCCCCAGAAAGATCAGACCTGCCAGACGTTTTTCCTTTACCAGCTCCAACGCCACATCAACCTCATCCTCATCCGATTCAACGTGCCGGATCACCATGGAATACTTCTTCTTTTTGATCTCATCCTCCATGATCTTGATCGCTCCGGCAAAAAACGGATTTGTTAATCCCTTCACAAGCACAGCGATACACTTTCCGTCCGTCCGCTTCAGATACCGTGCACTGTTATTCGGAATATACCCATACTTCTGAATGATGCCCATTACCTTCTGCTTCGTTTCAGGATTGATATCCGGATGGTTATTGATCGCCCGGGATACTGTGCTTACTCCAACGCCGCACATCCGTGCAATATCTTTAATTGTGATCTCTTCCATCTCTCTGTTTTTCTGCTCCATTGCTTCTCTGCCCTACCATACTTATTGTTTCGACCGCAATTTCAAAGTTTCGCGTTTTCTCCGACATTTTATAGGAAAACCCCCGTAAAGTCAAAACAATCACAAAATTGCAAAAAGCCGTCCGGCTGTTTGCAGTAGCCGAACGGCTTTATTCTTTTTTCTAAATATGTATTTTTATTCCGGTACGCAGCTCATCCTTTTACAGCACCAGCTACAACGCCCTCGATGATGTACTTCTGGCATGCCAGATAAAATACAATGATCGGAATGATGGCAAGCACCAGGACGCCCATCATCGCCCCCATGTCGACAGAGCCATATCCGCCCTTCAGATACTGAACTGCGATGGGAACTGTTTTATACTTCGTCATATCCAGTACAAGATACGGAAGCAGATAGTCGTTCCAGATCCACATCGTCTGCAGGATTGCAACCGTAATACAGGTTGGCTTCATAATCGGCATAACAATTCCGAAAAAGGTCTGCAGCGGCGTACAACCATCGATCATCGCAGCCTCTTCAATTTCCAGCGGGATGCTCTTTACAAAGCCGCAGAACATAAAGACGGAAAGCCCTGCGCCAAATCCCAGATATACAATGACGATACCAAGCGGATTATTTAATTTCAGCATATCCGCAAGCTTGGACAGGGTAAACATTACCATCTGGAACGGAACGATCATCGAAAACAGACACAGAAAATACAGCGCAGTTGTAAAACGATTCTTTACACGGCTGATATACCACGCACACATGGAGGGACACAGGATGATCACGCCAACAGACAGCACCGTAATAAAGAGAGAGGTAAAGAACGCGTCAATAAAGCCGGTTCTCTGGATTCCCTTGATATAGTTTTCGATGCCGACAAACATCTTGTCCGTCGGAATGGCAAAGGGTTTCTTACTGATATAAGCCTTCTTTTTAAAAGAGTTAATCACAACCAGCGCGATCGGAAATACATAGGCAATGGAAATCAGGGTAAAGACCAGCGTAAAGATCCAGCCATGCTTTGCTTTTCTCACATTCATTACTGCTGTACCTCCTTTCTACGTGTCAGCCAGTTCTGCGTCAATGCGATCGCTGCTACCAGCAGGAAGAATACGACCGCTTTCGCCTGACCGACGCCCTCCCAGCCGGTACGTCCATAAAATGTACGGAAAATATTCAGCGCCAGCAGCTCGGACATGTTGGAGGGCTCGCCGTTTGTCAGCGCCAGGTTCTGGTCGAACAGCTTAAACGAATTGGTCAGGGTCAGGAATGTACAGATCGTAATGGAGGGCATTACCATCGGAATTGTCACGTTTTTCAAAATCTGTCCGGAAGTCGCACCGTCAATCTTTGCAGCCTCGATCAGATCCCCGGGGATATTCTGAATTCCGGCAATGTAAATGATCATCATATAGCCGATCTGCTGCCAGCACATCAGAATAACCAGTCCCCAGAAGCCATAGACGGAGGAATAGGTCAGTGTCCGGTTCATATACAGCAGTACACCATTTAACAGAAGCTGCCAGATATAACCCAGGATGATACCACCGATCAGGTTCGGCATAAAAAATACTGTCCGGAAGATATTTGTCCCCCGAAATCCCTTTGTCAAAAGCAGCGCTACCGCAAATGCAAGCACATTGATCAGCACAACCGTCACAACTGTGAAAATCGCTGTATACCACAGGGCGTGTACAAATGAAGCATCTGTAAAAATTTTAAGATAGTTTGAAAAACCGATAAACTTTGCATCTGTTACCGTCGTGAACTTGCAGAAGGACAAATATACACCCATCGCAAAAGGCGCAATAAATCCAAGGATAAATGCAAGAAATGTGGGCAGAACAAAAATCGGCCAATACCGTCTGATTGCTTTCTCCATAATTTCCTCTCATTCTGCCGCTTTCGTGTTCTCTGCATCCGCACAGGCGGCATTGTTTCAAAACATCTGTAATTACCGCACGTGAAGCAAAAATCCCGTGCGTTAAAGGGAAAGGGCGGGCACATAGCCCGCCCTCTGATTATGATCCTCTTTGTTTGCCTGCATACTGAGCTTTGATGCAGGGCTCTTATACAGCTGAATTATTCCGCATGTGCTGCGTCATACTCTGTCTTCCAGCCATCTACGAATGCGGTTACAACAGCATCCCAGTCGCCGGTGCCCTGAGCATACTCAAGCAGTGCGCTGCCGACGCCGTTTTTCCACTCTTCAGAAGGCATTGTGGTGAAGTTCCATGATACAGGTGTCTTACCAGCTTTGGTGTACTCGTCATTTGCAAGTACCAGCGGGTTCTGAGACTGATAACCGTCTTCAAAGGTCTTGAAAGGTGTTACAAAGCCCATGGTGTTTGCCAGAGCGTCACGACCGGTATCGCTGGTTACAACCCATTCCATGAAGTCCAGAGTTGCCTGGATATCAGCAGGATCTGCATTCTTGTTTACACACCAGTAGTTCTCGGAACCGGTGCACAGACCCTGATTTTCTTCGCCTTCTGCGCCAATATAGATAGGAAGCATGCCAAGATCTTCATCTGCTACTTCGTTATCCTTGATGTCGTTGTAAGCCCAGGTACCATTCTGGTAGAAGACAGCTTCGCCAAGTGCAAATTCGCTGGCAGCATCTTCACCAGTCTTACCGGACAGCAGAGCCGGATCACAGGTAGAATCTGTGATGTAAAGATCGAAGATCTGTTTGTAGTTGTCCAGATAGGTTCCCTTGATAGCAGGAGAAGAGGTAATTCCGTCTGCCTTATATTCATAGTACAGAGGCAGGTTTGCCAGATGTGTCTTAAATCTCCAGTCAGAGGAGGAATCAAAACCGGTCGAAGCAAATGCACCTTCTACGCCAAGGTCATCCTTGTGAGCCTGAATGCCATCTGCAACTTTCTTCAGTGCTTCGAAGTTGTTCAGCTCATCGATGGATTTGATCTCTGCATCGTCCAATGCAAAATAGTCATTTAACAGTGCCTTGTTGTAGATCAGACCATATGTTTCAATTACATATGCAATACCCTGAACAGCGTCGCCATCCTTTAACACATAATCGTCTGACTGTACGTTCTTATAAACCTCGCTGTCCTTTAAGTCATAGCAATAATCCTTCCAGGAAGCCAGACCAACAGGACCATTTACCTGAAACAGAGTAGGTGCTTCTGTCTTTGCCATTTCGGACTTCAGAGTAGATTCATAGGTTCCGCTTGCTGCAGTTACAACAGTTACCGGTACGCCGGTTTCAGCGGTGTAATCCTCTGCAAGAGCTACCCAGTCATCTGCCTGCTCGGGTTTGAAGTTTAAGTAATAAACCTTGCCTTCGCCTGTGGCAGCAGCCTCTTCCGTTCCAGTCTCTGCCTCGGTATCTGCAGCTTCGGTCTTTTCCTCAGTTGCTTTCGTTTCTGCCGGAGCAGCTCCGGTATCTGCGGCAGTGCTTCCGCAGCCTGCAAGCATCGTTGTTGCCATTGCCGCACTCAGTAATACACTGATCAGTTTCTTTTTCATAGCTTTACCTCTCCTTTTTTATTGGTGACAGGCGCTTTTCTCAGCGCAATTCCTGTCTGTTGTTGTCCCGGTAATGCTCCCGGGAACGCTTCCGGAAACGTTTCCGGCTGCTATGGTTGTATATTACCACGAGGTACACCATGCGGCAATATCAATTTATTCAGATTGCATGTTTGTTTTTTAAGAACTTGCATATTCTGTACAAGTTGCATATGCTTTCATCGAAGTGCCTGTGTGATCCCCTTCACTGACGACAAATACTCCATTGGGGACATTCCCGTTTCTTTTTTAAACTGTCTGGAAAAATATTGTACTGATCCATAGGACAGACGGGCAGCGATTTCAGTGATGTTGCAATTTTCTTCCCGCATCATTTCCCGTGCACGTCGGATCTTCATTCTGCCGAAATATTCCATTGGTCCGCATCCGAACTCCTTATGGAAAAGATGCTGCAGCGTAGACCGGCTCATATAAAAAACATCACAGAGTGTATTCATATCGATTTGCTCCTGAACATGCTCCTGCATATAGTGGACGACCTGAATCAGTCGGGAACTTTTCAGATGTGCTGTCTCTTCCGTCAGCTCAAACCGTTTGGAATCGTCCGCCTTTTCTTCCCGCTCCCTGCGCAGCGTCAGCAAAAACAGCTCCAGATTCAGCAAAATCATCTGCTGTGCGCCGTAGGGCGCATCCTCCCGAAGTCCTACCTGCTCGATCCAGGGAATATTGATCGGTGTGCTGAGTGCCTCTCTGGCAGCGCTGACCAGTGCAGATAAAATCAGGCGTTCTTTCTCATTTAAAATAAATGCTTTTTTTCGAAAAAAATCTACTCCCGGGCTGTCCGTCACAAAAGAAACCGCTACCAGATTGATCGCCGACTTTCCAACCGCCCGAAACGCATGAAATTCGTTTGGTTCATGGAACACGATATCCCCGGCTCCCATCTGCAGCTCCCGATCCCCTGCGCGTACAAGAATATTTCCTTTATCTACATATAAAAATTCCCAGAAATCATGACTTTCTCCCTTAAAAGCGAAATCCTTCATATATTCAAAATAATGTATTGTAACAATCGCAGGGATCGTAATTTCCCGTTTCAGCTGCGTTTTCACATATGTCATTTACTCATCATCTCCATCTGTCTGCCATCGTCTATAGCTCTCATCCTGTCATTTTTTCCATGCCTATTTTATCAAAAGTTGTCGGATTGTACAACAATACTGCACAAAAGGTCAACACAGCAACACCCATATGAAATATAATGAACCCAGCTGTATAGCGTATTTTTACACATGTATTATACAATTACTTCCCTACAGGAATGTGCGAACGTGTTAAAGGAGCAGTTGCTTTATGAAAACAATTTCTGCCGGAGAGCTTACTGTTTTATTAAATGAAGAAACGCTTTCGGTCACCGTCAGACACAAACATGCTGAATGGTCGACTCTGGATGGATTTATTCCTGTCCTGCAGTGTAAGGAAGGAACCTTCCCCTTTACTTCTGCCGCTTCTGTTTCCCATGAACTTTTTAAAACAGGCGTCGGCACCGGCATCCGCAGCACCTTTTCCGGTTTTTGCGGCACTCCTTATACATTTGAAACTCTGATCTGGATAGAACAGACGACCGAAGATGTCCGTTTCGAATGGCTTCCGGTCACGGAGGACGATCTTTGTGTGGAAAAGGTTTTCTGGCCCGGTGAATTTTCCTTTGAAACACCCTCCAAAAACTGGTATACTGTTCTGACAACCGGTCAGGGACTGTTGGTTCCCAACACCTGGGAGACACCGCTTTCCCCGCTTCCGTTCAACGGATTTTTCGAAACCTCCGGCGGCTACATGCCGTGGTTTGGCCAGGTAAAGGACCGCGACGGTTACATCGCGATCTGCGAAACGCCCTGGAATGCCGGCTATACGGCAAACCATCCGGCAAACGGCCCTTACACCCATGTAAGCGTTTACTACGAACCCAGCCTTGGTAAAATGGATTACCGCCGTGTTCTCCGTTATACATTCGTTTCTGACTGCGATTACAACGATCTCTGTAAAGTATATCGCCGTTATGTCAGAGAAAAAGGACATCTGCGCACGCTCGCTGAAAAAGCTGCACAGAACCCTTCCGTAAACGATTTGATCGGATGCAAATTTATGCACACCGGCATTAAGACAGTCGTACAGCCGGAATCCGATTTTTACGATCCCGCCAATCCGGACAAAAACAACCACCTGACACCTTTCTCCGTCAGAACAGAGCAGATCCGCCAGATTCACGATCTCGGCGTCGATAAACTTTATCTGCATCTGGACGGCTGGGCACAGCCCGGATATGACAATCAGCATCCCGATTATTCTCCCGCATGTAAAGAAGCAGGCGGCTGGAAAGGGATGAAAGAGCTTGCCGATACGATGCACAGGTTCGGTTACATGTTCGGAATTCACGATCAGTACCGCGACTTCTACGAGGCAGCTCCCAGTTTTGATGAAAATTACGCCTGCCATTTCACAGACGGCACGATTCCGAGGCACAGCCGTTGGGCTGGCGGACCGCAGTCTTATCTGTGCGCCTCCCAGGCTCCCTACTATGTAAAACGGAACTTTTCTAAAATCGCTCAAAACGGTATTTTCTTAGACGGTGCTTACTTAGACGTCTTTACCTGCAATGAGGGCGATGAATGTAACAATCCGGAACACCGTATGACACGGCGCGACTGCTACGAATACCGCGGCCAGTGCTTCTCCTGGCTGCTTTCGCAGGGCATCTTATCCAGCTCTGAAGAAGTCAGCGACTGGGCAATCCAGAGCCTGGTATTTTGTCATTACGCCCCGTACTCCTTTATGCTGAAAAAGCCCGGAACCCCCAAGGACGGCATCCCGGTTCCGCTGTTTAATCTTGTTTATCACGACTGCGTAATCCAGCCCTGGATGATGGACCGGCCGGAAGGCGCAGAGGATTATATGCTGTATGCTCTCATTAACGGCGGCGCTCCTTACCTGCTCCGCGATGGTGCTTACCCCAATACGGACGGCGCATTCGCCCAGGATGAAGCTCATATGCCGGAACTGATTGCACGCTGTCAGGTCGTATCCGATCTCCACAGCAGGATTGCGAAATGCGAGCTTATATCCCACCGCTTTGATCCGGACAACTGGAAAATTCAGGAATCCGTATTTGCAGACGGCACGAAGGTTACAGTCGACCTGGAAAAACAGACTTACACCATTTCTGCCTGATAAATAAATAGTTATATAGTTATTTTTCGAGGCCAAAGCGGGCTATGCTCTTTCACATCACAAGAAACGAAAGGGCACAGTCCGCTTTTTTCTACAACAACAGAGTACACCCTACGCGGACATTCTGTTGCCACAAATAGACACGGTCTGCCACAAAACACGGCAATCGCCCCCATAACGGAGGATTTGCATATCTTCAGAAAAAGAAGAAAAAGAGAAAGCGAGGACAATGGTATGAAAAACATGAAACGCATTGCAGCACTCGGTCTGTCTGCTGTTTTGGCAGCAACTGCCCTGGCAGGATGCGGAAGCTCTTCTTCCACATCTACAAGCACTGACAGCTCTGCATCCACAGGCGATACAGCAGCGGCAGATACCAGCGCTTCTACCGGCGACAAGGTAAAACTGACACTGGGCAGCTGGACATCCCAGCCTGAAGTTCTTCAGGATCTGATCGATGCTTATGAAGCTGAAAACCCTAATGTTGAAATCGACATCCAGATCACACCTTACAAGGGCGGCGAGTACTGGACCAAGCTGGAAGCATCTGCAGGCGGCGGCACCGCTCCTGACGTATTCTGGTTAAACGTTCTGCATATCGATTCCTATGCAGACGGCGGTATCCTGGCTGATATGACAGATGCAGTTGCTGCATCCGATATCAAAGACAACTTCCCGGAATCTCTGGTAAACAGCTTCGTTCGTGACGGCAAGAACTACGCTACTCCCAAAGACTTCGATACCAACGCTCTATGGTACAACAAAGACCTGTTCGATCAGGCCGGCGTTGCATATCCTACAGACGATATGTCTTACGAAGACCTCGTTGCTCTGGCAACCGAATTAAAAGACAAGCTGCCTGACGGTATCTATCCGTTCGCTTGCCCTGTTGACTTCCAGACCTGGTATTATCAGACCGTTTATGCAAACGGCGGCTGGATCTTAAACGATGACAAGACGGAAACCGGTTACGCTGATCCCAAAACTCAGGAAGGTATTCAGTGCTGGATCGACATGATCGACGCTGGTCTGTCTCCAAACGCTTCTACTCTGGCTGAGACAGGTTCCGACGCTATGTTCGAAGCAGGTCAGATCGCTATGACCCTGGCTGGTTCTTATATGGTTGAAGAATATTCCGAAAACGAAATCATCAAAGATGTGATCGACTGTGTAGAAATGCCTACCTTCAACGGCATCGAAGACAACTGCATCAACGGTCTGGGCTATGCTGTATACGAAGGCTCCAAGAATAAAGACGAAGCCATCAAATTTGCGATCTGGCTTACAAGCGCTGAAGCTCAGAAGCTTCAGGGCGAGTCCGGTTCCGTTATTTCCGCAAGATTTGATGCGCAGGATCTGTTTGCAAAAGCATATCCTCAGTATCATCTGGAAGCTTACACCAACCACTCTGATATTGCATATCCGCTGCCTGTCTGCATGAACGCAGCTGAGCTGTACGATATGGAAGCAACCTGGCTGACCAAGGCATATACCGGCGAGATGTCTCTTGCGGATGCCTGCGCTCAGTTAAAGACAGAAGCTGACGCTCTGTTGGCAAAATAATACCGGAATCTGCCTGCAGGGCTTCTTCGGAAGTCCTGCGGGTTTCCTGTATTTCCACAACAATAGAATGCGCGCTGAGACGGTTGTTTTGCTTTCCAAGGGAGAAATCGACTCAAAGAAGGTGCGGGTGGAGTTCTCGCTGGAAGATATGGATATGTCCGGCTTCCAGAAGGGCGCGACTTATGAGCAGATCAAGGCGTATGTGTTGGAGCATACCGGTTTGAAGGTATCTTCCCTGTACATCTCACAGATAAAGCGCAAGTGCGGGCTGGATGTGGGGCAAAATTATAACCTGTCAAAGAAGGAAGATGCCAAAGTGCCAAAATGTCCGCCGGAGAAGGAAGCGGCGATCAGGGATGCGTTGAAATATTTTCAGATGATTTAAGAGTCTATTGAGCAAAAAAGCAGTAAATCAATTTCAGATTTACTGCTTTTGCTGGCCGGGCCGGTGAGCTACGAGCATTCATGACTTTTTGATAACTTGTTCCATACTGATATATTAAGCGGAAAGTTGTGGCCCTGTATTTTCAGAGGGAAACGAATGCTCCTTGAATATATCCCACAAAATATGCCATCGCTATACTCAGTGCAATGCAACATATACATAGTATTTCAGCAATTACCTTTTTTTCGATTATTTCATTTATGGACTTTCCGTAATCAATAGTAGACCATACCATTGAAAGCAAAAATAGAATTGAAATCCATTGAGTATGAAATGATAGTCCCATGCTAACAAATACATAGTTTGAGATGATGTAAAAAGCGCTTCTGACTACAACTTCTGTCACTTTTACAATCCGATTTCTCATAGAATTCTCCCTCTCTGATAATACTGTGGGCGGCAGCACTCCTTGCTGTCGCCCCTTGATTGCCTATCTGCAAAGGCGGGCGGGGCTGTCAACGGCGGCGCGTATGCGCCGTTCATCTTGACCGTTGACTGGCTCGACTGGCTTTGCTATTCCGTTATCTCTTTCAGTTATTGTCAAAGGAAATGTAGATAGTTAGACTATTGGGTATGTAGCTGATACTTAACCACTTTTCGTCGTTTGATAAAAGCGTCCCGATAGAAACATAGTTTTCTCCCTCGATTTCCTCTGATACATTTTCAATTACGGAAAAGCCTTCTTGGTTCAAAAGCTCCATATACTCGTTATAGTCGTTTTCGCTAATGCCGGTAAGGTTGATATTGCAATTCTCATGTTCTGTATCAAGTGTAGCCCATGCAACCGTACCAGGCGCAACAGGAAGCCCCTCTGTGTACTCATTCGCAGGCCAAACACCCTCGTCCAATTTTGTAACACTATTAGATTGCGTATTGTTCTCATTGCTTGTCGGTGTAGATGATGTATTTTGATTAGAACACGCAGCCAAAAAAATCATAACCATGATTGTGAATACAGAAATATACTTCTTCATTGGTTACCTCCTGTTTTTGTGTATGGTTCGGATAATTAACAAAATAGCAATAGCTGTTGCTGCAAACCCAATAGCCAAAAGGATTTGCGAAATATCAAAGGCAAACGCGCCCTCAATCTGTATATTTGTTGTCGCGTCGGCTTGTCCGATTGCTCCTTCTGGCACTTTTCCTGATTGCGTAACAGCATATACCGAAAAGGCAGCAACCGCGATAACAAGCGTAGCAAGAGTAGAAATGATGCCGTTCCTTTTTTTCGATTTGGTGTTATCAATGCCAAACTGTTCTGCGGTGCTGTCTGCAAATTCTTTTGGCGTCCCCAAACGCTGGATAATCTGCTGCTCTGTTTCTCCATGCTCCATAGCAGACGCAAAAACTTCATTCAAGTCACGCACAACCTCTTTTTTCATTTTGCGTGGTAAAGATAGTTCCTTTTCAACCTGTTTGATATATTGTTCTTTCATTTGGATACCCTCGCTTGTTGATAACTTTCTATAAAGCCGTTTACGCAGTTTTCATAGCTTGACCAAAATAAGATTAGTTCATCAAGTACATTCCTGCCTTTATCAGTTAAAGAATAATACTTTTTTGAGCCGCCATTTGCCGCAGCCGGAGCCAACCGGCATTTGATTAGTTCTGCTTCCTGTAAACGATACAAAATGGGATAAATGGTTCCCTCTTTCGCATATCCCAAAACAGACGCACTATTGTTCAATTCGGTTATAATTTCATATCCATAAGTTTCCTTGCGTCCGATTAGGCATAAGAGTATCATTTCCAGAGAGCCTTTTTTGAATTGCTGGACATATTTGTTATTCATATCGTCGCCTCTCTTTAGTTTCGCTATTTAGGTTAGCTAAGTAGCAACTATATTATATCTCTTCCGAAGTATCAGAGTCAATAGGCTTAACGAAAAAGTTACAAAGTGTGTGCGTAAGATAATAACGGAATAGTGGGTTGCTGTCTATCAATTCTTGTATGTTACTTTATGGCACATGAGCATTGGAAGCAGGGTTGTCCTGGCCGTAACCTTCCAGAAGGTTGATAACGCCCCAGATACCAAGACCTGCGCCCAGGG
>OLNN01002633.1_pt1 | contig 12360 bp, 9 predicted proteins | sample 1672141 | NCBI WGS metagenome assembly OLNN01 (sample SAMEA3136652, study PRJEB25190) | human gut metagenome | biome: human gut; feature: human-associated habitat; material: faeces | place: Austria | collected 2013 | reverse complement strand
AATTCTACGGAACCTTCCATCTCCGGTGCCAGAGTCACCAGTTTGATCAGTCCGCCGCTTGCCTGCTGGCATGCACGGAACGTCTCTGCGGACGGTGCCTGAATATAAGCACCATTCTGTGCTCCCTTTTTCTCCGGTGCGATAAATGGTCCTTCCATATTGATACCAATGACACGTGCTCCGTCTGCGATGCCGTCTGCTTCTTTTGCGGTCGCAAAAATATCAACCAGCATCTCTTTGGAAAGTGTCATGGATGTCGGGCAGTAAGAAGTGATACCGTGTGCTTTTTCAAAACGTAAAATCTCTTTTACGCCTTCTACGTCGCAGTCACAGAAATCATGACCGCATGCACCATGGCTGTGTACATCCACAAGACCAGGAATCAGTTTGTATCCGTTTGCGTCTACCACCGTCTTATCGCTTACTTCTGCTTCCGTTGCCACGATCTTATGATCTTCTACAAAAACATCTTTTACCTGAAATGTTCCGTCTTCACAAAAAACGGATGCACCTTTAATGATCATTTAGATCACTCCCTTCTCTCTGCACAGGGACAGTGCTTCTTCATCTGCAATTACGATCACATCGTTGTGAAGCTGCAGTACAGAAGCCGGTACGCCAGGTACGATCGGCCCGAAGAAAGATTCATAAACTGCCTTTGCTTTGTTCTTTCCGCTTGCCAGCAGCAGAACTTTCTTGGCTGACATGATGTTCTTGATGCCCATGGTGTATGCATATTTCGGCACATCATCCATAGTTTCAAAAAATCTTGCGTTTGCTTTGATGGTATCTTCTTTCAGTGCTACACAGTGTGTCAGGCTCTCGAAAGCTGAACCCGGCTCGTTAAATCCGATGTGTCCGTTTCCGCCGATACCAAGCAGCTGCATATCCACACCTCCGGTTTGCCGGATGATTTCGTTATACTGTGCACATGCCTTATCGCTATCCTCTTCCAGTCCGTCAGGCACAAAGGTCCGTGCTTTGTCAATATTTACATGGTCAAAGAGATTATGATCCATAAAATAGCGGTAGCTCTGGTCATTGTCGCCGGAAAGTCCCTTGTACTCATCCAGATTCACACTTGTCACCCTGGAAAAATCCAGATCCCCTTTTTTGTACCATTCTACCAGTTGTGCATACATGCCCACAGGCGTGGAACCGGTAGCCAGTCCAAGAACTGCATCCGGTTTCATGATAATCTGTGCAGACATGATATTGGCTGCTTTTCTGCTTACATCCTGATAATCTTTTCCTGCGTAAATAATCATAGTTTTTTCCTCAGCTCTTATTCTGCGATCAGTTTATCCAGAAGCTCCTTGGCCATACGGATATCTTTTTTCTGTTCCTCACCGGAGATCTCACGCTCAATGGTAATATCTCCCTGATAACCGATCTCTTTCAGCTTTGCAATAAATGCAGAATAATTTACTTTACCCTGGCCAAGGGGAACCTCATCAACCAGATGATGTCCATCTGTTGGATATTTTCCATCTTTTCCGTGAATTCCCATGACATACTCACCGAAAACCTCCAGAGCATCTACCGGATTTGCCTTTCCGTACATGATCAGGTTTGCAGGATCAAGGTTAATTCCCACATTTCCTTTTCCGACAGCTTTCTCAATATCCTGGATCGCACGCTTTAATGTTACAGGAGTCTCCTGTCCTGTTTCAAACAGGAAGTTCTGACCATTTTCCTTACATTTTTCCACAATAGCCTTACATGCAACCAATACTTCCTCGTATTTCGGGTCGTATGGATTTTCCGGCATATAGCCAACGTGTGTTGCCAGGTCTGTCACATGGATCTTTTTCGCAAAGTCAGAACCTTCCATAAGCATCTTCAGTCTCTCAACTCTGTAATCAGACGGAATCAGGCCAAGTGTCAGCTGTCCTTCATAGAAATCCCATACTCTGCGGCCTTCCCATCCGCACCAGAATGCGGTTGCGTGGATCCCGTATTTCTCCAGACCTTTATTAATAGCCTCTGCCATAGCATCGTCCTGAAGTGTTGGACGATCCCAACATACCAGCTGGCAGCTATCCACACCCATTTCCTTCAGCTCCGCAAATTTTGCATCAATATCTGTATTGCTTGTAAATTCGATCAAAACTCCAACTTTCATAGGTTCTGTTCTCCTTCCAGTATTATCTCATATTATACTACTTATACCACCAAGATCAGCCTTTTACCGCACCGGCAGTAATACCACCTACAATATGCTTCTGCATCACAACAAAGAAGATAAGACTCGGTATCATGGACATTACGATTCCGGGAAGTGCATGCTCCCAGTCTGCTGTCTGTGCGGAAAACTGCATGTACAGTGCATTCTGGATATTCATTGCCACTGTGTTTCCGCCAACGATCAGCTGGTTGGTGATGATATCATTCCAGGTTGCCAGTGCATCCAAAACAACGACCGTCGTGAGGATCGGTTTCAGAAGCGGAAGTACAATGCTGAAATAGGTGCGGATCTTACCTGCGCCGTCAATACATGCACACTCTTCCAGATCGATAGGAACATTTTTTACAAATCCATGGATCATGTATACTGCCAGAGGCATACATAAGCCCACACTTACCAGAATATATCCGGTTCTTGTTCCAGTCAGTTTCACGTTGGAAACCAGTCTTGTCAAGGTGATCATGTAAGACTGGAACGGAACCATCATCGGCATGATGATCAGAACAAAGCATATTTTGCTAAGTCTGCTTTTTGTTCTTGCGAGCTTATAGGCTGCCATCGGCGCCATAAGCACTACCAGGATGACAGTGCAGAATGTATAAAGCAATGTATTAAAGATCAGAGACGGGAAACCGAATTTCGTCCAGGTCTCCATATACATCTTCAGGCTCCATGACTTGGGCAGAGCCAGAAAGTCCTGCAGCATATCATTATAGGGTTTAAATGAGTTTATAAAGATCAATACCAGCGGCATCAGCCAGAAGATCGCACATACAAAAATAATGATCGTCAGTGCATTCACCTGCCGCAGGTTCTTTGGTTTCTTCTTCATTATGCCTCAACCTCCTTACTCTTGGTAATCTTCATCTGAATTGCTGTAATGATCAGAACAAATACTACAAATACAAGAGATTTGGCAGTAGCAAGACCATATTTGCTGTTAACAAAAGCTTCCTTATAAATATTATACGCAACGGAAACAGTTGAATTCGCAGGTCCGCCCTTTGTAAATACCATGATAATATCGAATAACTTAAACGCAAATGTCATTGATGTCAGCATACAGATCGAGATCGCAGGCATGATCATCGGAATTGTGATCTTGCGGAATACCTGGAAAGAGGTTGCTCCGTCGATTCTTGCCGCTTCCAGAAGCTCTCCCGGAACTGCAATGATTCCTGCGATATAATTGACCATGTAAAAACCAAGATTCTGCCATACTGCCATGACAACAACTACATAAAAAGCAAGCTTCGGTGTTCCAAGCCAGCTCCAGTTAAAGAATTCCCATCCTGTAACACTGTAAAGAGCCTCAAAGCCAGGTCCCAGGATAAATTTCCAGATCAGACTGATCGCTGTCAGACTGATGATATAAGGAATATAATAAAAAGCACGACCAAGACTGTTCACTTTGTTCTCACGTGCCATTACGACAGCGACTGTGAGAGAAACAATGTTTACGATAACAACATAAAATACTGCAAATTTAAGAGTAAATCTGACACCTTTCCAGAAAAGCGGGTCAGCAGTAAAGATCTTCACATAGTTGGCAAGTCCTACAAATTCCATGTTCTTGCCGATTCCATTCCAATTAAATACCGAATAGTACAGATTCATTACAAATGGAATATCTGTGGCAAACAGTACAAAAACGACTGCCGGAAAGACAAACAATGCAAAAATTGCCAGATCCTTTGTTTTTTTGTTTTTCAATCCTATCCCCTCCAGAAATTCATTTTTTCTTTGGTTTATATTTGGGAAACAGGCAAAGCTGCTGCCTGTCTCCCTCTTTTGTCAGTTACATTCCGTCAGCCCAAAATCAACAAATCTGTTTCTCTTCGGCTCCTGGAGTTCCTTGTTACTCTGCTGATGTCCAGAAATCCTGGAAGAGCTGTGTTACTTCATCTGCGCTCATGTCTCCAAGCATGTAAGACTGGAGATACGGACCACACTCATCTGCGTAGCTGCCAGGAGCAATCGTGTGGATCCAGCCGTTTGTCTTTCCAGCGTCGATATAGGTCTTGGCATCATTTGCAAGAGCGCCGGTCACTTCCATATCAGACTTTGCACCAGGAACAGCTCCTACACCTTCTGCCATCCATTTCTGGCCTTCTTCGGATGTAAGGATAAACTCACAATACTCTTTTGCAAGATCCAGATTCTTGGAATCTTTATTTACAATATAAGTCCAGTTACAGGAGGATAATACAGTTGCATCATCTTCACCGGCGCCTACCGGGAATGGAAGAAATGCAAGATTTGCATCCGGATTAAAGGAATCCAGTGTAGACTGGCACCAGTCACCCATATGGATCATAGCTGCATCGCCGTTTGCAAGCATATTCTCTGATGTCTCCCAGTCAACCTCAAGCGGCTTGTCCGGACCATACTCTACAGCAAGATCAAGGAACTTGTAAAGGTTCTCCCAGTTAGGCATATCTGCAAATGCTGTCTCACCGGATTTGATCGCATCTACTGTCTCAGCAGCTGTTTTGTCTTTGTCGATCATGAAATGTGTTGCAACCTGTCCTAATACCCATGTTTCCTTTGCAGCAAGTGCAAACGGAGTGATGCCTGCATCCTTCAGCTTCTTGCATGCCTCTTCCAGCTCATCCATGTTTGTCGGAAGCTTGTCGATACCAGCTTTCTCAAAGCAGTCCTTGTTGTAGATCAGGCCCATGTTCTCATAGGTCCATGGAAGAGATTTTACATTTCCCTCGTCATCTTTTCCAAGGTTTACAGCGTCCTCATTGAACTTGTCCAGAACTTCTGTATCATTGCTCCAGTCGTAAGCATAATCATAGTACATTTTCGCTTTTGTTCCGGCCTCAGCATCAAATACGTCTGGTGTATCACCGGAGTTTACTCTGGACTGAAGCAGTGTGTCGTAATCGTTGGCTGCATGCTGTACATCAACAGTCACACCCGGATGTGATTTCTCGAAGGCTTTTACCATCTCGTCATATTCTTCCAGACCATAAGCATGTGCATCAAATACATTCAGTGTTACATTTTCTTCAGCATGTGCAGTTACCCCTCCTGCAACTACCATTGATGAGATCATTGCTGCTGATAACAGAATAGAAATCACTCTTTTTTTCATTTGCATATCCTCCTTTTGAATAGCTTTTTTTATTTTTCTCACTGCCTTTCAGTGAAAATTTCATTATTTGTTTTCGTGTGTGTTTACATACTCTTTTGCCGCATTCCACTCTTTAATCCCAAGCTGTACGGATCTTACTCCTTCGATCAAAGGAGCAACCTCTACAGGTTTATCTTCTCTGACGCATTCCTGGAAATATTTGATCTCTGTATAATATGGTCCCAGATTGGAGACATTGATTCCCGCCACATCACTCTCGCCTTCATATTCAGCTTTGAGCTCTGGCGTCTCCACAGTTCCGTCTTTCTTATATACTGTCAGGCTCGGTGACTGAGCACCGTTAAATTCTATCGTAGCATCCTCAAAATGTGCACGGAACGCTGCATGGAACTTCATTGCCGATGACTCATCCCAAATACCCTCTGCTGTAGCAAAAACATCTCCGAATTCATACTCCGTGATGATATGATTGATCATGCCACTTTCAAATCTGCTGGCTTTTACCTGGAAGCTGTCCGGCTCACCCAGCATATAACGCAGAAAATCAAGATCATGCACGTGAAGATCCAGCACAACGGAACCACTCTTTTCTTCATTATGGAACCAATCCTCAAATCCCCATTTCACATCTCCGCTGATACGCTCCATAGTAATGGATTTCAGCTTTCCGAATTTTTCTGTGTCGTAAGCTTCCTTCAGATATTTATATTCCTCAAAGGAACGTACTACCTGTCCTACCATAACCTTCTTCCCGGATCTTTTTTCTGCTTCAAGAAGCATCTGGCAATCCTCTTCGGTCAGACATACCGGTTTTTCCACCAGTACATTCATCCCTTTTTCCAGTGCCTTCACTGCATGTTCTGCATGCAGATAGCTTGGAAGACAGATATGTACAATATCCAGCTGCTCCTTTTCGATCAGTTCCATTCCGTATTCATATGTGGCAGCTTCCGGAAAATATGATGCCGCTTTGTCCAGAAATTCTTTTCTGCAGTCAGACAGGGCAACTACCTCAACATCATCCTCTTTTTCTGATAAGACTTTCAGGGATAAGTAATGAGTCGTTCCCATTCCGCCGCATCCAATCACGCCTATTCTCATCTCTCTACCTCTCTTTATTTGTCCAGTGGCCTAACTAATATTTCAAAAAATAAAAGTTTTTTGCAAAAACATCTGTGTTTCTTGTTACAAACTCTCTTTTTTGCTGTTCTTAGCTTGGATTTAGGATAGCATTCTTTGCCGTATCTGTCAACATTCTTTCCCGTTTTTTCGTCTTTCAATGTGCATTTCTTCTATAATAAACAATATCTCGAGTATTTTTTGTGCATTTTTCACATTTGTAATCAATTATTTCTATCACTGTACTATTTATCTCCGTTTTTTTACCAGTCTTCCGAAAAAATGCCTGTATTATATTGCTCTTCATTTTAGAATTGTCGTATTTTTATATTTTTCCTTCTATAAATAGTCAATATTTTCTTTGTACAGCCACATATTGATTATTTTCTGCATCTATGATAGGATATATTTAGTACGGAGACTTTACCATTTTTCGGTACCGTTTATTTTTAAAGGATTGGAGATGAAAAGAAACTATGAAACTTGTTAATCAGCAGGTTATTAAGAACACGAATATGAAACGGCTCTATACTTCCATCTATTCCAGTCCCGGAATATCCAGAGCACACCTTGCCAAGCAAACGAAGCTCAGCAAAACAACCGTATCTACTCTTGTAGATGAACTGATCGAACGGGGATTCATTGTGGACAACGGTATCGGAGAATCCGACAGCATCGGACGTAAGCCGAACTGCCTTCAGGTCCGGATGAACAGCTACTACGTTGTTGTCATGAACTGGCATGAAAATGCTGTCGAAGCTTATCTTGTGGACATTGCCGGTACTTCCGTCTTTCATGAATCACGGAAGCTTTCCGAAGACGAAAATCATGTCGCATGCTCCGGCTCCTGTTTCCAGGAATCCATTCTGGAACACTGTGCTCCTGACCGTATCCTTGGCATCTGCATAGTAATGTCCGCCATGATCGACGCCTCCAGCAATGAAGTATATTCCACGACCCTGAATCTGCCTTCCATGGAAAGCACTCAGATCATTAAATCTCTGAAGACTGCATTCCCGGGATACCCGGTTGATCTTCTCAATGATACCGCCTGCTATTCCTACGCGGAAAAGGTCTATGGCAATATAAAAGAGAAAAATTTTGCTTTTCTCAATTTCGGCCGCGGCATCGGTGCCACCCTTTTCACAGAAGGAAGCATGCTTGGAACTGCCAGTGGTTCCTCTACCCAGTTCGGCCATTATTCCATCGATCCTCACGGTCCGGAATGTATCTGCGGAAATCACGGATGTCTGGAAGTTATGATCTCGGAGCAGGCTCTGAAAAACAGGATCCCGGAATTCGGACAGATTCCATCCTTAAGCGCACTTTCAGAAATCACCTTCTCAGATCTGGGAAAGGCTGCCACCTTCCGCGATCCAACCGCTCTTGCTATGGTAAAGGAGATGGCATGGGAGCTGTCCATCGCCCTGAGTAATCTGATCAGTACCGTAAATCCATCTCTGATCGTTCTTGGCGGAAAGATTCCGGATCTTGGCGAATATTTTCTCAATGAAGTACGGGAAGACCTGAAAAAAACCGGGTTCCGCAGGGTGGTAGATAACGTGACTGTCCGTTACTCCCAGCTCCAGAGTGATTCGTTCCTGAACGGAGCCATGAAATACTTTTTTGATATCCACTATTCTTTTACAAATCAGGATCCGACGAATTTTTTTATCGGATGATATAAGGAGGAAGCCATGAAAAAACTGAAAGCTGCTATTGTAGGCTGCGGCCGTATTTCCGTCTCTTATGCGGATGCATTCCATCGTCTCAGCGATGAAGTAGAATTAGCATATGCCGTTGACAAAGATCCAGCTCTTGCCAAAGCCTTTGCAGAGGAATTTAACTGTTCCTGGACTACGGACTTTGATGAGATCCTGGATAAGGATATTGATGTGGTACATCTCTGTCTGCCGCATTTCCTGCACCCGGTCATGGCCATCAAAGCCATGAAAGCCGGCATTAACGTCCTTACCGAAAAGCCCATTGCCACCTGTCTTCAGGATGCAGACAGAATGATCCGTACCGCCGAAGAAACTCATGTAAAGCTGGGCGTTATCTTCCAGACCCGTTACACAAAAAGTGTAGAAAAGCTCCGCGAAATGATCCAGCGGGGTGATTTCGGAAAAATCCTTACCGCACGTTCCTATCTGACCTGGAACCGTCCGCTCGACTATTACAGCGGAAGTGACTGGAAGGGAACATGGGACAAAGAGGGCGGCGGTGTTCTCATCGACCAGGCGATCCACAGCATTGATCGTGTTCGATATATGCTGGATTCCGATGTGGAATGGATCGACGGAAGTGTTCATAATTATGTTCATCATTTTGTAAAAGTGGAGGATGCCGCAGACGCTGCTATCATGTTTAAAAACGGCTGTCTTTACAATCTCTATGCCTGCAACATTTACGGAGCCGATTCCCCGATCAATATTGAACTGATCGGAGAAAAAGGACGCCTGGGTCTTAAGCAGGACATGGGCTATTACGAGCTGGACGGCACCTATGCCGAGATCCGAAACACTTATGAGACCACAAATGTGGGCCCTGATTACTGGGGAAGCAGCCATCACCTGCAGATCCGTGACTTCTACCGTTCTGTCCGTGAGGATCTTCCTGTTGCCATCGACGGACTGGAAGGCAGAAAAACCCTTGAAATGGTAAAGGGCATCTACCTTTCCTCTGCCAGAAGAGAACGCATCTCTCTCCCCTTTGAGGATGTAACCTACAGTGATCTGAACCAGCCGGTGAAATAACTACGTCACTATTCTGTAACTATAAAAAACGGATGCTTTATCTCCTGCAGCATTTCCACAGGAGGATAAAGCATCCGTTTTTAATATTCTTATATTTATAATGTCTTTGAAAGAAACTCTCGAAGTCTCTTATTCTTTGGATTTGCAAAGAATTCCTTAGGAGAATTTTCTTCCTGGATCTTTCCTTCATCAATGAAGAGGACTCTGGTTGCCACCTCGCGGGCAAAGCCCATCTCATGAGTTACCACAACCATGGTCATGCCGGATCTTGCAAGCTCCTGCATCAGTTCCAGGACCTCTCCTACCATCTCCGGATCAAGAGCAGATGTAGGCTCATCAAACAGCATCACGTCCGGGTTCATGGCAAGAGATCTTGCAATGGCGATACGCTGCTTCTGACCGCCGGAAAGCATGTCCGGATAGGAATCTGCCTTATCCGGAAGACCTACTCGCTCCAGAAGCTCCAGTGCCGTTTTTTCAGCCTCTTCCTTACTCATAAGATTCAGAGTCACAGGTGCGAGCATAATGTTCTCTTTTACTGTCTTATGTGGAAAAAGATTAAACTGCTGGAATACCATTCCGATCTTCTGACGATGACGGTTGATATCCACCTTGGAATCTGTGATGTCGGTTCCCTCAAAGAGGATTTTTCCCCCGGTCGGCTCCTCAAGGAGATTCAGGGAACGGAGGAATGTAGATTTACCACAGCCGGATGGTCCGATAATGGCTACTACTTCACCTCTGCGGATCTGTGTGGTGATCCCGTTGAGAACCTGATTGCCGCCATAGGCCTTTTCAAGTCCCTGTACATCCAGAAGCACTTCATTACTTACGCTCATTGGTTCTCAGCCTCCTTTCAAGTCTTCCTACCAGATAGGTAAGGAAGCAAACGATCACAAGATAGATCGCAGCTACTACCAGCAGCGGGAACAGTGCACTGTAGGTCTGGCTTCGGATAATGTCTCCGCCACGGGTCAGATCCATAAGTCCGATATAACCACTGATGGATGTCTCCTTCAAAAGTACGATCAGCTCGTTTCCAAGGGCCGGCAGGATGTTCTTGACCGCCTGCGGAAGAATGATCTTGATCATAGTCTGTGTATAGTTAAGACCCAGGCTCCGTCCTGCCTCAAACTGTCCCTGATCAATAGACATGATACCGGAACGGACGATCTCAGCCACGTATGCAGCAGAGTTCATACCAAAGGCGATAATGGCAACAACTATCTTACCCGGATCTATGGTTGCAAAAATAACATAAAATACGATCAGCAGCTGTACCATCGTTGGGGTGCCACGGATCACAGTCAGATAAACACGACAGATCACATTAAGGATCTTAAGCTTACCTGTCTTATCATGTGTAGAACGGACAATAGCAATGACAAATCCCAGAAAAATACCAAGAAGTACAGCAAAAAAAGTAATGATGATGGTATTTTTCAGACCGGACAAAATGAACTGCCAGCGATTGTCGTCCAGAAAGTTAAACTGAAACTGTTCAATAAGACTCAAAATTTCCACCCTTTCCAAAACTACAGGTTCCGAAATCCGGAAAACATACCCGGATATCCGGAACCTGATCATTCGCTACTGAACCCTGCAACGAATATCTGTTTCTCAGCTTATCCGTTCAGAATCCTCTGATTTCTCTGTGCAAAATTATTTCTTTACAATAACAACCTGCTCTGCAGTTGTGTACGGATCAGTGAAATCAACGCTCTTTTTACGATCCTCTGTTACTGTCATTCCTGCAGCACCGAAATCAGCTTTTCCGGATTTAACAGAATTTACGATCGCATCAAACTCCATATCCTCGACCTTCAGCTCATATCCAAGCTTGTCGCAGACAGCCTGAGCGATATCAACATCAATACCTACGATCTTATCTCCGTCATAGTATTCGTATGGCTGGAAGGTTGCGTTTGTTGCCATGGTAAGAGTTCCCTTGGAGTGATCTGCATCCTTAGGAGTCTCATACGGTGTCTTACCTGCATCATCACCGATGTAGTTATCTCTGATGGAATCCAGAGTTCCGTCATCCTTCAGCTCCTTCAGCGCTTCGTTGAACTCTTTGGTAAGGTCTGCATTATCTTTGGAAAGACAGATTGCATACTCCTCTTTATCAAAAATATCCTCAACGATCTCAAGATCATCGTTTTTCTCAACAAATTTCTTAGCAGGCTCGCTGTCGATCACTACGCAGTCAATCTTACCCTGTTTCAGAGCCATAACAGCGTCATTACCTTTGTTGTATCTCTCTACTGTTGCGTCTTTAACCTCTGTAGCGTCTGCATCACCGGTTGTTCCAAGCTGAACACCGATCTTCTTACCCTCCAGATCATCTGCGCTCTTGATCTCATCTGCTGCAAAAACAGCGGATGTCATAGAAACTGTCATAGCTGCTGCAAGTGCAAGTGCCATAAATTTTCTCTTCATTTTTTCTTCCTCCTGAATTCTATGTACTTTACGTTAACTGTCTCTCTGCTTGTGTCAGTCCAATTCGTAATGTACAGCATAATTATACATCTCCATGCATATTACTTTGTTTTATGATACCATGTTTCTGACAAAATGCAAGCACATAAAATCCATAAATACGAAAATCCACTTCTAATTTACCGGAATTCCACAGGGAAAATTCACTTTTCGATAACAATTGTCCAATATACTATACTATTAAAGGCAACAAATGGAAAAAACCTGCGTGTTTTTTCCATGGGGTCTTGTGTTCCAACAGAAAAAACAAGTATAATATTCAGAAACAAGAGGAGGTTACTATTATGAAATTCACGAAAATGCACGGCATTGGAAACGATTATGTATATGTAAACTGTTTCGAGGAAACTGTTAAGGATCCGGCCGCAGTGGCAAAATTTGTCAGCGACCGTCATTTTGGCATTGGTTCCGATGGTCTGATCCTGATCCGCCCGTCTGAGATTGCAGACTGCGAGATGGATATGTACAATCTGGACGGCTCTCAGGGTGCCATGTGCGGAAACGGTATCCGCTGCGTTGCCAAATATGTCTATGACCACGGCATTGTGGACAAAACTTCTTTAAGCATCGCCACAAGAAGCGGTATCAAATATGTGGATCTTACTATCCGCGACGGCAAGGCCTCCATGGTAAAAGTCAACATGGGCTCCCCGATTCTCACTGCAAAAGAGATCCCGGTGGTTGCCGAAACCGAG
>OLNN01002629.1_pt1 | contig 12394 bp, 7 predicted proteins | sample 1672141 | NCBI WGS metagenome assembly OLNN01 (sample SAMEA3136652, study PRJEB25190) | human gut metagenome | biome: human gut; feature: human-associated habitat; material: faeces | place: Austria | collected 2013 | reverse complement strand
GAAGGAGGCCAAGCATGATTAAGACCATCAAAACCATGTCCAAGCAGGAAAAGGAGCGCTACACCGTCCCCCGGAAAGTGCAGGATGTCATCCCCGTCCGCCGTATCTGGCCGGACGGTATTTTTCAGGTGGGCAGCAAGTTCACTAAGATGTATCGGTTTACGGATATTAACTATTTGGTGGCCTCCCGCGAGGATAAGGAGAGTATGTTCCTGACCTATTCGGAACTGCTGAACAGTCTGGACAGCGGCGCGACTACCAAACTGACGATTTATAACCATCGTCAGAACCGCGCCAGCTTTGAAAAATCCATTCTAATGCCGATGAAGGAGGACGGACTGGACCAGTACCGCAAGGAATATAACCAGATGCTGCTGGACAAGGCTACGGGCGCAAACGGTATCATGCAGGAGAAGTACCTGACGGTTTCGGTAGCAAGAAAAGATGTGGATGAGGCGAGAACGTATTTCTCCCGCATTGGCGCTGACCTGTCGGCACATTTTGCAGCGCTCGGTTCCAAGTGTATGGAACTGACGGCAGCAGAACGCCTGCGTATGCTGCATGATTTTTACCGTGCCGGTGAGGAAACGACGTTTGACTTCGACATTAAGAGCATGGCGAGAAAGGGGCATGATATTCGGGACTTTATCTGCCCTGACTCTATTGAAAAAAACAAGGATCATCTGATCCTGGGCGATCAGTATTGCCGGGTGTTGTTCCTCAAAGACTATGCCAGCTACATCAAGGACAGCATGGTTACGGAACTGACTGACCTGAACCGCAATATGATGCTTTCCATTGATATTCTGCCCATTCCGACCGATGAGGCGGTACATGAGGTAGAAAGTCGTCTGTTGGGTGTGGAAACAAACATCACGAACTGGCAGCGCCGCCAAAATGCAAACAACAACTTCTCTGCTGTTGTTCCGTATGATATGGAGCTTCAGCGCAAGGAGAGCAAGGAATTCCTTGACGACCTGACCACTCGTGATCAGCGCATGATGTTCGCAGTGCTGACAATGGTGCTTACGGCAGATACCAAGGAGCAGCTGGACGCAGATACGGAAACCGTACAGGCGATTGCCCGAAAGCATATGTGTCAGCTGGCTGTGCTGAAATATCAGCAGCTTGACGGGCTGAATACAGTGCTGCCAATCGGCGCTCGCAGGATTGATGTTTTCCGCACGCTGACAACGGAAAGCCTTGCTGTGTTCATGCCGTTCAAGGTACAGGAAATTCAGGATAAGGGCGGCATTTTCTTTGGAGAGAATGCGATTTCGCATAATCTCATCATGTGCAATAAGGCAAACCTGCTGAACCAGTCCGCGTTTCTGCTGGGTGTGCCTGGCAGTGGTAAATCGTTCAATGCAAAGGAGCTGATTACGTTCCTGATTTTGAATACCGATGATGATATCCTGATCTGTGACCCAGAAGGAGAATATGCGCCGCTTGCGGAAGCAATGGGCGATATTTCGTCTGTGATTCGCGTTTCGGCTGGCGGTAAGGACAGACTGAATGCCATGTACATGGTTGATGGCTACGGCGAAAACAACCCGATTGTAGTGAAATCGCAGTTTATCATGTCACTGGTAGAGCGTATTGACCCGAACGGTGTCGGTCCGCAGCAGAAGTCCATCATTGACCGATGCGTTGCGGCGGTATATCAGGAAGCGGAGCAGTCCGGCACAGTGCCCACGTTGTCAACACTGCGTGAAATGCTGCTCGATCAGCCAGAAGAAAAGGCCAAGGACATTGCGCTTGCACTGGAGCTGTTTACCACCGGTTCTCTGGATATTTTCGGTCATAAAAGCACGGTCAATCTGGACAAGCGGGTGGTTGTGTTTGACATTCATGGACTGGGTGAACAGTTGAAGCCGATCGGCCATCTGGTCATTACGGATACCATGCTGAACCGTGTAACGCTCAACTGGAAACGCGGTAAACGCACTCATGTATTTATTGATGAGTTCCATGTCATGTTTGAAAACGAGTTCAGCGCAGCCTTTTTCAATTCGGCCTGGCGGCAGTTCCGCAAGAGAAATGCGTATCCGACTGCTATCACGCAGAATGTGGAGTATCTGCTGGATTCCGTTCAGGCAAGTACCATGCTCTCTAACTCGGAGTTTATTGTCATGCTCAATCAGGCAGCATCCGACCGTGAAAAGCTGGCACATCTGCTGAATATCTCGAATGAGCAGATGAGCTATATCACCAATGCAGATGCAGGCTGCGGCCTGATTAAATATGGCAGCGCACTGGTGCCGTTCATCAACCGTTTTCCGCAGAATACGAAACTGTATGAGCTGATGACGACCCGACCTGGTGAGGGTCAGTTTGCACACGGGCAGGAGTAATCCTGCCCGTTTCTGCGTATGGAGGTGAGTAGGAAAATGCCAAAGATCAAGACAAGAGAAAAGGTGCAAGGCATTAAGACGTTGGATAAGGCGGCGGTTGCGGGAGAACGCATGAAGGAGGTATATATCCGTTCCAAAGAACAGTTTACAAATTTGACAGATGACCGTTCGGAAAATCCCAATGCCTATGCTGGGGACAAGGTGCAACGAGCAGCGGAAAATGCGGCGGAAGATACTGCTCGTGTTGCTGCGGCTGGTGCAAAACTGGCAGTGAAAAAAGGAACAGCGGCAATCAAGCAGCGCAGGGAACGATATGCGGAACCGATGCAGGAGCCGGCGATGCCCAATCAGCCATGGGGTGAAAATGACATCACACCTCAGAAACAATCGCAACGGCAGGCTGCAATTCGTGCACAACAAGTGAAAACGAACCGGAAAACTGCCGGAAAAGATGCTCCGAGAATAAAAATCGGACAGCAGACTGTGAGCAGAGTTTCAAATGACCCGGTGGAACAGGGACGTACATTGGCAAAGAGCAAAGCTGCCAAGAAGTTAAAATCTGCTCGAATCAAAGAGCGGCAGTCTGCGATTGCAGGTTCAGATCGGACTATTAAACCTGCCGAAACGAGTTTCCATGATTGCGTAGTGCATGGTTCACAGCATAGTGCAAATCCAGAAAAAAGCGTCATAAAGTCGAGAGAAACAGTATTGCACAGCAGCAAAACTGCTGCAAAAGAGGCAATTTCGCCTAAGACAACTCGGTTGAGAATCAAGACTGCTGCACGAAGGGTGCAGTCAGCCAGACAAACAGCGCAGTATGCAACTGCGGTTCAGCATCGTTCGGCGGAGGCTGCAGTGAAATCTGCTGAAATTTCGGCCCAGACATTTCGAGCAGCGACAAAGCGGACGGCAACCATGTCTAAACGAGCGGCAGAAGCCACGAAAGAGGTGCTTAGGGCAATTATTGCCGGTATGCGGTCGATGGTTGCGGCTCTGACTGCCGGCAGTGGAGTGACCTGCATGGTGATTGTTGTTGTGTGCTTGATTGGCATGATGGCAGGCTCCTGCTTTGGTATCTTTTTCTCAGGCGAAGACAGCGGCACTGGCATGACCATGCGGGACGCAGCACGAGAAATCAATCAGGAGTATAACGAGAAGATAGAAAAAATCAAAACAGACAATCCCTATGATAAATTGATCCTATCCGGTTCGAGAGCCACATGGCCGGAAATCCTTTCGATTTATGCAGTAAAGACCACCTCCGACCAGAGTGATGGTCAGGAGGTGGCATCAATGAATGATATGAAGCTGGAGCTGCTGCGTAAGGTCTTTTGGGATATGAACAGCATTTCCTATCGTGTGGAGCGCCATACAAAGGGCAGCGGCAAGGATAAAACAACGGTAGTATACCTGTACATTACAATTTCGCACAAGACTGCTAGCGAGATGGCAGATCAGTATCATTTTAATGCCCACCAGAAAAAGCAGCTGGCAGAATTGCTGGATGAGAAGTATCGGTCGCTTTGGAGTTCCGTACTGTACGGTATCGGAACAGGTGATGGCGAAATCGTGACAATAGCTCTGTCGCAGCTTTGCAATGTGGGTGGTCAGCCTTATTGGAGCTGGTATGGTTTTACATCGCGTGTAGAGTGGTGCGCTTGCTTTGTCAGCTGGTGCGCGAATGAGTGCGGCTATATTGATGCGGGAGTGATTCCGAGCTTTTCACTGTGCAGCGATGGTTCGGACTGGTTCAAGGCGCGCAGTCAGTGGCAGGAGCGTGATTACGAACCGTGTGCCGGTGACATTATCTTCTTTGACTGGGGCGGCGATGGCGTACCGGATCATGTTGGTATTGTCGAGAAAACAGAGGGTGGAACAGTGTACACCGTAGAAGGCAACTCTGGCGATGCTTGTCGGGAGAATAGTTACCCGGTAGGCGATGCGCGGATTTATGGGTATGGAGTGCCGATGTATTCATAATGATAATAAATTCGACACCCGGTTTAAGTGCAATACTGGGTGTCGGATAACTTGTATGGGAGAATAGTGTGGAAATTAGTTCTAAACTAGCACAGAGGAAAAAGGGCGCACGAGAGCGTCCCTCCTTAAATCGAAGAAGGAGGCTCGGAATATGATGTATGCTGTTTTATCATTGGGGCTGGCGCTGTTGGGAGGGGTTATCCGTCTGGCGCAGGTGTTACGGCTGTCCGTACCGCTGCTGTACGGGGCATTGGTTATCACAGTATTCCGCCCGTGGTATCTGGTCCATACCGCTCTGGCGGACGGCATTTTCCTTGTGCTGGTGGGGCTTGCGGTGCTTTCCTAGGTGGTGACGCTAATGCGTGTAGTGCGGAAGATGATCTGGTAAGTAAGGTTTGACACTTTGCCAACCCTTACTTTTAGACAAGCGTGTCAAAAGGTCTGACCGGGTTCGGTGATTTCACCGAACCCGATTTTTAGCGTCTATCGCTTATGACAACATTGTCCAAAGCGCTTTTGAGCGATAGAAACAGGTAAAGAAGGAATGACAATTCTGTCAATCCTTCCTCATATCGACTTTGTCTTTGCGAGCAGATTTCCAGTCATATTGCAGGAAATTCAATCTCTATAGATCTCGTTGCAATCGGGTTTGGCAATATGGCCGAACCCGATTTTATATGCTACTTTCCGGCAATGCTGCCGAAAGGTTTCCGCCCGCAGGCGGCATGGGGGACTGGGGTTTACCCCCAGCAAGCGCGTTTGTCATACAAACGCTATGCTTGCGCCAGCGCCGACTATGGCGGCAAGGCCCTCTGCACCGACCTGTCTGCACCCATTTGTCAAAGCGCCGGAAGAACGCGAAAATTTTATGTAATATCCATTGCATTGCGTACCGTTCTTTGGTACACTAAATAAATTGTGCGTATCTATTTGCATACACATAAAGCATCCAGTTTTTAGGCTTTGAAGAATCCTGCGTGTCTGCTTTTAAAGGATGTGCCGACAAGAAGTGAAAAGCCCACAAATCCAGGCCATTTCACCCAAAAACAGATCTGAAAAGTGATAAATTCTTTCATAACAATTAGGCAGACTAAGTCTGCTCTTTTTTTGCTGTTCTGAATATGCCTAACAGGCGGGGCGGGCCTTTTTGCACTTGTGCTGTTTATGGGGAATATGAGATGAGACGCAAGTGATAGTTTCTGTCCTGCCTCATGCGCTGTGGAACCATGCAAAAAACAATTTATCTTACAATCGAAAAAGCAAAACAGCGCGCCATTCCGTTTTCGGTGCGATCATGGACGGCATATGTTCCGCTGATTTCCTCCGGTATCTGTATCTCGAAATAACCATCATGCGTCCGCTCAGCCACAGATTCCATCATACTGTTCGGATTGAGTTCATACAGCGTATTCGAAAGTGTAAAGTCCGCTTCGACATACTTCGTTCCCTGGTACTGACCTAATGTGATAACGTCTCCATAATTTCCTAGAATAACATAATTCGTGTGATCCTGCACGATTTCTCCGCCGTTATTCCATGACCAGTCTGCGGCGAAGTACAGGATATTCAGCGAATCCAATACACTGCAAAATTCTGCGTCTGCCTGTTTAACTTTTTCTGCATAATCGGCAAAAGCCTGTCCGGATTCCGTGCCGGTGTAGGGTGTAAATATCTGCCCATTAATCTCTTCAATAAGCTTGTCGGGTACAGATGACATATTCTTGCCTACACCAGTAGGTATAATATCGAATTCCGAATTCGAGCTGTAGATATCGGTCAGCTGCTCTCTCACTACACCTGCACGCCATATAACAGGCAGACACGCACCTAAACTCTTGAAAGGCACGAAAGAACAATTGCTGTCGTTTGCTGAAAATGTGACAAGCTTATCACCCTCTGCCAAATTCAAAACAGGCAGTTCATCAGCAGATACCGGCAACGCATCTATAGCCGCATCTTCGCTTACGCGGTCAGAATCGGTGTACGTCATTTTTGTCGGCGCAAGATTATAAAATCTACCGTCATGCAGAATAAAAACCGGATTGGAATTGATATACTCCATGTTTGCCGCTTCGTCAGCACTGTTATAAAACGGAACACTTAAGCGCCAGTCGTACGGGACTTCTCCTGTCTGCTCGTCGTTCTCTACGTCTGCCGGCTCTTTCAACTGCTCGTCTGACTGCGGAACGTCATCCTTGCCAGTCGGAGTATTTTTCTCTGCGCACCCGGCAGAACATAGCAAGAGCAACGCAGCAAATAACGCCAGTATTCTTTTTTTCATTTTTTCCTCTTCTTTCATTTAAGGTGTCGATTTGCGACGCTAGGCTATATATTTCCATCCTTCGCGTAAAATTTATATTACAACATAAAATTGGGAATATTTGAAAAATCTCTTTGAAACGTGAGATGTCCCATACAAAAATCCTATATTGATGCGGGTTTCAGAAATTTTCGCAATCATTATAGCACAAAACGGCGATGTTCGCAAGATAATCTCATCAGAACGTGAGATGTCCTCTGCAAAGAAAAAGCCGCCCACAGGAGCCTCCGAACTCCTGCGGACGGCTGCAGCTAATGCGGTCTTATACTCGCCCTTTCAATCCATTGTTCTTGGCAAGCTCGCTACTTTACGGTATCGGAACAGGAGATGGCGAAATCGTGACAATAGCTCTGTCGCAGCTTTGCAATGTGGGTGGTCAGCCTTATTGGAGCTGGTATGGTTTTACATCGCGTGTAGAGTGGTGCGCTTGCTTTGTCAGCTGGTGCGCGAATGAGTGCGGCTATATTGATGCGGGAGTGATTCCGAGCTTTTCACTGTGCAGCGATGGTTCGGACTGGTTCAAGGCGCGCAGTCAGTGGCAGGAGCGTGATTACGAACCGTGTGCCGGTGACATTATCTTCTTTGACTGGGGCGGCGATGGCGTACCGGATCATGTTGGTATTGTCGAGAAAACAGAGGGTGGAACAGTGTACACCGTAGAAGGCAACTCTGGCGATGCTTGTCGGGAGAATAGTTACCCGGTAGGCGATGCGCGGATTTATGGGTATGGAGTGCCGATGTATTCATAATGATAATAAATTCGACACCCGGTTTAAGTGCAATACTGGGTGTCGGATAACTTGTATGGGAGAATAGTGTGGAAATTAGTTCCAAACTAGCACAGAGGAAAAAGGGCGCACGAGAGCGTCCCTCCTTTCGATGATTTTGGGCTTTGGGTCCGTCTCTTCAATAGCAGTATCTTCCTATCCGCTCTTGACAGGTGGGCCAGTCCCGACAGGTAGAAGGATTTTTATCGAGAACGGGATGAAGTTTTCTAGGTGCTGTTCGCAAACCCAGTTGCAAATAATTTTATTGCTTGGTATTGCTTTCAATAATATTTTAGAATATAATGTAACCGAAGTCGAAAATCTGACGGTTACTCAGGAAGTTACGATTTAACGAAAAGGGGTGGGACTATGCCACTGAACTGGAATGGGGACTATATACCATCCAAAGCGAACAAAATGACGGATATTCTCGGTGCCAAGGAGATCGGCGGCGTAGGGCAGCTTATTTATCACCCATTCCGTTTTGCGGACTATGCGTGTGATACTGATGGCTGTGTACACCCTGTATGTCAGCCTGGGCAAGAGCCGCTATTCCCAGAAGAGGACATATTGACTGGAAAGGGCTTGCTCGTTAGCCTTTGTAATCTGGCAGCGGAGATCAACGATCGTGCAAACACTACGCCGTATGCAGACCAGATCATAAAATGGTGCGAGACGAATATGCATCCGTACAACATAGATGCGATCTATTCCTCGCTCAATGACCGTTTCGACATCAACGGATTTGATGCAAAACTGGTGGAGAAAGATGGCACATTCAACCTTTCCGACTTTATGGATGATCTGGGAAAGCTATATAACGCCGTCATGTTCTATATCGCGCTGGAGGGAGTTTGTGTTGCCGATGACGATGCGGCATACAACCTTTCCAAAGAGGGCAAGTATTTCGATGGATATTCGTATTTCGAGAAATACAAAAGGGCAATTGTCACAGTGCCTGACGAAATACTGACAGGCGGCAACACTTGCGATGACCTGATAGCAGATATGCAGTGTGCGAATGACTATATCGAGAGTCACCCAGCCGACCAACCCGCCGAGGGCGAGTTTGCGACTACGCCATATGATGATTATGAGGAACTGCGCGATTGTCTAATTTCGATTATCCCGGATTTCAAAATCCGATTAAAGGTAGACCCTCGGACAAACCGCCTGGAATTTTCCACGGATGTGCAGTCTGTATTCGATATTGCGTGGTACACCCTTGCGCGTATGCTGTCGGAAGACCCTGCGCCGGAGAATAAGGGACGGCCGGACAAACGCCCGGAGGGGACCATGATTCGCTGCCGCAACTGCGGAAAGTTCATCATAAGGAAAAGCAATCGACAGGAATACTGCGATTCCGAAGCCTGTCAAAAGGTCCGCAACGCCCGAAAGCAGAAAGCTTTCCGTGAACGAAAAGCCATAGAAAAAGCGCAAAAAGCAAAGAAAAAATCACGCAAATCAAAACAATCCGGCGAAACAGCGATCAAACAGACTGCATCCGATGGGAATTGATTCAGCGTGGTTGTATGAATAAAAAGAAACTCGGTTTGATTTCGGGAGAAACGGTATCCACCCTGCGTAATTTCGCGGAAATTTGCGTGTGAGGGGGCGCCGGTCTTTCGAGAACAAGACCGTAGAGATTTTGATACCCCCTACCGTTGCCACAAGGCAGATGTGGTTGGAGGATAAGTGGAGGAAAACGAAATGGCAAAGAAAAAAGCTGAGGATACCATCAATCTGGATGCGATCCTCTTTAAGTGCAGAGATATTCTGCGTGCGGCACGGAACTCCGGCTCTTTCTTTGAAAAGCGCGATATGATGCTGACGCTGGTGTTCCTGCGTTTTATCGGTGAAAAATATGAGGACGGCGTGGAGAAACTCCGTCAGACCTTGCTGGAACAGGGACTTGACCCGGACGATGAAAATATCCGTGCGGCGTTCTTTGACGATGCCACCTTTGCGGACGGCACCTACAATCTGCCGCCGGAGGCAAGATGGTCTACCATCATCAATACGCCTGCACCCAAGCTGAATGTAGCACTGGACAATGCACTTCACAGCATTGCGGCAGGCTCCAAGCAGCTGAAAGGCTGCTTTGTGGAAGGCACCTTTACCACACGCAACCTTGCCGCAAACGACATCAAAAAGCTGATCGATGAAGTCAACAAGATCAGCCACAAGCAGTTTGGCGAGGAAAAGGATCTGATCGGTCGTGTGTACGAATACTTCCTCAAAGAATTTGCGGTCAACGCTACCAAGGAGGAGGGCGAGTTCTACACGCCGCATGATGCCGTTCAGCTTATTGCAACGATGATCGAGCCGTATGACGGCACGCTGTATGACCCGTGCTGCGGTTCCGGCGGTATGTTTATTCAGAGTGCGGCGCTTGTAAAATCCAAACAGGGCGATATTAACCGTATCAATGTATACGGACAGGAAAAAGAGCCTGCGACCTATCGCCTTGCCAAAATGAACCTTGCCTTGCGCGGCATCAGCCATAACCTTGGCGAAACCAGTGATTCCAGCTTTCTGAACGATCTGCACAAGGGATTGTACTTCGATTACATTATGGCAAATCCGCCGTTCAACCTCAAAAGCTGGTATGACAGTACCTTGGAGCATGACCCTCGCTGGGCGGATTATCAGACGCCGCCGGAGAGCAACGGCAACTATGCGTGGATTCTACATATCCTCTCGCACCTCAAAAAGCAGTCCGGCGTGGCTGGTTTCCTGCTTGCCAACGGCGCACTGAACGACAGCGACACACTGGAGATTCGCAAAAAGCTGATCCTGAATGATAAGGTAGAAGCAATCATCGTCCTGCCGCGGGAACTGTTCATCACTACGGACATCAGCGTGACGCTCTGGATTCTGAACCAGAACAAAAAAGGCGGCAGCTACCACGGCAGGAGCCTGCGCAACCGGGAACACGAAATTCTGTTCATGGATCTGCGTACCTGGACGGAAAACCCGGTAAAGGGCGAGAATAAGAAGAAAGTCCTGCTGGACAGCACCCAAATCGGAAAAGCCGCCGACATCTATCACACCTGGCAGAGCGAAGGCACGGACGGCAGCTGCTATGAGGTGCCGGAGCTGTACCGCAGTGTGGGCATTGATGAGATCGAGCAGAACAACTGGGCGCTGACCCCGAGCAAGTACATCGAATTTATCGACCACGACCTGGAAATTGACTACGAAAAGGAAATGGCCCGTATCCAGGCGGAAATGCAGGAGGTCATGAAGCAGGAAAAGAAATCCCAGCAGATGCTGGAAGATGCATTCAGGGGGATTGGCTATGGGATTGAGTAAATACAAGCTGGGGGAGCTGATTGAACTCCGAGATGTAAGAAATTCCGATTTACAATACGGCATTGCCGATGTTCGTGGTGTAAATAATCTAAAACAGTTAATGCCTACCAAAGCAGATTTGAATGGACGCGATTTAACAAAATTCCAAATTGTAAGTCCTGGTGAGTTCGTTTTCAACCACAGAACATCACGAAATGGTTCAAAATTCAGTATAGCCTACAATGATGGTGAACGCCCTATTATCTGTACAGAGGACTATGTGGTTTTCAGAGTTAAAGATGACTGCAAACAGATTTTAGAAGCAATATGGCTCTATATGTTTTTTAACAGACCGGAATTTGACCGATATGTCATCACAAATTCATGGGGCAGTTCCACAGAGTTCTATAACTGGGAGGATATTTGCTCGATTTCCCTCGACCTCTCACCCATCGACATCCAGCAGAAATATGTAGCTGTCTACAACGCCATGCTTGCCAACCAGCAAAGCTATGAGCGCGGGTTGGAGGATTTGAAGCTGACTTGTGATGCATATATCGAGGAGTTGCGAAGAAATACTCTGTGTGAGACTATAGGTCCCTATATTGATATAGTAAACGAAGGCAACGATGAATGTATGTATACTTGTGTTCAAGGTGTTGAATCTAGTGGTTCTTTTATGGACACAAGGGCAAATATGCACGGTGTAGATATTAGAAAATACACGGTTGTGAGAAAAGGAAACATCGCTTACAATCCATCTCGAATTAATATTGGCTCAATTGCTATGTATATAAGCGATGCACCTTGTGTTGTGTCACCTATGTATTCTGTTTTTAAGGTTACCAATACAACAAAGGTATTACCAGAATACCTAATGCTATGGTTCGGTAGAAAAGAATTCCAAAGATATACATGGTATTATGCTGCCGGGTCTGTAAGAGACATATTTGATTTCAACTTAATGCGGGAAGTAAAATTTCCGATTCCCTCGATTGAAATCCAGCAGGATATTGTAAATATTTACAAAAGGAGGTTCTAATGCGTCGTTTGAAGAAGAGAAACTAAAAACCCAGATCAAAGACCTGTGCCCGATACTGATCAAAGGCTCTATCGAAGAAGCACAGGCCTGAAAGGAGGCGTGGGCGCATGGCAAAGCTGAAAAACTATAATGGCCGCTACTGCGAATCGGAATACGAGAGTGCTTTCATTGCATTTCTGGAATCGGTCGGCTGGCACTATCTCGCCGGAAATCAGATTCCGCGCAGTTACAGCGAAGTCCTGATCGCAGAGGACTTCAAAGCCTTTCTCGCAAAGACCAGTCCGAATCTGCTGCCGGAGGAAACCGAGCAGCTTTACGACACCGTTCGTCTTGCCGGTGCCGAGAGCGACTTTGCCACCCTGCACAAGGTGTATAAATGGATGGTAGACGGCATTCAGTTCACACCGCAGAACGGTCTGCCTGTCATGGTACCGCTGATTGATTTTGAAACGCCGGAGAACAATATTTTCCGTGTAGTCAATCAGTTTACCGTGGAATACATAAACAACGGTCACCGTGAGACCCGCCGACCGGATGTGCTGTTGTTCGTCAACGGTATGCCGCTGTGCGTCATAGAACTGAAGAACCCTGCCGATGCAAACGCCACCATTTATGATGCCTGGGAGCAGATTACGAT
>OLNN01002619.1_pt1 | contig 12432 bp, 9 predicted proteins | sample 1672141 | NCBI WGS metagenome assembly OLNN01 (sample SAMEA3136652, study PRJEB25190) | human gut metagenome | biome: human gut; feature: human-associated habitat; material: faeces | place: Austria | collected 2013 | reverse complement strand
GCCTGTACGGGCTGTCCAAGCCGCAGCTGGAATTTCTGCGCAACGCCAGCGAGGGTCACGGCATTATCAAGATGGGCAACAGCATGATACCATTCTCCAATCTGGAACCCAAGGACACGGCGGTATACAAGCTCATTACGACCAAACCGGGTGAGGCAACCGCAGAGGAATGATACAATCACCCATAATACGCGGATCACCATTCATTTGCGTTCTGCGCATCGGCAACACAGATATTGTAATGCGGACAAACCATGCAGCAGGAATAAGCATTCCGGTGTATAAAAAATAGCGCCCACTTTTCGGTGAGCGTTATTTTTATAATACTGCGAATTGGATTTGAAACTAGGGTTTCACTCTGTCGGATGCAGGCATCATTCATCTGCTGAAACGAGCTTTACCACTATTCATTTTCGGGGGGGGGGTAACACGGAAACGTTTTACTGTCTGTTCCAGTGCGCGGATGTCCACAGGTTTGGACAGGTGTTCATCCATGCCGGCCTCCTTGCTCTTTTGCATATCCTCAAGGAAAGCATTGGCGGTCATGGCAAGGATGGGGATGGTTTTACCCAGCGGGTTTTCGCCGCTGCGGATGCGGCGGGTGGCTTCCAAGCCGTCCATTATTGGCATCTGCACATCCATCAGGATTATGTCATAATCACCGGGCTTTACACCGGCAAAGGTATCCACAATCTCCTGACCGTCGGAGCAGATGGTGCAGCTTGCACCACTGGCTTCCAGCAGCATCTGCAAAATCTCGGCGTTGATGGCGTTGTCCTCGGCGCAGAGGAACTTCATGCCGGACAGAGGAGAAGCGATTTCTCCTTCCTCCGGGAGCATCTGTGCCTCTTGCACCGTATCAGCTTCGGTATCAATGGGAAATTCCAGCACCACCTCAAAGCGGGTGCCCTTATCGGTGGCGCTTTCCACGCTGATGGAACCACCCATCAGGTCTACGACGCTCTTGGTAATAGCCATACCAAGACCCGTGCCCTGCACCTTGTTGGTGCCGGATTTTTCCTCTCGGGTAAAGGGTTCAAAAAGGGTCTTTTGATAGTCCTCACTCATGCCGATGCCGTCATCCTGCACCACAAAGCGGTATCGGGCGTAATGTTCGTTCCGGGGCAGCTCGTCCAACTCCAACCGGATGTGACCGCCTGTGGGTGTATACTTGACCGCGTTGGAGAGGATGTTCATCAGTACCTGTTTCAGACGGTTGGGGTCGGCCAGCACGTTTTCGTGCTGCAGATGGCTCTCCACCGTAAAGGTCTGGCTGCGCTGACCTGCCTGTTGGCGGATGATGCTGTCCAGCTGGCTGATCTGCTTGGGAAGGTTCATTTTTTCCACATTCAGGGTGGTCTTGCCGCTCTCGATGCGGCTCATATCCAGAATGTCGTTGATGATGCCCAGCAGCAGCTGACCGGAGCTTTCCAGCTTACCCAGATGCTCGGCCAACTTTTCCGGCTGATGCAGCTCGTTTTTCATCAGGATGGTAATGCCGATGATGGCGTTCATGGGGGTGCGGATGTCGTGGCTCATGTTGGAGAGGAAGTCCGTCTTAGCCTTGCTGGCGCGCTCGGCAGTCTGTAACGCATCGGCGGCAATGACCTGCGCCTTCCGCATTTCATCGTTTGCCTTCGTCAGCTGGATGTTATATTGTTCCAGACGGAGGTTTGCTTCTTTTTCGACCCGCAGCTCTCGCTGCTGTTTTTCCCGCAGGAAGAACCAGCCAACGGAAATTGCTGTGATCGAAAGCACCACGGCAAATCCTATGATGATGCCCATGACGATGTTGACCAGCTTTTGCGTATTCACTGCTACATATTCTGCAGGGACAAGGAATGCCAGCGTCCATTGGGCGTTTTTCATCTGCCTCAGGGCGTAGAAATACTCGGTTCCGTCCAGTACGGCGTTGGAATAGCAGGAGCCTGTGCGGGCAAGCTGCTCCTTTGCTTCCGCAAAGGAAGAACCGTGCAGATAGGACATCTGGGAGAGCACGGTGTATACGTTATGCCCCTTCAGCAGTTCGGTATCATTGGCATTGAACAGCTTGAAACCGTTGTTGTCCAGTACATAGACGCTGTTGTTATTTTCGTAGGCATCGTAGCGGAAATAATCGTTCAGCTGGGTCATGCTCTGCGAAATACCAAAGTAGCGCAGGGTGATCTCTTTTTCTCCGCTTTGCAGTGTGATGGGGGTGGCAAGCTGTTCCAGAAACACCATCCGGGAATCGTTCACGGTCAGCGAGTTGGAAACGTAGCTGACCCGCTGCGGAGAGTCTGCCAGATAGTCCATTTCTCGCAGCAACCCCATGCTGCCATGCTCGGTATAATAACGTCCGGACGCATCCACGGCTACCAGCTCAGTCTGTTTTTCAGGGTAATTGGAAAGCTCCGACAGCTTATTCAGATAGCGATAGAGATCGGTATCGGTTTCCAGCGGGGTGTTGTACAAATAATTGCACTGCACATCCACATCGCTCCAGTGGGTGTCAATCACATCATCCAGACTGCGGAACATCTGGTGGGTGACCTCCTCCATCTGGCTCAGCCGCTCATGATAGACAAGGTTCCGGATGTAGGTCTGGCTCACGATAAGAAGGGTCAGGATGATTGCAAGGCTGACAACGCCGATGCCCCAAAGCAGATGTTTGTATTTTTTCTTGTTCACATCCAGTATCTCCTGTCCGTTCTATTCAGCTCCATGCGGTATCTGCCCGGCTGATGGAGGTGTATGCGCCAAAGAAGGCTTTTGCGGCATCCATACCCACCACGCCGCTGTCCACGACGTCAGCCTCGGCGGCCAACTGGTCGCTCACACCGCAGATGGCAACCTGATACGTCTTGTCCGCCTCCGGCTGCACCGGGCTTGCCATCACATAGGGGTAGCCCTTGCCGTTGCCGTAGGCATCGTAGCCCGTAGCCAGCAGGTCATTGATCTGCTGCCCGGTCAGGGTGACGGTCTGGATGGTGCGGTTCCAACCGGTGGGCAGGATGACCGAAAGGTCGTAATCCGTAATGCCCTTGGCGTACAGCTTGGCGGCTACGCCGTGATGGTTCTGATCGGTGGGATTGCCGGGAATCCAAGTGCTCAGCGAAACCAGCGCAAGGTCGCTGCCGGTAGCCTGCGCAAAACAGCGCCCCACCAGCATAGCGCAGTCCTCCTGCGAAAGCTCCTCCGTGACCGTAGTGATGGTATCCGGGGTGTTGTTCACCACACTGTCCTGATCCTCATCCATCTGACGGATCACATCCTCCATGGTGGCATCGCCCTTGATAAAGTCCAGCATCTTGGTGCCGGTGGTCACGATGGTGTTTTCCCAGCCGGAGTAGATAAAGGGCGCGGTATTGCCCGCGTTCAGGACATCGGCAACATCGGCGTAGTAGGTGTCATCTGCCTTTGCATCCTTGAAAGGCAGAAGGCTGCATTTCAGCGTCTTTGCGGGAATCAAGGCACTGGAGCCTTCAACGGTGGAAAGCACGCGCATCACCTTGAGCGCATCCTCCAGCTTCTGGGGGTTCTGCTCCAGCTTTTTGTTCAGACCGTAGAAACGGTTCACCTTCAGCACAAAAACGTTCTGGGTGCCGTCCTCTGACAGATAGGGCATCAACCCGAATTTATCGGCATTGTCATCCGATTCCACGATGCCGTTGGTGCCGCCTATCAAAAACAGGGTGTTGCCCTCGGTCATTCTCTGCCGGGTCACATTGTCATCAAGGGCATCGCCGGAGTCGTTCAGCATCCCGATGTCCTTCCACTTCTGGACATACGCCATCGCCTGCATCATGCCGGGGGTATTGCTGACATTCGCCTCGCCGGACAGATAATCCTTCTGCCACAGCTTACCGTCCAGTGTGCCGAGGAAATCGGCGTCTGCAATGTTGCACAGATACTGGAAACCATAGCCGGGGTACTGGATCTGCGGCAGGCAGAGATCGACCCCGGCTTCCTTTGCCTCAGCAGCCAGTGCTTCCAGCTCAGCGAAAGAATTGGGCAGCTCCCAGCCGTGTTCCCGCAGCAGGGTCTTATTGTAGGTAATGCCGTAGCAGTTGTAGGAAGAGGGCAGCAGATAGATCGCGCCGTTATCGGATACTTCCTGCAGGCGGGATTCTACATAGTTGTCGGTAAAATCGTAACCGGAAAGGTCCAGCAGCTTGTCGGACACATGGTAGGTCATGGGATCATAGACTGTAAGGGTGCAAATATCCGGCAGGTCGTTCGCCTCAAACATATTCTGCAGGCAGGTGGTGGTGTTATCGCCGCTGTACGGCACGATCTCGATGTTCACTTCCGGGTAAACGCTGTGTACCTGCTCAATAAAGGCTTCTTCCTCCATATAGGGTGCCATAAAGGTGATGACTTCGTGCGTATCGTCTTTTTTAACTGTTTCGGTCTTGCCGCCGCAGGCGGTCAGTGCTGCCGTAGCTGCCAGCAAACCGACAACCTGCAAAAAAGAGCGGCGAGAGATTTTTTTCATCATACAATAGTACCTGCCTCACATTTTCGGAAGACAGTACTGCGCAAGTGCTTTAATGCAGCGCTGCCTTAGCTATTCTTACACGCCCCATAGGAACTCCTGCGCTTGCGACCTGTCCGCAAAGGGGTTTGCGCCGAGTTACCATAAAAATGACGATATTATTATACTATTGCGGCAAAAGTGTTTCAAGCTGTTTTTGAAGTTTTTTACATGAAGTAACAATTTTATCAGATTTTGCCATTTGCGGGGCGTAAAATGCAAAACGACCTGTCGCCCTGATTTTTCCGCACTCCTATTGCCCAAAAAACTAATCTATGCTATAATTTAAATTTAGCGACTGTAAAAATATCACACAATATTTATAAAATCTTATCCAAAATACAGTGGGGTGTTCCATGATTTTCCGCTTTTTACGTTCTGCTGTGGCTGCGTGCATTTCCCGGGCAAAGCGCGGGGGGCTTTGCCTTGCGCTGGCGGCGGCGCTGGCGGCGGGGTTGTGCGCCTGCGCGGGGCAAAATAACGCGCTGCCCGCCAATGCGCCCACCGTCACTATCGGTATGGACCCGTTTGAGCCGTACTGCTATCTGGACAGCAACGGGCAATATGCCGGCATCGACGTTGATTTGGCAACCGAGGCGTTCTCCCGCTTGGGGTACAAGGTCGAATTTCAGGAAATCAACTGGCCCGACAAGGACAGCCTGCTGCAGGGCGGCACCGTGGACTGCCTTTGGGCGTGCTTCAGCATGAACGGGCGCGCCGACCAATACCAGTGGTCGGGTCCGTATATGTACAGCCGTCAGGTCGTAGCGGTGCGCGCCGACAGCAACATCCACGACTTGGCGGATTTGGCGGGCAAGCGCATCGGCGTGCAGGCCACCACCAAGGGCGAGGGGCTGTTCCTGGGCAAAATCCCCTCCGACTTGCCGGCGGCGGGGCAGGTCAGCAGCTTTGCCACGACCGAGGATATGTTCGCCGCGCTGCGCAAGGGCTATGTGGACGCGGTCTGCGGGCATGAGGCGCTGCTCGCCGGGTGGATCGACACCGAAACCATTGCGTACCGCCTGCTGGACGAAAGCCCCATGAAAAGCGAGCTGGGCGTTGCCTTTGCCAAAGGCACCCACGCCGAGCTTTCCGCCGCGCTGACCCAGACGCTGGAGCAGATGCAGTACGAAGGCACCACGGGGCGCATTCTGGAAAAATACGGCGTAGACGCACAAAAAGCGATGGGAGGGGATGAAAATGCCTAAAGACGCACGCAGCAGAAGAAACCGTCTGTTCCTGCTGGCACTGGTTGTGGTGGGCATCGGCGTTTTTGTCCTTTTTACCAACCTGAACCGCGCCATGCTGCGCGACACGCTGGACGGAACCTTTACCTTTGTCGAGGAGCGCCTGCATCTGTACGAGGTGGACGCCGCCAACGACCGCGTCAAAAGCCTGACCCGCCTGCAGGACAAGGCCGCTGCCCTGCGCGATGAAATGACGATAAAAGGCGATTTTACCCCCAGCGACCTCAACGCCTTTGCCGACACCCAGCGGCTGACCGGCGTGCTGGTGCTGGACGGCGAGCTGCAGCTGGAAATGCAAAGCACGCGGGACGGCGACGCCATGCAGCTGTGGAAGCAGCAGCTGCAAAGCGACTATATCCGCGAGATTCCGGACTACCCCCAAAAAGCCTACACCGCCCGCATCGAGCAGGACGGTGCGCTGTACGATTTTGCCGCCCTTGCGCGCACCGATGCACCGGGACTTTTGATCGCCTATGTGAAGAAAAGCAGCGAGGATGTCGGCGATCTGACGGTGGGCTACCTGCTGGATCATTTCCCGCTGGAGGATGGCGGCGTTGCCACCATTTGTCAGGATGACCGCGTGCTGACCAGCAACAGCACGGCGCAGCTCAACCGCACAAGCGAGGAATGCCGGCAGCTGTACAACGACAAGCAAACCCGTGTGTCCGGCGGCATTGTCGAGCTGCACAGCAACCGCGGCGTCTGGTACGGCAGCCGCAGAAATATCAGCAAGTACGAGGTGTTTGTCTTTTTCCCGGCGGGAAAGGTATTTTTGACGCGCAACATCATCTGCGTGTCCTACCTCGCGCTTTCCGTGATGATCTTTTTGATGATGCTGCTGCTGCAAAGCCGCGCCGACAAGGACGCCTTAAAGGAAACCCAAAAGCGTATGGGCATCATCACGGCGCTGGGTACGGCGTATGACTCCATCATGCTGCTGGACTTGAAGAAAAACACCGTCGAAACCCTCAAGGATGTCCCCGGCGAGGAGCAATATAAGCGCATCCGCCCCATGCAGCGCGAGGAGATGCTGCGGTGCACGCAGGCCATCGTTGCCGAGCCGTACCGCGCGGAATATCTGGAATTTATGGACGCGACCACCATGACGGCACGCTTGAAGAAGCATACCTCGCTGGTGTTCACCGGGCGCACCGTCCACGATCGGTGGTTTACCACGCTGCTGATCCCCCAGCGCACCGACGATGACGGCAGCGTCACGGCGGTGCTGGTTGCCACCCGCGATACCACCGCCGAAAAGCAGACCGAGCAAAAGCAGCAGGACGCCCTGCGCAGCGCACTGGCGGCGGCGGAACACGCCAACAAGGCAAAAACCGTATTTTTGAACAGTATGTCGCACGACATCCGTACCCCGATGAACGCCATCCTCGGCTTTACGGCGCTGGCGACCACCCATCTGGACAACGCCGAGCTGGTCAAGGATTACCTGCAAAAAATCAGCGTGTCGGGGCAGCATCTGCTCAGCCTGATCAACGATGTTTTGGATATGAGCCGCATTGAAAGCGGCACCATCAAGCTGGACAACGCCCCCGTGCATCTGCCCGATGTGCTGCACGACCTGCGCACCATCATACAGGGCAATATCAGCGCCAAGCAGCTGGATCTGTATGTAGATACGCAGGATATCCAGCACGAGGATATCATCACCGACAAGCTGCGCTTGAACCAGATTTTGCTGAACATCGTCGGCAATGCCGTAAAATTCACCCCGGCGGGCGGCACCATCAACATCCGCGTCATGGAAAAGCCCTGCCCGCGCAGCGGCTGCACCACCTATGTGTTCAGCGTCAAGGACAACGGCATCGGTATGTCGCAGGAGTTCCAGCAGCACGTCTTTGACTCCTTCGCGCGTGAGCAGACGGTGACCCGCAGCGGCATCCAAGGCACCGGGCTGGGTATGGCAATCACGAAAAACATCGTAGATATGATGGGCGGCACCATCACGCTCAAGAGCGAGCAGGGCAAGGGCAGCGAGTTTACCGTTACGCTGGACTGCAAGATCAGCAAAACGCAGACCAAGAGCCAGCCCATCCCCGAGCTGCGCGGCGCGCGCGCCCTGGTGGTGGATGACGACGCCCAGACCTGTATGAGCGTCAGCAAGATGCTGCGCCAGATCGAGATGACGGCGGACTGGACGACCTCCGGCAAGGAGGCAATCCTGCGCGCGCAGGAAGCCCACGAGCAGGGGCGCGATTTTAAGGCGTATATCATCGACTGGCTGATGCCCGATATGAACGGCATTGAAACGGTGCGCCGCATCCGCAAGGTCATTGAACCGGGTACGCCCATCATCATTTTGACCGCCTACGACTGGTCGGATATCGAGCAGGAGGCGCGCGAGGCAGGCGTGACGGCGTTTGTTGGCAAGCCGCTGTTTATGTCGGAGCTGCGCGCCGTGCTGACCCACACCCAGACTGAGCCGCAGCCCATGCAGATGCCCCAGCACGCGGGCTATGCGGGCAAAAAGGTGCTGCTGGTCGAGGATAACGCCCTGAACCGCGAAATTGCCACCGCCATTCTGGAGCAGGCGGGGCTGCAGGTGGACAGCGTGGAGGACGGCACCGACGCCGTGGCGCGTATGAACACCGCAGCCGAGGACCAATACGACCTGATTTTGATGGATGTCCAGATGCCCCGGATGGACGGCTACACCGCCACGCGCAAGATCCGCGCCATGGACGACCCCCGCAAGGCGAACATCCCCATTGTGGCGATGACCGCCAACGCCTTTGACGAGGACCGCAAAAAAGCCTTTGCGGCGGGCATGAACGCGCACGTCGCCAAGCCCATTGACATGGCGGTTTTGTCCCATACGCTGGATGAAATTTTTGCGAAGCAGGGGTAAGGGGACGCTGCCCGGTAGGGGCGGGGCATTGCCCCGCCCGCGACCATAGAGCCGACAATGCCCTGTCATTTCGGCTATCCTGAGCAAGGTGCGGATAATCATAAATTAACAAGACCTTCTCTGAAAACAATGAACCACAGGAGGCATTTCCTGCCTCGTTCGCATAAAGATTGCTAAATTTGCTTTAAATCTCAACGAATTTGCCGAAAAAGAAAGAGTGCTATCTCCTCGCCAAGAGCCGCCGCTGTGCGGCGGTTGCGCTCCGAAACGCGCCCTATATTACTGCCTGAAAAAGCCTTTTTCTACAAGCTGCCCGCTGTATCACCCGATACAGCGGTATTTTTATTGCCAAAAAAGGAGTTATTACAATGTCTAACGAAAACAAAATCCGAATTCTGTATGTTCAGCCGGGCAAATATCCGGAGGAACAGCTTGTTGCAAATGAGCTGCATCCCCTTCAGCGGCTTGTCGGCGGGGATATTCAAGCCGTATACCCGTGGTCAAAGGACAAGGTGGCGCTTGTCTGCAACGATTCTGGCAAGGTGGACGGCCTGCCGCTGAACCGCTGCATTGAGGACTACGATGTTATCGCGGGCAATTTCTTCATCTGCGGTTTTTCCGGGGAGGAATTTTGCAGCCTGACCGACAAACAGTTCCGCTACTACGAAAAGCTGTTTCGTGACCCGGAGCTGTTCTTGCCGACTCCCATTGGCATTATGCCGATGAAATGCACCCCTGACCAGTATAAACGCCTGATGCAGGAGCGCAGCGCCGCCAACCGTGGGGAGCGCTGACTATGGAGTATAAGCGCAAGCGGCTGATACGCGCGGCATTGCAAAAAGCTGAAGCCAAGCGAAAGCAGACAGTGCGGCAGGCGGAATCGGCAGCAGATACCGAGCAACAGACGCCGGAAGAATACGCCCAGACGGTTGTTTCTGAAAAAGCCATACAGGCGGCAGAAAACCTGCAAGGCAAGGCGCTGGACACAGGACGAATCAGCTACCGTCAATTTCGGATTTTACAGGAAAAGCGCCAGCGTGTGCCAACCACACACGTCGCCCAGCCCGCTGAAACAGAAAATACCCCCTTGGCGCAGAGTGCCGACCGGCGAGAAACAGGCAAGCGCCAACGCTTTCGGCAAAGGGCGCTGGATAAGCGAGAGGTCAAAATTTCCGATTCCTACCATGACAAAATGCAGGCGCTGAAACGCCAACACCTCACGCGCGAAACGGCGCGCCGCCATCTGCAAAAGCAGGCGGGCGGCACGGTGCTTGGCAGCGGCGTCAGACTGCCCGATACTGTCCCTGTCTTTTCAGGAGGCGGCATCAGGCAAGACCAGCGGGACATTTTGCACCAGCTGCTATCCGAGAAAATGCGCCCCAGCCTGCTTGCCCTGTGCGGTGGGATCGCCGTTGCGGACGGCGAATTGTGCTGGCCGCTGCCGGGACACACCTATATATCCTGCCACTTCGGGGAAGTGGACGCCTTCGGCAATGCCGGGCATCGCGGCACGGATATTCCAGCACCGGAGGGCACACCCATCCTCGCCGCCCACAGCGGCACGGTGCTGGTCAGCGGCTGGAACGACAGCTATGGCAATCAGGTGCTGCTGGATAACGGCGCAGGCCTGTCCACGCGGTACGCCCACATGACGCAAACTGCCGTCACCGCAGGCGAAGTGGTAACGGCAGGGCAGGTTATTGGGTATGTAGGCAGCACCGGCAACCACCTGCATTTTGAGGTAATGCAAAATGGCGTGAGAATGAACCCCTTGGAGTTAGTGTTCGGACAGTAATGGTGAGATGCTGGCAGTTTATAAGCAGCTGAAGCAAGAATCTTGATGATTGTTGTATGAACTATTTGCTTTACATCTTTTACTTCGAGCGATTTCGACACGAACAAGAATTATAATTCATACTAGATTCACCAATTACAAACAAGGAGGGATCTTTTATGAAAAAAGAATTCGTAATGTCGTTATCGCAATCCTATCGGCAGGATCTCCTCAATGCCACACAGCTGGCTGAACAGGGGATGCTGTCGCCCTCGCAGCAGGCGTACTGCTTTGAAGAAATTGAGGACACCAAGGGCACTGCGTTCTATCCTGCAAACGGGGATGAATTGTTCCGGAAGCTGCGTACTGCGTTGGGCGAAAAAGCGCAAATTTCCGAGCGCCAGCGCGCAGAAACCGAGCTGCACAAGTTGGGGGTGGAACTCTTATTCCATACCTATATAGACAGATTCACCTTTGCTGAAATTACCCATAACACCGCAACCGACAAATTTGATGCCATTATCTACCTTGATGAGTGTGTCACCAACGAGGAAAAGCGCGCCAACGCCGCAGCGATGCGCAAGGCGTTTGATGCGTGGCTGGAGGAAAGCGGTCATACGGTAGACCCCACCGCCTTAACCGAAGTGCCCGATCCGTGCGAGGGGCGCTTTGATACATTAGTCGGGGCGATTGTGCATATCGACCATATTTTACGCTTTCCCGACCTGCTGCTTATCATTTGAAACACCGCGCTTGAAAAAACTTTTTTCAAAATTCAATATTTAATCGTCAACATATTGGCAATCCAGCGAAAACTGATACATCAATGCTGAACGCTCCACCGCGATTTATATTACAATATTTACATATTATAGTATAAATGGGAAAGGGTGTATCTGCTTGCTACAGGTAGCCGAATATGAGAATTTTGTCCGTAAGCGCATCACGCAGCTGCGCCATCGCCTCCACGTTTCTGAACATAAAATGAGCCTTGACCTTGGCAAAAGCGGCAGCTATATGCGCAGTATTTCAATCGGCAAGGCATTGCCCTCAATGCACGAATTTCTGCGCATCTGTGAATACCTCGGCGTAACCCCGCAGGAATTCTTTACCGGTGCTGGGGACGAAACTGACCGTATCAACATTTTTAACCGACTGCAAGACCTCGATGACGGTGACATACAGAAATTGCAGACATTCCTTGGTTGGATGGAAGAAAAGTAAATCCACTTTCTGCCCGACAAGTTTTGGCTTGCCGGGCTTTTCTTTTTATAGGGCTTATTTAGTGGAAAGGCGTATTGCATGGCAGATGTGCTTGACGCTCCGGTAAGCGGAGTCATGCCGTATTAAGGCAGGGAAAACTTCAAGCGCTACTGTGTCCTTTCAAAAGCCCCTTCGTCGCGTAGTTTTTCGTATATTATTCGTATGCCAGATGGTTTTTATAACCATCTGGCGTATTTTTTTGTTTCTGTTTTGTTTTGGCGGCAGAGGACCGCCGTTTTCTGCCCGCGCCCCTCCGAGTTTTGAGGTCTATTCAATGAAACTCAAAATTCAGGAGGTTTACGATGGCAAGCGCAACCACAACTTTACAAATATGGATAAGGACGAAGCTGTGCGGGTGCGGGCTTTTTGGAAACCGGTAATTGAAAAGCTGCCGGACTATGCTTATCTCTGCGATGAAATTCTCCGCGAAGCACAAGAAAATGAGGAGGAAAACGGCATTGATTTACAGTGAAGCCGAAAGGAAAGAAATCGAGCGTGTGTATGGCGTTTTCAAGGATTATATTCACGCAAGCAAATTCTTGGATTTTGTCTGGTCTGAAAAACTGGGGTATCTGCTGCTGCATATCGACCCAACAAAAAACACCATCGAGGAGGACCAAATCATTGCTTCTGCGGATGAATTGTGTGCCGAACTATTCAACGAAGTTGCAACGGATGTTTTTCAAGAAGCTAAGAGAGAACACTTTTATCCTGATGCAGATGATGACGAGATTGCGGAGATTCGCAGACGTTGGCAGCCGTATCTCGA
>OLNN01002602.1_pt1 | contig 12498 bp, 10 predicted proteins | sample 1672141 | NCBI WGS metagenome assembly OLNN01 (sample SAMEA3136652, study PRJEB25190) | human gut metagenome | biome: human gut; feature: human-associated habitat; material: faeces | place: Austria | collected 2013 | reverse complement strand
GGCGGTAGCTCCTTTCATGTTGCCTTCAGCCGCTACTCGAAATCGCTCGTGCCGAGGATGAATGACCTTAAGGCAGCGTCGAGGCGAGCGCTCACGCGAAAAGCGGGCACCGAAGTTCCATCTTGATTTTCGAAATACGCCTGCGCGCGAGATGCATCGACCGATTTCTTGAGCCGGTCGAGTCTGCCGAACTCATTGATGTTCGCTTCGGTTACCCGTTGCGCCAGCATCTCGCGAAGCAAATTGCTATCGAGCCCAAAGGTTGTAGCGAATCTGCTCACGCGGTCGCTTTGCGCACGCTCGCGGTATTCCTCGATATACTCCCTAAACGTCCGGCCTGGCTCAACCGAGACCTCGCCCGACTGCACGTCTGTCAAGAACATCTCTGCATAGCGCTGATCTTCCTGGGAGAGCGCGGCAAACGAGCGATGCAGCTCCTCCAATGCGCGCTGGGCGTCCTCGCCGTCATCGAGCGCCTTAAGCCACTTTTCGAATCGGGAGTTCATGTAATCGGTATCGATGCGTCCCGTATCGACCTCGGTGAGGTACGGGTCGATGTCATAGGGGATGTCGTCATCGCCGTCGCCGTCGCTACCGTGGCTCAGATCTTCATAGCGCTGTGCGAGGATGGCGTACATTCTCCGATCGAGCGGCAAGACCTTCTTCGCATCGAGCCCGTACGCACCGTAATCGAGCTGCTCCCATGTGAACCCCTGGATCTTTGCTGCCTTGAGATGGGTGCTCAGCTCGCGATAGAGCTTGGCGAACTGAGCCCTCGCCGCTGTGTTCGCGGGCAGTGTGGCGAATCCCTCCATACCTTCCGCCTCGAATACCGCAGCGATTCTCGAGAATGCAGACGTCATGGCATCGAGGTTCTCCTTGAGCTTGCTCGCGAATAGGCCTTGCGGTTTATCGCCGGAATACAAATTGAATGCGTCTTCTACATTGCGGCGCATCGTATGCGGGTAGCGGTAGTAGCGCACCGTCCCCGTCGTCTTATCGCCGCTGTTGTTGAACACACGATTAGTTCGCGAAAATGCCTGGATCAAGCCTTCGTATCTAAGCATCTTGTCGAGATAGAGCGTATTCACCCATTTAGAGTCGAACCCGGTGAGCATCTGATCGACGACGATGAGCAGATCGATGCGATCTTCCGGCTTGTTGGCAATGTTCCCATATCCATCCTTGTGGGCAAGCCTCGACGCAATGTCGCGTTTGAGAAAGTCGTACGTCGTCAAGGTGAAGGTTTGGCCGTAGCGTTCGTTGTAATCGTTGAGAATCTCCTCGAGGCCCTCCTCTTTGAACGCTGTGCCCTCGGTGTTATCGATGTTGGGATCCACCTGCGCCGTTACCTGCAGGTGCGGAGCCAGCTCCTTGAACAGCCGGTAGTATTCGATGGCCTCCGCGATGCTGCTCGTGGCTAACATGGCATGGAACCGTCCGCCGACGCTGCGCGCCGTCCACCCCTCAACGATATCTTGTACGACGGCCTTGCGGTGCCCGTCGCTGTTATATTGGCTTTTGGGTACGTAGTCTTCAATGCCCCGAATGTACGCGCCGTCCGCCCCAACATATCCCGCCATAGGCATGTCTTTGAGATACCGCAGGTACACCGTCTTCTTCGCGGGGTCGGCAAATGCCTCCTCCTCGTCTTGGGCCTTCGCCCGCTCGAGTCCCACCATGCGACGCAGGTCTGAATCCTTGAACGTCATGACCATGTACGGATCGAAGCCCAGCACGTTGCCGTCGCGGATGCCGTCGGCAATGCTGTAGCGATGCAGCTCATCGCCGAACACCATGGCCGTGGTCGAGAGGCTCTTCTTATTCTCCTCGTAAATCGGTGTACCGGTAAACCCGAAGAACATTGCGCCGGGGAACGTCCGCTTGATCTCCGAGAGCATGTCTCCGAAGGTCGACCGGTGGCATTCGTCGATGATGAATACGATGCGCTTGCCCTGCATGACAGCAAGGACTTTCTCCGGTAAGATGCCATCTTCGTTCACCATGCTCATCTTTTGGATAGATGTCACGATGAGCGCGTGCGCCGGGTCATCGCTTATGAGCTTCTTCCTGAGCACCACGGTGTTCTCGGTGTTTTGAACCGCCTGCTTGCGCTGCTCATCGGTTAGGCCGGCGCCGGCAAATCCCCGGTATTCGCGCACAGACTGCGTGCCGAGCTCGATGCGGTCCATGAGGAACACGACTTTATCGGCATTGCCGGAATCGGCAATGAGCTGGGCGGACTTGAAACTTGTCATGGTCTTGCCCGAGCCCGTGGTGTGCCAGATGTATCCACCGAGTTGGTTGCGCTTGGACCAATCGTGCTGCGCGACCCGGTTGGAGATGGCACTCGCCGCGTAGTACTGATAGCTGCGCATAACCTTGAGAGCGCCGTCACCGGCATCGGCAACCGTATAGAACCCGATGAGCTGGTGCGCCATGGGGATCGAGAGCAGGTCGTGCACCACGTCACGGTAATCGTTTTTAGGCTCGTTATTGAAATCCGCCCAGTGGAACCGGAAGGCTCGGTTGAACTCGCCATTAGGACCGGGGTTGGCGAAATAGAATGACTCATCGGGATTCATGGCGACAAATACCTGCACGAGTGAAAACAGCCCCGTGAATACACCCTCACGTGCGTACTTCTCAATCTGGTTGTAAGCCTCGCTCGCAGGCACACTGCTCTTCTTGAGTTCGATATGGATGACCGGCATGCCATTGATGAGCAACATCAGGTCGCCGCGACGTTTAGGCAACACCTCGGAGCGCACGTTAAACTTCGGCTGTTGAACGATCTGGTAACGGCTTCTGCCGCCTGCGATCTCCCGACGGTCGTAGATGCGCATGCTCACCGTTTTGCCCAGGTGCAGTTTATCGTCGGGATTGTCTCGCTTGACGGAGACCGTTTTGCCATTGATGAATGCGTTGAGCCGTAGCGGCGTGCGAAGGTCCGCGATCTGCTCCATAATCTGGCGCATCTCTCCGGGGGTGAGAGGGCAGTCGTTTAGACGGTCGCGTTCGCGGTTGTTGTTGAATAAGATACGGGCCCAGTTGTCGATGAGGTCCTGCTCGGTGGGATACTTGATGACCCTTTCGGCATCATCCCAGCCGCAACGCTTGAGGTTTTCGATAACAGACTCCTCGAAAGAGGCCTCATCGGTAAATGTCATCGGTTCCATCGCCGTCTCCTAATGTGCTTCCCACCGACCGTTGCGCTTTGCGCCCACTCTGATGAGCTTGCCCTCCGCTTTGAGCGATGCCACCAAGCGCTCTGCCTGACGTTTCTTTACGCCGAGCTCATCTGCCATCTGTGCGATCGTTATCGTCGGGCATGCACGTACAAGAGAAAGGAGTTGTTCGCGCATTCCCGCCGATTTACTGCCGCTGACAGAGTTTATACCGTCGTTTATACCGTCGTTTATACCGTCATGTCGTTGAGAATCGACAACGTCGTCGAGCGCGGCGGAAATCATGGACAGCATGAACCGAATGAAGGCGGTTGAATCAGCACTGACATCTGCCGCTCCGAGCGACGAGTAGTATTCCTCCTGGTGTTCTTTGACAAGGGACTCGACTGGGAGCCAGGCAAAAAGCTCGTTCCACTCGCTCAGAATGAGTGTCTGCCACAGTCTTCCGGTTCGTCCGTTTCCATCTTGGAAGGGATGTATGAACTCGAGTTCATAATGGAATACGCATGATGCGACGAGCGGGTGGACCGTCGTTTCCGATAGCCAAGAGAATAGATTCGTCATCACTTCGGGAACATATGCGGCGGGAGTTCCCGCGTGCACCAGATTCTCGCCGTTGAATATGCCGACGTTCCCGTGTCGATACATACCCGCCTCAGGGGTAAGTCCCGTCATAAGCAGGCGATGCGCACGAAGAAGATCGTCAGGCGAGGTCGACGAAAATGAATCAAGCGCCTCGTAAGCGGCCAAGGCATTCTGTACCTCGAGCAAGTCTCTCGGAGGGGCGACAACATGTTTGCCCTCAACAACGGCGGTTACCTGCTCAAGTGAGAGCGTGTTGTTTTCGATGGCAAGCGAAGAGTGGATCGTGCGGATGCGATTGTCCTTTCGCAGCTGGGGGCTTGGATTCAAGTTGCCATGCCCCTCAATGCGTCCCACGTTCTGAGCGATGCCCGCAATCAGTTCGATAATCTCGTTGTTCAGTTCAAAAGGCGGTTGGTACGTCATGAATACCCCTTTGGTCAGCGAGCCTTGTAGGCCACCTCTCACACGAACATGCCCTCAAGGAGCGATTTCTTGACGTTTTTGAGCAGATCCAGCTTACGCTGGTGAAGGGCGATGAGGTCGTCGAGGGACTGGAAGAAGGAGCCGATAGCGCGCTGCTCAGGAACCGAGGGAGCGGCAATCTGTTTCCCCAAAATGTCCTTGTTGTACAGCCTCTTAATTGTGCTGCCTTCCAGCGTCCACGTAGTATTAACCAGAGACTGCTTCAGGAACGAATCATCAAGCTCATCGTTATGCTCAAGCCAAACGATATTTGAGTCCTGGTAGTAGGCCCGCTCACCTTTGTATTCCACGATTCTGCCGATGCTCCCTGCGGCAGAGATGAGCAAGGTTCCGGGCTTGGGGTACGGGTACAGGCTTCGATACTGCTCGAAGAGCTCTTCGGTAATATATGCGTCTGGCTCAGACCCGAAGGTCCCAATCTTAAAGAAGGGAACATCGTTATAATCGCTGGTCTGCTCCTTATAGATTCGTTTGCACATCGCAACATGCCCGAAATCCCCCAGCCTACGCTGTTCCCAAGCGTCGGTGAAACCGGCGAAGCGGATGCGTGGAGCGAGTCCTTTTTCCTCTGCGTTACGCATAGAAATCACCCATCAAAAGCCTCCGCAGCTCTTGGATGCCGGCCATGTCGTTCTCGCTGCCCGTGAGATCGCCCAGCATGTCGTACAGCTCGCGCTCGGTATCTCGAATTTGACGATCCAGGTCGGGTAGCGTGGTGGCGTATTTGTCACATAGGGCCTGCACGCGCTTGACTAGTCCGTCAACAACTTCGTCCGGAAGCTGCTGCAAGCGCTCGACTAGCGGCGTGACCCATTTGCGATGCAGCAAATCGAGTGCCTGCTCATCCGTTAAGCTCTCGATTGCCGCTTTAGTGTGTTCAATCAATTCCATTCGGGCGGCTTTTCCCTGCTTTTTCAGTCGCGACTCTTCGGCATTGAGCGCAAGGGCTTTCTCGAGCGTCTCCGCAAGTGAGCCTATCGGTACGCAGACATGCGCGCGCACCTCTTTGATGCGCGCAGTGACCGCGCGTTTCGTGTAGCTTCCGTCGCGGGTGGGTGTCATAGCGCTCCATGAAACCTCTGAATGTGCAGCAATGAAACCAAGCTGCTCCTGCAAAGGACGCTTGTTGTCCAGCATTTTCCGGTAGGTAAACAGGGCGTCAAGCTCGGCATCGAGCGATCCCAGCTCTTCCTCCAGCGTGACCGGAAGCACCTTGAAATCGAACTCCTCGCCGCCGTCCTTCATGAACGATGCGCCCTCAAGGCCCTCGTTTTCCAGCTCGGAGATAAGTTCGCTGCATGAGCTGGCAATTTGGTTCAAGCGGTCGCCCATCGCGTTGACCGCAGCGAGTTCATCGGCGAGCAGCTGTTCCTGCACAAGGCCAAACAGCAGCACATGCCCCTTCCAGGGGTCGTTCTTGTCCTGCTCTTCGACCTCGGTGTCTCCTTTTTTCTTGGTGACCATGTTTTGATCGACCTGTCGCACGGAATTGAACCCCTCGCTCTGGATGGTCTCCAAATCGGTAGCGACGCCCTCCCATTGGTCGTCAAGCGCCTGGTATGCAACATATTGGTCCACAAGCGGTACATTTAATAAGCGTTCGAACACTTCATCCGCGATGCGTTCCTCCTCGCTGGCAATATGAACGAGCGAGGGCTCATCGATCAGCTCCTCGTAAAGATAGGCATCGAAACCATCGAAGGCCTTGGCGTATTGACGCTGGTATTCCCGGACCGACTCATGCGACGTGATCGCCGCCGCAACGTCGTTCACCGCAAGCGCTGCGGTCTTGCCGCTCTCATTAAACAGATGCTCGCGTAGGCCCGGTAAGACCTCCCAGTAGGCGTGAAGTTTGTCGAGTTCAGCAGTGGGTACTCCACCGAACATCGTGGCATAGATATCCCATGTTTCCGGATCCTCCGATGAATCAACGTAGCGGGGGATATTCAAGTTGTAACCGTTCGCTCGGACTTCGTCGATGGGCACGACGCGCGCGAATTTCTCCACGTCCTTACGCGCCCGTACCACATCGACAACGCGCTTGATGTCCGAAGAACGCAGCTTGTTGTTCTTGCCGTCCTTCTCGAAGCCCTTCGAGGCGTCAACGATGAGGATGCTGCCGTCGTTCCCTGTTTGCGGCTTGCGCAGCACCATGATGATGGTGGGGATGCCTGTGCCGTAGAAGATATTCGCTGGTAGACCGATGATAGCCTCGATATTGTGATGCTCAACGAGGTTGCGCCTGATGACGCCCTCTTGATCGCCGCGGAAGAGCACGCCGTGCGGGAGAATGATGGTCATGATGCCGTCGGGCTTGAGATGGAACAGGCAGTGGAGCAAGAAGGCGTAATCTGCTTTGGATTTGGGTGCGATGCCGTAGCTTGAGAAACGCGGATCGGTCTCCTTGCCGTCCGGATCCCAATTCTGCGAGTACGGCGGGTTCGAGACCACTGCATCAACGAACAGGGGCTCGTAGGTTCCGTCTGGGTCCTTCTCGTCAAACCAAGGCCAGTCGCGCGCCAGCGTGTCGTCGTTGCGCGTATCGATGTTGTCGACGCGTATGCCGCGCATGATCAGGTTCATGCGCGTGAGGTTGTATGTGGACTGTACGAGCTCCTGTGCGTAATACTTAATCGACTCCTCGGGGACTCCGTGTTTTGAGGCCGTTTTGCCGATATTGATGAGCAGTGAGCCCGATCCGCTGGTAGGGTCATAAATCTCTATGCGGTTACGCTGGGAAAGGTGGTCGGCAACGATTTCCGACATGAGCAGCGAGACTTCATGCGGTGTGTAGAACTCTCCTGCCTTTTTGCCGGCGTTGGAGGCGAACTGGCCGATGAGGTACTCGTAGATATAGCCAAGTACGTCGTAGTCCTGCTTGCCGTCCATGGGGATCTCGTCAATAAGATGGATGAGGTCGCTGACGGCCTTTGTCTGAGAGGCGGTGCTGTTTCCGAGCTTCGAGATCCCCGTCTGCAGCGTGTTGAAGATGCCGTCAAATACCTTGCTGTGGCTATCGTCTACGAGGCGGTCGAATGCGGAGAGCGCCGTGAGTACATTGTCGACGCTGAAGTCGTGTCCCAGACTGAGCCAGGTCGAGAACAGGTCCTTGTAACCGATGAAGTATCCGAGGTTGTTGCGCATCATGTCAAGAATCTCGGCATCTTCTTCATTGAGTGCGGGGAGGTCTTCCGTGGTCGCTCCTTGCGAGAAGAAGTACTTTTCCTCCTGCTCGGAAAGGTACTTGTAGAAGATGAAGCCGAGAATGTAGTCCTTGTATTCATTCGCCTCGATTTTTGAGCGCATCTTGTTTGCTGACGCCCAAATCTTAGCCGCGAGCTGCTGTTTGTTCATGAACCCTCCCAGGTGTATTCGCGTTGACATTGTATCAACCCGTGAGGCAGAAACGCGTCCGCTTGGGAACAGCGTGTGTTCGCTGATTTCACATCCGCCTCGGGAGCTCGGAATAGAGACGGCCTTCCTCTAAAGAGCTATTCGGTCTCGAACGATCGAGGTTTCGTCCCGCAAGACGAGCAATTCGAAATGGGTGGCACGATGCGCGATGCCGATAAGACGGCATATTGGATCGTCGAGCCAGGCTCGTTTGCTTACAATCCGGCTCGAATCAATGTTGGTTCTATTGGATACCTATCTACCAGTGAAAACGTCATCGTGAGCTCCCTTTACGAAGTGTTCAGAACTGACGCTACATGCGATGACCGCTTCTTGTGGCATTGGCTCAAGTCGTCGTTGTTTGCAAAGCAGATTGAAATGCTCCAAGAAGGCGGAGTGCGTCTCTATTATTTCTTTGACAAGCTCTTGAAGAGTGAAATCTGGATGCCAAGCGTTTCTGAGCAGGGCTCAATGGGGAGGCTGTTTGACGCCCTGGACGACCTTATCGCCCTTCACCAGCGTAAGCTGAATGCATATTGCGGCGTAAGCCCATCCTCAGAAAGGAGGTAAAGGATGGCTGCTCACGCTCTGTCTACCGACTTGTTCTGCGATTATTACCGCAACTGGATCATTACGTACAAAGAAGGCGCTATACGCAAAGTCACGATGGATAAGTACCTGCTTACCGCGTCGTGGCTCGATAGGCTTGTTCCCGATTTACTCATCAAAGATCTCACTCGAACGGCCTATCAGCAGCTGCTGAACAGGTATGCGGAACATCATGAACGCCAGACGACGATGGATTTTCACCATCAGCTTAAATGCGCCATTCTCGATGCCGTCGATGAAGGTTTCCTTGAGCGTGACCCCACGCGTAAGGCGGTCATAAAGGGGAGGAGGCCGCGCGCAAAAAAGCCGAAGTACCTGAATCAGTTTGAGCTCCACAAGCTGCTTGATGCGCTCCACCTGGACAAGAGCGTTAATTGGGATTGGCTTATATTGCTCATCGCGAAAACGGGCTTGCGGTTTTCTGAGGCGTTGGCCGTGACTCCCGATGATTTCAATTTCTCGCGTCAGATGCTTACGGTCGATAAGACATGGAACTACAAGGAAGAAGGCGGCTTCTTGCCGACAAAAAACCGCTCGTCCGTTCGAAAGGTGCAGCTGGATTGGCAGCTCATCATTCAGTTCTCCGAACTCATTAAGGGAATGCCTCCAGATCGCCCCGTCTTCGTCGAGGGAAAGGTCTACAACTCGACCGTGAACGCGGTTCTGTCTCGGAGGTGCGCTGAGGCCGGTGTTCCAGAGATTACCGTTCACGGACTTCGGCATACCCATGCCTCGCTGCTGCTCTTTGCCGGGGTATCGATAGCGAGTGTGGCGAAGCGGCTGGGGCATTCGAGCATGACCACAACGCAAAAGATCTATCTGCACATTATCCAAGAGCTTGAGAACCAAGACGTTGATCTGGTTATGCGCTCATTATCCAGTTTGAGCTAACGGAATTCGTCAGGATGGGCTTGCGCCGTAAACTCCGCCGCGGGCGGCAAGGCCGTGCCCTACGCCGCCCGCGGCGGAGCTGAATCGGCTACAGCATGGTCTGGCTCGCGTGCGGCTCGAAGCCCGCCTCGCGCAGCGCGTCGATGATCTGCGCCTTGTGCTCCGTGCCGTAGGCCTCGATGGTCACGCGCAGCTCCACCGCGGCGTTGCGGTTGGTGCTCACGAACTGGTTGTGCTCCAGCTTGATGACGTTGCCGTTCTGCTCGGCGATCACCTGCGCCACGCGCACGAGCATGCCCGGGCGGTCGGGCAGAAGCACGCTCACCGTGAAGATGCGGTCGCGCTGGATGAGGCCGTGCTGCACCACGCTCGACATGGTGATGACGTCCATGTTGCCGCCGGACAGGATCGACACGACGCGCCTGTTCTCGGCGGGCAGGTGCTTGAGCGCGGCCACGGTGAGCAGGCCGGAGTTCTCCACGATCATCTTGTGGTTCTCGACCATGTCGAGGAAGGCGACGATGAGCTCCTTGTCGGGCACGCAGATGACGCCGTCGAGGTTCTCCTGCAGGTAGGGGAAGACGGCGTCGCCGCATTCAAGCACCGCGGTGCCGTCGGCGATGGTGTTGGCGCTCGGCAGCTTGACGGGACGGCCGGCCTCGAGCGCCGCGGTGAGGCACGCCGCGCCCTCCGGCTCCACGCCGATCACGCGGATCTTGGGGTTGTAGAGCTTGGCGAAGGTGGACACGCCGCAGGCGAGGCCGCCGCCGCCTACGGGGACGAGGATCGTGTCGACGAGCGGGAGCTCCTGGATGATCTCCATGGCGATGGTGCCCTGGCCCGTGGCGACGACCGGGTCGTTGAAGGGGTGGATGAAGGTGTAGCCGTGCTCGGCCGCAAGCTCCAGGGCGTGCTCGCACGCCTCGTCGTAGACGTCCCCGAAAAGGACCACCTCGGCGCCGTAGCCCTTGGTGCGCTCCACCTTGATGAGCGGGGTGGTGGTGGGCATGACCACGACGGATTTGGCGCCGGCGCGCGTGGCGGCGAAGGCGACGCCCTGCGCGTGGTTGCCGGCGCTCGCCGTGATGATGCCGCGGCCGAGCTCCTCGGGCGTGAGGGTCGAGATCTTGTAGTAGGCGCCGCGTACCTTGTAGGCGCCCGTGCGCTGCATGTTCTCGGGTTTGAAGAAGACGCGGTTGCCGGTGAGCTGGCTGAAGTGGGGGCTCTCGACGAGCTCGGTCGTCTGCGTGACCTCGCGGACCTTCTCGGAGGCCTGCTCGAATGCGTCCAAGGTGAGCATCTCGGCCATGGTATGCGCCTTCTTTCGTGTGCGATCGCTCTTTCGTAGTAAAGTATCGTAGCAAAAACGCGCGGCGCCGTCGGCGTGCCCGCGCGACCGCGTTCGCAAGGAGGCCGCCATGGACACATCCGAGGAAAGCCGGGGCAGCGCCCAGCCGCCGCTGTTCTCCCTGCGCGACGCGCAGGTGGTGCGCGCGGGCCGCACCATCCTGTCGGTCGACCGCTTCGACCTGGCGGAGGGCGAGCACGTGGCCCTGCTCGGTCCCAACGGCGCCGGCAAGTCGACCTTCATCCAGCTGCTCACCCGCGAGGTCTTCCCCCTGCACCGCGAGGAGGCGCCGGTGCGCTTCCGCGGGCAGGCCCGGCCCCTGCTCTCCGACATCAAGAGCGCGCTCGGCATCGTAAGCGCCACCATGCACGACCAGGTGCGCGTCCACCTCCCGGTGGCGGACATCGTCTGCGGCGGCGCCTTCGGCACGCTGGGGCTGCCCCGCCACGTGGAGGCGACCGGCGACGTGCGCGCACGCGCCCTCGACGCGCTCGATCGCCTGGGGATCGCCGAGCTCGCCGACCGCGACGTGATGACGCTGTCCACCGGCCAGGTCCGCCGCGTGCTCGTCGCGCGCGAGCTCATGAGCGACCCGCGGGTGCTCATCTTCGACGAGCCGTGCACGGGCCTCGACCCCGAGGGCATGTACCATGTGCGCGACACCATGCGGCTGCTCGCCGAGGAGGGCCGCTCGGTGGTGCTCGTCACCCATTACCCGGAGGACATCATCCCGGCCATCGAGCGGGTCCTGCTCATCAAGGACGCCGTGGTGTTCGCCGACGGCCCCAAGCGCGAGCTGCTCCGCGGCGAGACGATGTCCGACCTGTTCGGCGTGCCCCTGGAGGTCGACGAGCACGACGGGTGGTACGCCATGCGCGGCCGCTACGGAGCCGGTCAGGGGGCGTAAGCAGCCGGCGGCGGCATATGCGGCGCGCCGCGCCCCGGGCGGGTATAACGCCGGTGAGGCCGTATCCGCTCGAGGGAGGGAGCACCGATGCTGTTCAAGAACGTGCTGGTACCCTATGACGAGTCCGAACACGCGCGAAGCGCCCTGCACGTCGCGCTCGGCATGGTGGGGGATGACGGCGACGCCCGCGTGCACGTGGTCTCGGTCGTCTCGGTGGGGGCGGTCGGCGCGCCCTCGCTTTCCGGGGGAGCCTTCGACGACCCCTACGCGATGGGCGGCTTCGACTACGACGCGATGATGGGGGCGCTCGTCCAGCGCATGCGCACGGACATGGAGCGCGTCATCGCCGACGCCCGCGACGGGGCGGTGTGCCGGGTGGACGTGAACGCGGTCGTCGCGCCGTCGGCGGTCGAGGGGATCGCGGACTACGTGGAGAGCCACGGCATCGACCTCGTCGTCATGGGGCGCCGCGGGCTGGGCGCCCTGCGCGGCATGCTCGGCTCGGTGAGCTTCGGCGTGCTCCGCTCGGTCGACGTGCCCGTCCTGACGGTGAAGTAGCGCCGCCGCGCCCGTATCGTGGCGTTCGCGTGCAGACGGCCGCCGATGTTTGCCGACCTCGGCCGTGGGCATAATAGGCTCACGTACATACGCGACGAGAAGGGAAAGATACATGGCTACCTTCTATAAGAACGACGACACCTTCCTGGCCGGCATCTCCGGGGACGCCGCCCCCGCCGGCTTCGAGGCGCTCGATCCCAACACGGTCGACGCCGCGACCGAGAAGCACGTCCCCTACGTGGACGTCCAGCGCGACGGCCACATCATCCGCGTGCAGGTCGGCGAGGTGGAGCACCCCATGGAGGAGGCCCACTACATCGAGTGGGTCGCGCTCGAGGCCGACGACCGCCTCGAGGTCCATCACCTCAAGCCCGGCCAGACGCCCGTGACGTTTTTCGCCGGCGGCGTGAAGAGCGGTACGGTCTACGCGTACTGCAACCTGCACGGCCTGTGGAAGGCGACGTTCTAGGGACCGCCGGGGCCCGTTCGGGCACAGGGTTTCAGCAGGGGGCCGTCCGCGGTTGCGGGCGGCCCCA
>OLNN01002601.1_pt1 | contig 12498 bp, 8 predicted proteins | sample 1672141 | NCBI WGS metagenome assembly OLNN01 (sample SAMEA3136652, study PRJEB25190) | human gut metagenome | biome: human gut; feature: human-associated habitat; material: faeces | place: Austria | collected 2013 | reverse complement strand
CCTCCCGGTCGCACCAAGAGCAGCACCTTATGGGGTGCTGCTCTTTTTGTTTTGCACGGATTTTATGGGGCAGTAAAAGAGGGGGATTCGAACAGCCCGTGCCCCGCACTTTGCGTCCCGCGGGGCGTTTCTGGGGCGCGGCTTGGCGAATCCCTTCGGACGCACAAAAAAAGCGCATTGCCATGTACTTTGGCAATGCGCTTTTGGGTTTGATGTGATTTTGGTTCAGAATCACTTCTCGCTTTCAGGGAAGATGATTTTGTTGACAAAGAAGAAAATCACCATTGATACGCCGCCGTTCAAAACCGTTGTACCAATGTTATAGATGAAGTCCGGCACCAGCAGCCCGGCTACGGCGACCCACACACAGTTGATGGAGTTGACAATGCAGGTAATGACGCAGAATGCCACCACATACCACGCGATCTGCTTGCCCAGATTGCCCTTGCTGCGGAACACGAAATTGCGCTGGATCGGGAAGTTGATGCACTCGCCAATGACCATGGCGATCATATACGCGCAGAAGTACGGCAGCCCGCCGTGGGCGGCATCGTAGCCGAGGATGTTCCACTTGAAGGTTTCGCCAAACAGGGTCACATCCACGCCGGGCCAGCCGAAATCCACCACCGGCAGACTGCTGAACGCAGCAGGCAAAAATTGCAGCAGCAGATACTTGAATACGGTAATCAGGTTCGACACGATGACAAACAAGCCGCCCTCGCGCACCCATTTGGCTGCGGCCGGGTGCTTGGCCGCAAAATCATTCCAGAATTTCATGAAGCGCCCTCCGCTCAGGCATCGCGCAGACGCTTTTCCAACTGCGCGTTGAGAATTGCGTTCTTGACAGCCTCGACAAGCACCTTGCACAGTCCAATACCCCAGAAGCCTTTTGCCTCCAGCACAATGCCATCCACCATGCCCATACTGATGGCGCCGCTGGTCATTTTAGCCAGTGCACGCAGCGGCATATTGTACTGAAACATCACATTCAGGTTCGGTTTCCCTTGCTTGTAGCTGTTCGTCAGCATGGTATGCAGCACCAGCCAGACCAGCCAGCATAAGGGGCTGCGGCTGTGCTTGAGTTCTCCCAGCGTCATATTGCAGTCAATCTTCACAGTATCGTCCGGGATGGGGCGATCCAGCAAAACCTCCCATTCGGCGTCCGGCACGTTCATCACCTTGCCGCTTTCATAATGCGGCAGACTGATGCCTGCATAGGGGTTTGGTGCGCCGGTTCCGGCCACCTCTACCGTAGCCGTCAGGCGAATATCCTCGCAGGAAGCACCCACGCGGATTTCATAGTGGCCGCCCTCAATCTCCCAAGCGTTCGTCATTGTGTTCCAGTAGCGGAAGGCTTTATCATCGAGAGGAATTGCTACGCACTTGCTCTCCCCCGCAGCCAGTTTCACCTTTTCAAAACCTTTCAGTTCCTGCACCGGGCGGAAAACTTTGGCATCGGGCTTTGCTACATAAATCTGTACGATCTCCGCACCATCACAGCTGCCGGTGTTTGTCACTGTCAGTGTCACACTGTCCGAGGTCGCTTTCAGGTCAGAGTAGGCAAAGCTGGTATAGCTTAGACCGAAACCAAACGGAAATGCCGGAGCCACGTCGGCAGTCTGGTAGTAGCGGTAGCCCACATACAGTCCCTCGCGGTACTGCACGGTACGACCCTTCCCTGCAAAATGCTCCTTGGCGGGGGTGTCCTCATACGACATAGCCCATGTCTCGGCCAGCTTGCCGCTGGGGTTGACTTTGCCGGTCAGCACGTCCAGAATGGCACCGGCACCGGCCTGCCCGCCCAACGCACCATAGACTAACGCCTTGCAGTGCTTGAGCCACGGCGTTTCGATGGACGCACCGGCATTGACCACCACCACGGTGTTCGGGTTGACCGCCTGTACAGCCCGCAGCAACTCGATCTGGTTATCGGCAATCTTCATGTCGCCGCGGTCTAGGCCTTCGCTTTCCTTGATTTCATCCAGCCCCAAGAACAGCACGGCAACATCCGCCTGCCTGGCCAGCGCGACAGCCTCTGCCTCTTTGACGGCGTCTGCCCTGCCGCGGCGGTCAAAGCCGGGGGCAAAGCCCAGTACCTGCAAGCCGCTCTGGGCAAGGTTATCCAGCACAGTATCGACCTTGAGGGAGTTCACGGCGCTGGAGCCTGCGCCCTGATAGCGCGGGGTTTCGGCAAAATCACCAATGACAGCCACCCCTGTGCCGGTTGCCAGCGGCAACAGGTTCTCCTCGTTTTTCAGCAGTACAATGCTTTCGGCGGCGGCACGGCGCACCAGTGCGTGGTGGGCCTCTGCGTCAAAACTGCGGCTGTGGTTTTCCACGGCGGCGTGGGTGTCAAACACCAGCGTCAATAGTTCACTCAGACGGGCATTTACATCAGACTCGGTGATTTTGCCGGTTTCCACAGCCCTCATCAGTTCCCGCACGGCGTCCCCGCCGGGGGCGGGCATTTCCAGTGTAGAGCCGTTCTTCACGCCCAAGGCATGGTCGTTGGAACCGCCCCAGTCCGTCACGACCACCCCGTTAAAGCCCCAATCCCTGCGCAGAATATCCTGCAGCAGATGGGCGTTTTCGTTGGCGTAGGTGCCGTTGATGAGGTTATAGCTGGACATAATCGTTTTGGGGGCGGCTTCCTTGACTACGATCTCAAAGCCGGTCAGGTAGAGTTCACGCAGGGTGCGCTCGTCCACTACCGAGTCTGACGCCATGCGGCGCAGCTCCTGATTGTTGACGGCAAAATGCTTGGGGCAGGCAGAGATACCGTTGGACTGGATGCCCCGCACATAGCCCGCGGCCATCTTGCCGGAGAGATACGGGTCCTCCGAGAAATACTCGAAGTTGCGCCCACAAAGCGGGCTGCGCTTGGTGTTCAGGCCGGGGCCCAGCAGCACGGAGACCTCCTGCGCGGCGGCTTCCTCCCCCATGGCTTTGCCGATTTCCTCGCCCAAGGCCGGATTCCAACTGCAGGCTATCGTAACTGCCGGAGGAAAGCAGGTGGCCGGTACGCTGGGGTTCAGACCCAGATGGTCTGCTGCCCCGGCCTGCTTGCGCACCCCGTTAGGACCGTCCGACAAGGTAATGGCAGGGATACCGTGCTTAGAATAGGCTCGCGTGGTAAAGACCGTATCACCGCTGAGCAGTGCGCACTTTTCCAAAAGTGTCATTTGTTGTATCAATTCTTTGTGTTGCATAGCACAAATCCTTCCCTGTTCACACAAAACACAATACCGCGCAGTTCCGAGGGCCGCAGCCATCGAAACAAGGCGCAGACCGTAATTCGGAATTGTGCGGTATTGCTTTATACATTTTTTTGCGTATTACTTGATAACAAGTGTGCTGGGATCATAGCTGAGAGTCGCGGTGCCGTTACCGTTATCGATCCAACTTCCGCTATACTCACTGGAGTTGACAGGGCCCCAACCTTCCAGTTCGGCGGTAAAGGTGCCGTCTGCTTTCAGTTCCAATTTTCCGCTGCGTGTATAGAGTCCGGCAATAAGGTCATAAGTATAGTTGCCATCGCCGGAGGAAACCGGTGTTGCGACAAAGTCGCATGTGCCGCCGCCCACCTCCGGAGCAGCGACGACTACGCCGGCTACGCCGCCGTTCTCCAAGTCAAAGCTCTCGCAGACGCGGGGCCAGTTGAAGATGTTGTTGGCAAAGCCATCGCTGTAACTGTAACCGGCCGTCATAACGCTGCTCTCGCCCAGATGCAGCCCCTCGGCCACTTTGGTGGTGTCGGACGTCTGGTTCAGCACATATTCGCTATTGCTGGTAGATACAGCGGTCACATCATAGGTTGCACCGGCTGTCAAAGCATCGGTATCCAACTGATTGTTGTCCGGGGTGACATTTTCCATCGTCAGCGTTACAACATCGGCGCTGTTCTCGGTGTTGGTGAAAGTAATATCCACCTTGTCCGGGTATGCTTCAAATTCATAAACATCCAAATTGGCAACCTGAATCCCCATCGTGCCGTCAAAGGTATTCCAGTAATAGTTCAGTTCAGGGGCGCTCTGATTTCCGCTGCAAGAATATTCCGCCGTGGCGGCCTTAGACATACTGTGCTCTTTATCGGTCAGATCAGGGAAAGCGTAGACCTTAGCCAGATAGGAACCGAACGCATAATCAAATTCATCCGAGCACTTGCCGCTGTAGGTGTTGCTCTCGGTGGCGTCAATGGGTTCGCTGGTGTAGATGAAGCTGTCGTTGTCACCGGTGGCATCCGGGGCGCAGAAGTACAGCAGATAATACTTTGCGTTTTCTACACCGGTAAAGCTGTAGTTTCCGCTTTCGTCCACGGTGAAATCCGTTGGGGTCGCCAACTGACTGCCATCATTGGAGACAGTGGAGGAAGAAGCCGCCTGCTGCTTGCCGTTTGTCTGCAGGGTGTGCAGGATGGAGGAAACATTGGTGAAGTAATTGTTGGTGTTAGCAGCCAACGAGCTGCCGCAGCCGGTCAGCCCGGCCGCCATAGCGACTGCCAGCACAGCAGTCAGCGTCTTGCGGGGCGCAGTATTGTTTTTCATTTCGCTTTGCCCTCCTTCTGCGTAAAGCAGGATACAATGCCGACCACAATGGCGGCAACCATCAGCACCAGCAGGGTAATGACCGGCAGGAGCGTACCGCGGGAACCATACATCGAGATGTTGTTCAGCCGGTCAGCCCAGACAGGATAGCTGTTGAGAAAGAACAGGCCCATGCCAAAGGTGATGCAGGCCACGGCGGCGAGGTTGAGCAACTCGCTCCATGCGCGGTCAACCAATGCGTAGGCGGCCATGCCGACCATTCCCAGTGCCAAAGTCAGGAAAACGACCGTGTCAAAATAGTCATAGACCATGCCGTACACGGTAAAGCCAATCAGGGCTGCCGCAGATAAAACGACACCGACCAGCGAAGATTTTGCGCTGAAACTTTTTACTTTACTCATGGAATCAGCCCTCCACTTTCTTGTTTTTTTTGCCGTAGGTCATCACAACACAGGCTGCGGTACAGCCGATGAAAGTAATGCCGCAGATGGCGGTGACCACCAGCAAAACCATCTCCCACCACGGGACAATGTTGACAACGATGGAGTTACTGCTCAGACCGTTGGCAGAAATCGAACGGCTGGCAGCGTACACATTGGCTTTGGTGGCACGGCGCAACTGCTGCATAATGTAGCCATCGCCACCATCAATGGCAGCGGTAACGGCAGCGGCCGTTTCGCCGGGATCCAAGCAGACGAAGTCAACACCGGCAGTAATCATTTCCATATAGTGGGTCTTGTACGTGGAGGTCTTAGCGAAACCGTCGGTAGTGATGTGACCCTTGAAGCCCCACTCACCGCGCAGGACATTCTTCAGCAGAGGCACATTGACAGCGGCATAGACAACGCCGATACGGTTGAACGCGGTCATTACGCTCTGAGCGCCGCCCTCAACAAAGGCACCCTCAAAGGCACGCAGATACGTTTCGCGGACAGTTTGTTCGTTGGCAAAGGTGCTCAGGCTCTCACGGCCGGACTCCTGATCGTTCATGGCAAAGTGCTTGACACAATAGTTGACACCGTTGGCCTGCATGGCGGCAGCCTCAACAGCGCCGACCATGTAACCGTAGTTGGAATCCTCACTGTAATACTGCTGGTTACGGCCGCCGAACGGGGTACGGTGCGTGTTGCCGCCGCCGTACCAGACTTCGTTGACGCCGGCGTAAGCGGCCTGAATTGCCATCAGACTGCCCTTGCGCTCCATGCGGTCGCGGTTCCATGTGCGGGCGGTCATCACCTCAGACACCCAGCTCAGGCAATTATCACCGGTGGCAATCATCGTAGAACCGACACCAAGACAGTCGTCTGCACGCTTCTGGGCAGGCATACCGACCTTGTCAAGTCCGGCCACGCCAAAGGTATCGGGCATCAGGGCGGTCATATCCGCCACGGTCAGCTGATCGAGGAAAGCATCCCACTGCTCATCATCGTTCCATTCCACCAGACGCATATCGATGAACTTGAGGCCGTTGTCGGCACCCTGCGTAAAGTCCGAAACCGCAGGGGCGTCGGCAGGAGTCTCATACCAGTCAAGGTTCAGGTCGTCGATCATCTCATCGGTGGCATCAATGCTGACAACGCTGGCGGGGTAAGTGCCGGACCAATCGCTGCGGGAAAGGTAGGTAAAGTCCACACCGTAGTAGTTCAGGTCGGCGTTATCAAACTGGTTGGTGACCTCCACGGTGTCATCTGCGCGGGACATTTTATAGGTGGTGGTGTCCTGTTCGGCCTGATTCCAGCTGTAAACCTTGGCGGCATCGCCGTCTGCGGTCATACCATTGGCGGTGGTGTAGCCCTTGGCGGCCAGAATGTTGTTCAGTGCATCATGGGAATCATCGCCCACGGACAGGTAGTAGTCACCGGCACTCAGGATATAACCCTTCGCACCCTTGGCGTCATAGCTGGCCAGCATATAGCGTTCACACTCGACTGTGACGGTCTGGCTCTGACCGGGCTCCAGCGTATCGGTTTTTTCGAAACCGACAACCTGTACGGCGGATTTTTCGATGCTGTTCTGCTTCTCGTAATCGCCGTAGGGCGTCTGGGCATACACTTCGACTACGCTCTTACCGGCCACATCGCCGGTGTTGGTTACTTCCACCTCAACCTCATAATTGTCGGTATCGGCGTTGAAAGTCACACCCTTGAGCGTCTGGGTGAAATCGGTATAGGACAGACCATAACCGAAGGGATAGACAACCTCATCGGCGTAATTCCAACCGTTTCCGGTGGAAGAGCCGACGGAGGAGGAAGCATCCCCGCTGCCCATGACCGCATCTTCATAGCGGGTTTCGTAGTATTTGTATCCCACATAGATACCCTCGGCGCAGATGGTGTAGTAATCTACGTTGATTCCATCGTTGGAAAGGTCGGTGGCCTTGCTGTTGACGTAATCCACATTGCCCCACAACTGCATATTCTCGCAGGCATAGGTGGCGGCAGGGGCAGACATCGAGTTGGCAGCGTAGGTATCTACCAGATGACCGCTGGGGGAAACCTTACCGGCCAGCACATTGGCAACGCCCTCGTAGCCGATAACACCGGGCACGCCGGCCAGCACGCAGGCATCAACATCATAATCGTCCAGCCAATCCAGTTCCATCATCTGGTCAGCATTGATGATGACAACGATCTTTTTGAACACACCGGCAGCTTTCTGGGCTTTCAGATAGGACATCAGGTCTTTTTCGTTGGCCTGCAGACCCAGAAAGTGAGAGCCGTCCTTGCCAAACATGGCGGTATCGTTGCTCTCGCTGCCCAGACGGGTAAATACGGCAATGGCGGCATCGTTGTAATCGCCGGACCAGCTGCTGGCATATTTTTCTACGTCAGAAATGGGAGCTTCCACAACCTCGGTGGCAGTGGTGGTGCCCAGAGATGCGTAAGCATTGTCCAGCAGCGTAGTGTTGACATTATCCGCGCCAAAAACTTTCTGCATAGCAGCGCCGAAGGTCATAGTAGGAATCGACGCCACGCTGGAAGTCGTGCTTTTGCCCATGGCGGAATGAGCCGCACCGTTACCGAAAATGGTCACACGGCTTGTGTCGGCAAGCGGCAGGGCTGCGTTTTCGTTGCGAAGCAGAACCGTGCCCTCCTCGGCTTGGGCTACGTTTTCTGCAGCCACTTCCATTTCTACCTTCAGGGCGGCCTGTTTGTTGGTATAGTCGGTGCCGAACTCGTTGTCATAATAGGCAGTGTTCACGGCACTGGCGTCGTCGGTCTCTACGATCTTGCTTGTGTTGATATTCAGTGCTTTGTTGATGGCACCGGAATAGGTAAACATCAGGGTTGATGCAGATACAGTTGTCAGCGTAAAAAACGCCATTACTGCTGCAGTTCCCCGTACCACAGGCATTCTTCTCATATGTACCTCCTAAATAATCGTTTTCTCCCTCAAATCTCGTAGGGTAGGATTTATTCATCAGATCTTGCCTGGCGTAACCATTCCGGACTGGTTCTGCCATGAAAATCTTTCCGATAAAATAATTATACGAAAGCGTCCTTTTTTTTAAATGTCTTTTTCATAACTGGTCATTCCACATACATAACTCACATTATTTTGCAAAACAGCCGAAATTTCTTTGTACAACAAGTACAAATATGTGCCGATGTGTTTGTGCATCTTGTTGACATACGAGTATTTCTTTATTAAGCAAAAATACTGCTGTCGATGTAGCTTGACATCGCATCAAGAAAACCGTGCCGCTTGGTACGGCTGACCGGCAACTGGTAAGGACCGACCTTTACCGTATCCTGTGCAATGCCTGAAACGTGCGCCAAATTGACAAGGTAGCAATTGCTGCACCGCGCAAACGAATGCCCGGCCAGCTTTTCCTCATAACTTTTTAATAAACCGCTGGCGGTAATTGACCCTTCCTGTGTATAAAAATGAACCGTATGACCGTCGCTTTCTATATAGTAGATTGCTGCAGTGTTCAGGCGGTGCATTCCGCCCTCTGCCAAAAGTGTCAGATTGAATGTTTTCCTTTTCTGCAGCTGCAACTCGGCTTTTCGAATTTGCTGAGAAAAAGAAAAGTACGGTATTGGTTTCAATATGTAATCCAGTGCGCCTACCTCATATCCCTTAATGGCATACTGTGCCGTGTTGGTAATAAAGACAATCAGCACTTCTTCATCGAACTTGCGAATCCGTCTGGCTGTCTCCATTCCGTTGAGCTGCGCCATCTCGATATCCATCAGCAGAATATCATAAACAGGGCGGTAGTTTTCGGCGAGTTGTATTCCATCGGAAAATTGCTGAATCTGAAACTCTGTCTCATACTGCCGGGTATAACGCTGAAGATAATTTACCAACTGGCAGCGAGTGGCTTCATCGTCTTCAATGATTGCAACACGCATAGCTTTCCCCTTTTGCATCGTGCATTTTTTCTCCTAAAATCATATTTAGCAAAAAAAAGAGCAGGAGTCAACGACTCCTGCATAATGTGTTGCCTGCAATTCGTAAGTTGTCATGTTTCTGCCGGGGCAAGGGGCAGCAGCATATAGGTATTCACTACATCGCCTTCTTGCCGGAAAGTCAGCTCTCCACCGTATTTCTCTGCAAGCAGCTGCATGCTGCGGATGCCGAAACCGTGGTTTGCCTTATCCGACTTTCCGGTAACAGGCAGGCCGTTTTCCAACCGCAAGGGTTCCTTTGTGTAGTTTTGCAGATGTACCGAGCAGAAACCTTCCGTTGACCGAACGGTAAGTGCAATCTGTTTCTGATCGGGGTTGCTGAGCTGTTCGGTTGCCTCGACTGCATTTTCCAGCGCATTACCAAACAATGCATATAAGTCTGCCGGTTCCATATGAAGCAGTCCACGACCATCTGCCATGCAGGTAAATCCGATCTGCTTGCTGCGGCACATCTGGCTTTTTTCGGTCAGCAGCACATCCAGCGCGGGATTTCCGGTTCTAATGATCGTATCATAGGCGTCCACGGCCTTTTGCATGTCTTTCAGCACGGACTCGTCAATACGCCCCTCGCTGCGGAAAACCCGGATCTGGTGCCGCAGATCATGGCATTTTATATTGACTTGTTCCATATTCTGCTTGGATATCTGGTATTGCTTGCCGCTTTGCTCCAACAACAGGTGGATTGCCTCATTTTCACGCTCCAGGCCCAGCGTCCGGTAAATGCTGTACTGATAAAACAGCACAACCGTATCAATCAGCAGCAAGGCAAAATAATAGGCGCCGCCGGTATTGCCGCCATAGCTGGCATAGCTGTTCAGCAACAGGCAGGCCAGCAGCATCAGAACCCAGTTTGGGAAAACCGTCCGGCTGTGGATGCGTTCCAGAACAGAGGCATCCACCTTGCGGATCAGCAGCCCGTACAGCAATAGGGCAACAGCAAGCAAAGTTCCTATGCTGGTAGCGATCCCCTGATAGGTAGAGAAGTTTTCCCCGGTAAGGATGCAGGTCAGGCTGCAGGAGGCCTGCTGGGTAAACCAGAAAAGGGTGCCCATATACAGACAGGTCCAAAGGTGCATCTGCACACAAAGATAAACACAAAACAGTGCAATCAGAAATTGCCCCAAAAAGCCTGCGGCTTGATACAGCAGATACAGGAGCAGTGGCTGCGGGCTGCCGCCAAACAGTGCTGCCCAGAAAGAGGATACCAGTATGCCGAAAGCGGTGGTTGCAATAACGCGGGGCAGATAATGGGACCGTTTGGGAAAATTCGAGGTATACAGCAGCCCCGTAAACAAAATCATATGGAAAAACAAGCATCGGAACAGATACGTTATCATGGTTATCGCCCTCCTTTGCCGTAAAATCCGGTCATCTGCTGCAGAAAATCCTTGCGGCGATTGCGGCTGATCTGCAGCGGATGTCCGCCAACCATTACGGTATTGCCGTCCAAAAAATCCACATGGCGCAGATTGACAAGATAGCAGTAATTGCAGCGAAAGAATCCTTCTTCTGCCAGCTGATTCTCTACCCGCTTCAAAGTGCCTGTGGCGGTCAGATCGCTGTATTGTGTGTGGTAAATCAGGCTGTGATTCTGCACCTCAATATACAGTACATCTGTGCTGCGTACATATTGCGGCCCGTGCTCGCCGGAAATGGTAAGCATGATACCGTGCAAGTGGTGTACGGCCTCCAGAGCTTTTTGTATCTTCAGCTTAAAGGAATAATAATTAATAGGCTTTAAGATATAGTCCAGGGCATCTACCTCATAACCGGCTATGGCATACTGCGCCAGATTGGTTACAAACAAAAGCACAATCGTCTTGTTCGTCTCCCGCAACACCCTGCTTGCCTCAATTCCATTGTGGCCGGGCATATCCACATCCATAAAGACAATATCAAAAGTGTGGGTATCTGTCTGCAGAAAGGTGTCTGCATCAGGAAAAAAGTGCAGCTGGAACACAATGTGGTTATCCTGCCGATATTGCTCCAGACAGCCTTGCAGCAAATCAGCTTCAGCCTTTACATCCTCCACAATGGCGATATGAATCACAGCATACACCCCTTTCATTTTTTACTTTTATGATACCATTTTTGTCCTGCAAAAGCAAATAATCGTTTGTGATTCTTGCGCGTTATTATGACGTTATTAGAAGTTCAAAAGGCGAACCTTGTTTTTTCGATGGGTTTTATATCGGATGTTTTTTGGTTCAAATACTTTATCAAAATACTTGGCCATATTGTAAGTGAACTGGTTAGGCTTTACATCAGAAATATTCGCTGCAACGAGCAATTCCGTAGCTGTACCCTGCCATTTTCCGACCGAGTCAATGTAGTCTGCAACTTTCCAAAGATAGTCAGGAATAGCTTTCAACGCCTGCTGTTCTGCGGTTTCTTCCTCATCCAACGTCCAGACGCAGTTTTCTTCTCGGATATGCAGCATTTTCTCGTCCATATCACGTCCAATTACACGAATTGTCGCGGTTTTACTCATGCGCTGACGATGCATGAGCCATGTCGTATCCGCCACGCCCATAATGCCCGTTGAACCGGAAATTTGGTCGTAGGGGTCTGACGATGATTGCTTACGCAAATGATGCACCAGCAGGATGCAGATGCCGTTCTTATCGGCAAGTTCCTTTAATGCACTAATATCCTTGTAATCATTGGCATACATACTACCATTCTGGTCGCTTTTTCGTACCTTTTGCAAGGTATCGATGACGATGAGGCTAATATCGGGGTAAGTATGGATGAAACTGACGATTTGTTCCTCCAATCCCTGCCCAATTCCGTGACTTTCCGTCTGCAGAATGAGCCGTTCCGGGTCTTCTTCTGCATCGACAAGCTGGTAAAGGCGTTCTTGCAGACGACCCAGTGTATCTTCCAGCGAGAAATAAAGCACGGTTCTCGGTTCTGTTTCACGCCCCCACACAGATTTTCCCTGCGAAATCTGCAAGCAGAGCCAAAGTGTCAGCCAGCTTTTGCCCGCCTTGCTGGGGCCGGCAAAGATTGCCAGACCTGCCGGTAGCAAACCGGGGATAATCCATTTTACAGGCGGAATCGGCGTTGCAAGCAGTGCGCCGGCGGTAATGGTTTTCGGTAATCTTGTGGAAGTCATTCACATCATCCTTTCTTGTTTGGTATACATCTATTATCTCATACTATCGCCTTTTTGTGTGTAGTAAGTTTTATTCTCTAGTGTTAAGTTGTACGGCTCACGCCACCCCACAGCCCCACAAGCGCGCCAAACGGCGGGCTTGCGGAGTTCATCGCGTCCGTGTGCGGTGAGGGGCATCCGCCCCACACAGGGCGCGTCTGGGCGAAATGTGGGAGTGAATCAGATTTGATTCACTTTTTCGGTTTTACCACCCCAGAGTGAATCAGTTCTGATTCACTTTGGCGGCCCTCGTGCGTATTTCGCACAATCTCTCAGAATTGGTCTAATCATAAGTTCACTACCTTTCCGTGCTGTATCGTTATTCTGTGTAACCCTCTTGAATACACTTTCCGGGAAGAAAAAAGAGCCCGGAGGACCTTAC
>OLNN01002599.1_pt1 | contig 12506 bp, 9 predicted proteins | sample 1672141 | NCBI WGS metagenome assembly OLNN01 (sample SAMEA3136652, study PRJEB25190) | human gut metagenome | biome: human gut; feature: human-associated habitat; material: faeces | place: Austria | collected 2013 | reverse complement strand
CGCGGCGGCCTCACCGTACGCGGACGGGGGCCGGATCAACCGCTAGCAGGGCTTCGGCAGGAAGCCGTCGAGCTCGGCGTCCAGCTCGGGGATGCGCTTCACGCGGGGATGCTCGTCGAGCCTGCCGCGCGCCATCACGAGCTCCACGTCGCGCAGGGCCTCCAGGTTCTCGAGCGGGTTGCCGTCCGTCACGACGAGGTCGGCGGCCTTGCCGGGCTCCACGCTGCCTGTCTCGTCGCCCAACCCCAGGACGCGCGCGTTGCCGAGCGTGGCGGTGTGCAGCGCCATTTGGCGCGACGCGCCCACGAGGCGCTCGAAGTACACCACCTCGCGCCACATATCGTAGTGCGTGATGTAGGGACACGACGAGTCGGTGCCGAGCCCCACCGGGATGCCGGCCGCGAGCGCCTGCTGCGCGGCACGCACGATGCCCTCGTAGACGATGCGGCCGTCGGAGATGGTGTAGACGACCTTCGCCGAGGAGATCTCCTTTGGATCCACTTCCAGGATATTGGTGTCCAGCACGACGAGATCGGCGAACTTGCCCACTTCAACGGTGCCGATAATATCGTCCATGAAGTTCTGGTAGGCGTCGTTCTTGGTGTAGGCCTCGAGCAGCTGGTAGGCTGTGAGCCCCTGTTCGGGCCAGCGGGTCATGTCGGTGTCCTCTTCCTCGGGATAGGGCGAGTTACGGGTAACGCCGGCCTCGATCGCATCGAGCGGGACAAATGGAATGACGGGGGCGTCTGAGGAGCCGCTGATGCAGATGCCTGCCTCGGCCATGTGCTTTGTTCGGTACATCGCCATGGCGCGCTCGTCGCCGACATAGGCGCGCTCCAGGTCCATGAGATCATCGTGGTACATCATCAGGAATTGGAGATTCGCCACTACATCCAAATCGGCCATGCGCTGGATATCCTCATCGGTAATGGCGCATACGTGGGTGATCGTGTGCCGCGCGTCGCGCTCCCCATTGGTCGCCCGAGCCTCCTCGAAGGCATCAAGGGTGCCGTGAACGGCGCCGTCGCCCATGGCGTGCACGTGCACCTGAACGCCTTCTGCATCAAAGTCGTGTACAAGACGGGTAAAGTCTTCCTGAGACCAGATGGGTTCGCCGCACCAATGATCACCGAGTCCCGTTGATTCCAGGTAGGGTTCCAGGAAGACGGCGGTGCCTCTTTCGGTCACTCCGTCGTAGAAAATCTTCACAGTATTCGAAGAAATCATGTCTGTGGCGGAGTCGTTGTAGGACTTGATGGTGGAAAGCACTTCGTCATAGGTGCGACCTTCTTTCATAGTGGGGACGACGCGCATGCGCAGGGTCAAATTGCCCTCGCGCTCCACCTTGTGGTACATATCGATAATATCAAGACCGCCTTGGGTGATATTTGTAATGCCGGTTATGCCATAGGAGTTTGCTTCCTCCATGAATTTGTACAGGGCCTCTTCCAGCTTGTCGTTGGTCATGGTGTCGGGCATGATGGCGAATACTATTCCCTTGGCGGCATCGCTGACGCATCCCGAAGGCTCGCCCTTTTCGTTGCGATAGAACAGGCCGCCTTCTGGGTCGGGGGTGTCGGCGGTTACGCCGGCCAATTCGAGGGCCTTGGAATTGACCCAAGCGGCGTGGTAGGAGACGTCATGGATGAGAATGGGCTTATCGGGGCAGATGGCATCTAGATCCTCTTTCGAGGGCCCGGGATTCGAGCCGTCGGGAAGCTGGTAGGCATTGAGCATGAAGGGCGATCCGATGTAGCCTTCTTCGTCGGGATGGGCTTCCACGAAAGAGCGGATTGCCTCGAGGTATTCCTCATTGGTGCTAAGTCCCGTTAGATCGATTTGGAAGAGTTTGGTGAACCAGTTGCCAGGGGCGTGGATGTGGCCGTCAATGAAGCCGGGGGAGACGAACTTGCCATCGAGGTCGATGACTTGGGTGGTGTCTCCTACGAAAGCGTCGATGCCTGAATCATCGCCCACATAGACGATTTTGTTGCCCGCGATGGCTATGGCCGAGGCAACCTCGCTTTCCGATACCATCGTCTGCACATGGCCGTTGTACAGCACGAGATCGGCGGCGTTCTCTTCGGGGGAATCAGATGGGCCGGTTGATCCGAGCGGCTCATCTGATGCGCATCCCCAAAGACCGCCCGAAAGCGTGGCGGCCGCAAGCGCACTTGATCCCAATGACGAAATGGCGGCGGCTGAGAAGCTGATCGAGACGGGACATGCTCATAAAACCCTCCTTAGTTCGGTCGCAGCGCTCTCTTCTCGGTGCTGCGATGACCTAACTTTAAGAGCGGGGAAATCTCTTGTTAAGGAAATCAGGGAGGGCTTCTAGATTATTTAGGGGATGATTTTTTGTCATCCCCTCTTCTGAACTGGGATAACGAAGAAGCTGAATCGAGTGTCAGGCAAGTCGGTAGCCTTGGCAGCCAAACCGTCTATAATGTTTGCTATCCGATGAAGGAGGAGTCGTGTCCCTCGCCTTTCTCTACAATGTGGCAAGCTGCATCGCCTATGCGTTGGCCATCGCCGCCTATGGGAGCCTGTACTACGTCGAGCGCAAACCGGGATACATCTTCACGGCGCTCATCTTCTTCGCGTACACGATAGATATCGTTTTATTGTTCATGTACGAGTTTGTTCCAGAATTCGCGTTGCAATTCGAAGACGCGCGAAACGCCTACCCCATGCTCTACACCACATTCAACATGGCTATAATCCTCTTGTACCGGCTTGTGCTGGGCAGTTTGCTCTCGCGCAGCTTTTCCCCTGTCGAAGGATTTTTTTGGGCGGTTTGCATAATGGCGGCCTGGGCGAGCGGCGCTTCATCAGTCGAATCGGTTGCGTCGTGGCGCGGGTTCCTCTTTACCAGGCTGCTGGCATTGTGGGTGATAGGGTACGGTATCTGCTGCTTGGTGGCGGAATTTCGATGCATGAACCGCTGGCGATGGGTTTTCTCGCTTCTGCTCGTGCTCGTGTATGCCCTGGGAGAAGCGGCAACGTATGTGAGTTTCGGGCAGGAGAGCAGCGGGGACTTTGCTTCTCCTCGCAAGGTGCCCGTCGAGGTTATGGCGCTCTGCTTCACCGTGGCCGCCTACGTCTTCCTCGCCCATCATCGGCGGATGCGCAACGAGCAGCTGGCAGAATCCCTTGTGCCCTGGATCGCCCGCGAATACGGGCTGACCAAGCGTGAAGAGGTGCTGCTGTCGCTGCTCGAGAAGGGTGCATCGAACAAGGAGATCGCCGAGCAGGAGTACATTTCCGTCAACACGGTGAAAACCCATATATCGAATGTTTACGCCAAGCTTGGCGTGAGCGGCCGGGACGAACTTACGCAAATGCTCAAAGAAGAGCTAGAGCGCCGCAAAAGGGCTCGATTCTAGGGCGCTGCGGGAATAAGGGCGGCTGCGGCCTTCCGACGCCTGCACCTCCCACGGCGCCAGCCGCTGTTGCGCGTCTGCCAGCTATCCCCTATCCCTTCCAGAACAGCTGGGCGAGCTCTTGGCGGGTAGTGGTGCCGGTTTTCTTCAGGATGTTGTGCACGTGAGCTTTCACGGTGCCGAGGGCCAATTGCAGCGAACTGGCGATGTTCTGATTGTCCTTGCCCTGCAGCACTTCTTCCAAGATGACGCGCTCGCGCGCGGTCAGGTGATAGCGCTCGCAGAAGGCGGGAAGCAGCTCGTCCACGTATTCCTGGGTGTCGGGCGCATCGGCACTCGGCGGCTCCTTGAAGCGCAGGCGCAGGGTGTCGGCAGCGACGCGCAGGGTGAAAAAGGACAGGGTCAGAAGCAGGATGTTCTCAGAGAAGTTCCGCTCGCTGATATACAGGGGCAGCATATCGGCGTTCGCGAAGAAGCTGGAATCGAAGACGAGGATCATGACGATATCCTCGATGAGAATGCACAGGCACAGAACTAAAGTGATGAGGAACAGCGGCTCCTGACGGCGCAAGCGGGCCTTCTCCGCTTCGTTGCGGGCCGTGCAGTAGCGATAGACCCCGAAAGCCAAGCACCACAGGAGAAACGCCTGTCGCAGCGTGTAGAAGAGCCATTGGCGAAACTCGTCCACGGGCAGGCACAGCACGACGATTTCGCTTGCCGCGATGAAGGCCAAGGCTGGGGCGAGGCGCAAAACGCGGCGGCGCTCGTTCACGAAATCGCACAGTATGAGCCACATGGGCTCGAGAGTGCCCAAGGCGAGCAGTATCTTCAGCTGCGGATGGTCGATGGTATAGAACTGGTTGATGGAATACTCGACGTTCTGGCCCAGGTACTCGTATTGAAAGATAAGCGCGAGGTCGAGGAAGTAGAACAGCAGCATGGCTGCAGCGTAGAGAAACGAGTGGCGCCGGGAAACGAAATAGGCCGAGAGCGATACGGAACCCGACGCCACGCACACGAGCATCACGACGATGGTGTAGAGGTAGAACGCTGTCTCCAAAGCAAGCCTCCTCGGTGACGCATAGGGCCCGATGATGAGCCGCGACGGTCTAGAGCGGTTTAGGTCGTGCCTCAACTTGAAAGATCAGCAAAAGAGGCGATGGATCTTTTCTACCATAGAGGCCAGTTCAATAGGTCTAAGTAGCGGGATTATTTGGGATTAGACGCACGGTGAGCTTTTACCATCTGGAAATAATCTTGATTATTTCTTCTCAAAACTTCTAGCGCGTTCCATGCTGAGCCTCGAGAGATGCGGAAGACGCTCAACAATTCCGGAGACGGCCTCGAGTCGAGAAAAGGCCGCGAACGGGAATCCGGCCCGAATAGCGCCGACATGAAGGGTCCTCCGCATGAAACCGCATCGCGATCATCTTGCGCAGAGGTCGCGAACGAGATCCTAAAGGAGGATTTCTATGGTCAAGGACTACATCGACACCAACGACTTCACCAAGGAGGAGCTGCTCGGCATGGTGGACCTCGCCATCGCCATGAAGGGGCTCATCAAGGAGGGCGGCGAGTACCCGCTCTTGCTGAAGCACAAGACGCTGGGCATGATCTTCCAGCAGGTGTCCACCCGCACGCGCATCTCCTTCGAGACGGCCATGACCGACCTGGGCGGCCACGCGCAGTTCTTCGGCCCCGGCTCCATCCAGCTGGGCGGCCACGAGTCCATCGAGGACTCCGGCCGCGTCATGGGAAGCCTCGTCGACATCCTCATGGCCCGCGTCGACCGCCACAAGGACGTGGTGGCCCTGGCGAAGTACTCCGCGGCCCCCGTGATCAACGGCATGAGCGAGTACAACCACCCCACCCAGGAGCTCGGAGACCTCATGACCATGATCGAGAATTTGCCCGAGGGCAAGAAGATCGAGGACTGCAAGTTCGCCTTCATCGGCGATGCCACCCAGACCTGCGTATCGCTCATGTTCATCTGCTCGAAGATGGGCATGGACTTCGTGCAGTTCGGGCCCAAGGGCCATCAGATCCCCGACGGCGCCCTGCTCATAGGCACCGATGAGGAGCGCGCTGTGTTCGGTAAGGAGCTCATGGCCATCGGCGAGGAGAACTGCAAGATCTCCGGCGGCACCATTACCGTCTCCGACGACATCTCCTGCATCGAGGGCGCCGACTTCGTGTACACCGACGTGTGGTACGGCCTCTACGACGAGGAAGTCTCCAGCACCAGCTACATGGACGTGTTCTATCCCAAGTACCAGGTGACCTGGGACCTGATGAACGCGGCCGGCCCCGACTCCAAGTTCATGCACTGCCTGCCGGCCAACCGCGGCGAGGAGGTCGTGGACGAGGTGATGGACGACCCGGAGCGCTCCCTGTGCTGGGACGAGGCCGAGAACCGCAAGCACTCCATCCGCGCCATCCTCGCCACTCTGTGCCCCCAGAGCGAGCCGAACCCGGAGAAGGCGACCAACTACCGCGCCACCATCGACGAGTGCATGGCGAAGCTCGGCAAGCAGGGTCTGTAAACCATGTGCGATCGGGGAAGGCGCAACTTCCCCGATCGCTCTTTCCCATTAAGGAGTTACCCTATGAGCGGTAAGAAGAAATTCTCCTTCGTATCCGTTATTCTGTCGGTGATCTGCGTGGTGTTCGTGTGTGAGGCGGCGGCACCGGCTGCTGCCATCGGCAACCAGCAGTTCTTCTGGTGGATCTTCCTTATCATCACCTTCCTTTTGCCCTACGGCATGGTAGCGGCCGAGCTCGGCACCGCCTACGACTCCGAGGGCGGTATCTACGACTGGGTGCGCGACGCGCTCGGCGACAAGTGGGGCGCCCGCATCAGCTGGTACTATTGGATCAACTTCCCGTTGTGGATCGCCAGCTTGGCCACGCTGTTCCCGCCCATCTTAAGCATGGTGTTCGGGGCCGATATCGAGTCGAATCTGCTGCTGACCTTAGGCATCGAGATCGCGTTTGTGTGGATCGTCGTGTTCATGAGCTTCTCGAAGGTGTCCGATTCCGAGTGGATTCTGAACGGCGGTGCCGTCTTGAAGGTGCTCGTGGCCGTGTCCGTGGGTGTGCTCGGCATCTGGTATGCCTGCGCCAACGGATTCGCCGGATCCATGGCCCCCGAGACGTTCCTGCCCGACTTGACCAACACCGCTGCGCTCGGCTACCTGTCCATCATCATCTTCAACTTCACGGGCTTCGAGGTGATCTGCACCTTCGCCAAGGACATGCAGAACCCGGCCCGCGACATTCCCAAGGCCATCATCCTGGGCGGCCTGGCCATTGGCGCCATCTACCTGTTCTGCGGCTTCGGCATCGGCGCCGCCATCCCGGCCGACCAGATCGACCCCGACTTCGGCATGCTCTACGCCGTAATAACCATGGTGGGCGAGACCTCCCCCATCTTCATCATCATCGCCGTAGTATTCCTCATCACCCTGTTCGCGAACATGGCCTCCTGGTCCTTCGGCGTGAACGCCGTGGCCCAGTACGCCGCGAAGAACCAGAACATGCCGAAGGTCTTCGCCCACGAGAACCCGAAGACCGGCATGCCCACCGGCGCCGCCATCGTCAACGGCATCGTGGCCACCGCCGTGCTGCTCATCCAGCTCATTCCCAACGAGGCCATCTCCGACGGGCTGTTCTGGACGCTGTTCGCCACCTCCGTGGTGTTCCTACTGCTCACCTACATCCCCATGTTCCCGGCCTTCATCAAGCTGCGCAAGGTCGATGCGAACCGTCCCCGCGTGTACCGCTTCCCCTTCCAGGGCACAGCCATGAAGGTTATTCTGGCCATCCCGGTCATCGAGCTGGTGCTGGCCGTCGTGGCCACGCTCGTGCCGTTCTCGGCCGAGGAAGTGGCGGACAAGGTGCCGATGATCGCCATCTTCATCATCTTCCTCCTTTTGGGCGAGGTGGTGCGCATTGTGAGCGCCCGCGGCCGCAAGGAGGAGTTCAAGGGCCTCACTCCCGCGATGGCCGCCGAGCGTTTGGCTGAAGAGGCCGCAGGCGAGCCCGATTCGCTCGAGCCCGTTGATCCGGCCCAAGTCGAGCAGATTCTTGCCGCCGACGACGGCAAGAGCGAGAAGATTTTGTAGATTGCTGTACTCGTACCCCCCCCTCTTGAAAGGAATTCCCTCATGAAAACCATCTACGAGTCCGACTCCACCCCCGCCGCCGACGGCTTCTTCATGCCCGCCGAGTTCGCCCCGCAGGATCGCGTGTGGATAGGCTGGCCTCACCGCACCGACACCTGGGCCCACGGCGCCAAGCCGGCCCAGAAGCAGTACGCCGCCATCGCCCGGGCCATCGCCGAGTTCACGCCGGTCGTTATGTGCGCCAACGAGGACGACTACGCCAACTGCAAGGCCGTTTTCGAGGACGACGAGAATGTGACCGTCATCGAAATGACCACCGACGACGCTTGGTTCCGCGACACCGGCGCCACCTACGTCATCGACGGCAAGGGCGACAAGCGCGCCTGCGACTGGCACTTCAACGCCTACGGCGGCTTCATCGACGGCCTGTACTTCCCGTGGAAGGCCGACGACCAGATCGCCTGCAAGATGGCCGAGCTGTCGCACTGCCGCCGCTATCGTCCCGACGACATGATCCTGGAGGGCGGCTCCATCACGGTGGACGGCGAGGGCACCCTCGTGGTCACCGAGCAGTGCCTGCTTTCCCCGGGCCGCACCGCCTCGGCCGTGCTCGCCGAGGAGGTCGAGGAGGACACCATCTGGCCCGTCTACGCCAAGCGCTTCGAGCCCTGGAGCGAGGAGCTGCGCGCCTACATGGACGAGCACCTGAAGGCCTATCTGGGCGTGGAGAAGGTCATCTGGGTCAAGGAGGGCATCGACCCCGAGGAGACCAACGGCCATATCGACGACGTGGCCACCTTCATCGCCCCGGGCGTGATGGTCTGCATCTGGACCGACGATGAGGACTACCCCTTCTACCGCCAGTGCCATGAGGCCTACGAGACCTTGAGCAACGCCACCGACGCGAAGGGCCGTGCGCTGAAGGTGTACAAGCTGCCCATGCCGGCGAAGCCCCTGTACATGGACCAGGCCTCCTGCGACACCATCGACATGGACGAGAACGCCGAGCCGCGCGTGGCTGACGAGCCGCTCATCGCCTCCTACATGAACTACCTGGTGACCAACGGCGGCGTCATCGTGCCCCAGTACGGCGACGAGAACGATCCGCTGGCCGTGGACACGCTGCAGCAGATCTACGACGAGGTGTGGGGCGAGGGCGTCTACAAGTGCGTGGGCGTCCAGTCCGACCAGGTGGTCTTCGGCGGCGGCAACATCCACTGCATCACCCAACAGGAGCCTAAGGCCTAAGCGCGTCGCCCATATGAGGCTTCAAAGTCCTCCGACGCCCCAGGGTCGGCAAAGTAGGGCATTTTGCGCCAGCCATCAAGTTGCCGGCAATGTAGGGCTTTTGGAAGAAAAGAAAGGGCTAGATTATGAGAAGAAAAGTATCTCGTGTATTGTTTTGCGCCAGCTTATGTTTAAGTCTGCTGGCATTTGCGGGCTGTTCCGCAGAGAGCACGACGGGCGGAGCATCGGACAATGCGCCTAGCGGAACGCCGGACAATGCATCGACGGATGTAGCGGTAGCTTCTGGCGCCGAAGAGTTCGATGGGGTGTTCGATGCAACCGTCAACGCAGGGAACACGCAGGAAGTTGTCTATGTAAACGGCTCCTGGTTTGATATGGGAAGGCAGTACGGATTACAGCAGAAAGTGCAGTTAGAGAATAACTGGGCATCTGTAATGGCCATGATTTATACGGAGGCAGACGATGCCGCATATAACGAAGCCATGGGTAAGATCCTGAAGCACTACGAAGCGGATGAGCCATCTGTGTTTGACTTCTTGTCAGGGGTGGCTGATGGGGCAGGAATCTCAAAGGAAGATGCGATTGTTGCAATTATGGGTTCCTCTGTCCTTAACTACGATTTGATGATGCATTATGATCCGGAGCGCTCAAAAACGTGCATGACCGTATCGGCTTGGGGAAACATGACCCTGGACGGCCGTCATCTTGGAGGCGCCAATCTTGATGCAATCAGCGCAACGCCTGCTGCAATGTTCTCGGATATGATTTCTTATCCGGATGATGGCTATGCGGTTATGGCATCTGGCGGAATGCAGGGCAATGCATTCATGAACTCTGAAGGCCTCATTATTACCTATGCCGGAGGGCCCCACGCGGCACCGAGCGAGGGTGCCGAGGTGATTGATAGGGAAGGCACGTTCCTCGATACCCTGTTCGCTTACTGGTATACAGCTACAAAGTGCGCTACAGCAGATGAAGCGGTCAAAATGCTTACGGAAACTGAGTGGATCCATACCGGCAACATTAACATTTCTGATAATAACGGGAATGCTTATGTTGTAGAGCAAAAAGACACTGCCTATGTAGTCCGTAAGGCCGGCGATCATGGCGAGGAGGATTACCTTATTACGGCAAATCATTTCCTGGACGAGTCGTGGATGAACGATTCGTACGAGGCGTATCCGGACAGCGTGCCCAGGGCTAGCACGGTAGAGAGGATCCTGCTGGACAACAAGGGCTCTGTTACCCCGCGCACCATCGCGGATGCACTCGGAAGCATTCGCTACTATGACGAGGGCAAATGGAGCGAGGAGAATTGGGATTTCGGCGGCTTCTATCAGTTCCATTCCCCAGAAGGAGATGATCTGGAGTTCAAGACCATCCTCAGGACGATTTTCGACGCGACCGATCTTGAGATGTTCGTCTTGAGGGGCCATGATGAGAAATTCCGCTCCGATGTCCCGTTCGGTACGGCCAACTACTACAAGCTCACTCTTGGAGAGGGCATGCAGGCCACCAATAAGAGCGCGGAAACCGATGCCCGTATTGCAGTGAGAAACGCTGGCGCCGAATTGTACAAGAGCGATACCGAAGATGCCGACGCGTTGGAGTGCTACAACAAGGCCGCCGAGGCAGTGCACACGGGATGCAATTATACGACCATGGCCGATTGCGCTGGGGCAAAGGGCGATAAGGAGCAGGCTGCGATCTTGTATGGCCTTGCAACTTCGCAGTTCACCAATGCCCAGCGGTATGCGCAGGCATCTTATACTACCGAAAACGTGATTGTTGACTAAAGCTATGCAGCACTTGATCCCTCAGTACTTCATATAATTCCTAAAGTTTGCAGTCACAAGAGTCTTTCAAAAAGCGGAGATGATTCTGAGGTTCTCCTCTGATCATCTCCGCTTGCTACGTTTCCTATGGAGCGTCCGCAAATTCCGATAGCAGATCAGGGCCGAGTTAAGTGGTAGATTTCAGTGAATGAATGCTTGGATACTGATCGCGCGCGGAATATTGACGTGTCGGACGTTTAACGGGCCGAATATCGCGGCACGAGAAACGCCCACCACTCCACCCGCCAAGATCTCACCCGCGATTTCTGGAAGGGGTAGGGCCTCGCGCACGCCCTCACCTCCTGCTGCGGCCACGACTATCGTGAGGATGGCCATGACAAGAAGCAGGATGCCCAAAATAGCGAATGAGGTGGGCATTTTCATTTTACGGGCCTTGCGGTCTTGCCTCGCGTTCTCGGACATATCTTTTTCTCTCAGCTATTTGCCGGTAGATAGAGGCCGATCTCCTTGCCGTCCTGCAAAAGGAGAATCTGCTGAAATTCACTCTAGACCTTGGTACTGTCCCAAGGTCTAGAGTGAATTTTGCCGTCCTTGAGAATTGTTTTTTTGAGATAGGGGACACCATGGTCCAGGTTAATTCGGAAATCGGTCCTTTGAAGAAAGTCATGCTTCATCGTCCGGGCAATGAGCTTAAGCGAGTGCATCCCTTTCATCTGCAGGAGATGCTCTTCGAGGACACGCCTCTTCTGGAGAAAGCGCAGGCCGAGCACGATACGTTCGCGGGTATTCTCAGAGAAAATGGCGTCGAAATCCTCTACCAAGAGGATATGTTCGCTCAGGCTATGAAAAACGAGAGCGAGAGATCGGCATTTGTCGAGGAGTTCCTCGATCGTTCTGCGATTCCCTCTATCGGGCTGCGCGATCGGTTGGCGGAATACTACAATGGGCTTCCTCTCGATGAGTTCGTGGAGCGTGTTTACACCGGTGTTCTCAAGAGCGAATTCGATGGAGGGGATTCGCTGGGGGGCTGTTACGTACCTCGATGATCTTTTTCTCGTCAACCCGCTGCCCAACAGCTATTTCACGCGCGATAGCAGCATCAACATCGCCGATGACGTCATTTTGTCCCACATGGGCAAGCCCTACCGCCAGCGCGAGCCCTTGCTCATGAAATACATCCATCGCGCCGCAGACGAGTATCGCGACAACCCCACGCAGGATTTCTACTCGATGGAATGTTGACCATGGTCGATCGGGACGCGTTCCTGTTCAACCCCTTCCTGAGCGGCAATGTGAACGTGTACAAGCTGACCCCCGCTTCCGATTGCGTCAGGACGCAGCCCGTCGGCTCCGACTGGAGCAAGGTGCTCGCCGATGCGCTTGGTGAGTCCTCGGTACGGCTTATTCCCGTAGGCAACGGAGATGAGATCCAGGGCTTTTGGGAGATGTGGAATCTCGGCGGGAACGTGCTCACGTTGGCTCCAGGATTGGTGGTCTGCTACGATCGCAACAAAATAACCCTCGATTTGCTCGATAAGGCAGGTATCGAAGTGCGCACCTTCGAGGGAGCGGAGCTGTCGCGCGGCCGTGGAGGCGCCCGCTGTATGTCGATGCCCATCATCCGAGAGGCCCTCTAATCTTACTGAGCCGATGCCGGCGTGGTTGCTTTGACTAGAAGGGCGACTGAAACCGCCTCCCTCCAAGTGAGGTTAACCCGCGATTGGAGAATGACTTCCAGGGCCGCTGGTTTAGGGCGGATTAGGGGTAGTTGCGGTAAAAATAAACCCAATCTTATCTTTTGCGCCTACGTGGCGTTCAATAAAGTAAGTACGCAGAATGGCTTTTGTGCCGAGCCATCCTGCGTACTTCTCATGATGAGGCCAACAGGTAAGGAGAATTCTATGCCATACGAAAAGGGCAACGGCAAGACCGTCGTCATCGCCCTGGGCGGCAAC
>OLNN01002597.1_pt1 | contig 12521 bp, 9 predicted proteins | sample 1672141 | NCBI WGS metagenome assembly OLNN01 (sample SAMEA3136652, study PRJEB25190) | human gut metagenome | biome: human gut; feature: human-associated habitat; material: faeces | place: Austria | collected 2013 | reverse complement strand
GGGCCGGGGCCGGGCGCGCGGCCGGGCGGGGCTGCGCGGGGGCTTCGGCGCGGGGCGCGGCCTTCTTCATTTTTTTGACAGAGGGCAGGTCGCCCAGGATATCGTCAAGCACGGCGGTGGAGAAGCGGTCCTCCGCCTCGGCGTCGCTGCCGTCGATCTCCACGGCCGGCAGGTCCTCGCGGCCGATCGGCCCCAGCGTGCCGTTGCCGCCGGGCGTGCCGGTGTCGATGCCCACGCTGCGCAAAATCTCGTCCACCTTGCGGTCGTTGAGGCTTTCGCGCACGTCGTCCCGGGTTTGCTGGTGGCTGAGTTCCGCCAGAATCCGGTCGACCGAATCATTCGTGCGTTTGCTTGGCATGTTCGTCTCTCCCCTTCCCGCCCTGGCCGGGCAGGGCGGCGGCTTTGCGCCGCTGCATGATATCGTACAAAAGGATGCCCGCCGCAACCGAAACGTTGTAGCTGTCCACGCCGCAGCCGGGCGCGGCCATATCCAGCGTGACGGCGGCGTCGCACAGCTTGCGGGTCAGGGCGGCGGGGCCGCGGCCCTCGCTGCCCAGCACAAGCGCGACCGGGCCGCGCAGGTCGGTCTTTTGCGGCGAAGCGCCGCCCAGGTCGGCGCAGTAGACAAAGATGTTTTTTTCTTTCAGCGTGCGGATGGCCGTGGCCAGGTTGGCCACGCGGGCCACCGGCAGGCGGGCCGCCGCCCCGGCGCTGGCTTTCATGACCGTACCGGTCACGCCGACGCCGCCGCGCCGCGGGATCACAACGCCGTGCGCGCCGCACAGCAGCGCCGAGCGGATGATCGCCCCGAGGTTGTGCGGGTCCTCGATGCCGTCGCACAGCACAAGGAAAGGCGGCTCGCCGCGGCTGGCCGCCAGCGCGAGCAGGTCTTCGAGCTCGGCGTACCGGATGCCGGTGGTGCGCAGGGCCACGCCCTGGTGCTCGGCCGTGCCGCAGAGTTTCTGCAGCTTGCCCGCAGGCATGCGCTTGACGACCGCCCCGGCCGCGCGCGCCAGCGCCGTATAGTACCCGGCCGCGCGCGCATCCAGGCTGTCTGCCAGCAGCAGGGTGTCGGCGCCGCTGCCGCTGCGCAGCACTTCGGTCACCGGGTTTTTGCCCCAGACGAGACCGGTGTCGCGTTCGGCCGGTTTATCGTTGATTTTTTCGGGTTTGGGTTCGTATTTTTGTGCCATTCGTTTTCCTCCGGCGCCGCTTTGGGGCCGCGCCGCATCCCGCGGGATGTCTGTCCAAACTTCTCAAGCCCGCAGCAGGGCCCAGATATACAGATACAGTATACCACAAAGCGCCCCCGCTTGTCACCCCCAACCGCAGCGACAAAAGTACAGATTTTTCCCCGCGCGCCCCACCCTGCCCCGCGCGCTGCTGCGTGGTTTATACAGGGCGTAGAACCGCCTTTTCCCCACCCGGGTGTTGAAAACTCTGTGGAAAGCGTGGAAAACCCGCTCGCCATGCGGTTTTGCGCGCGGGGCGGGGCGGGGTTTTAAACAGCGTGTGGAAAATCTTTCCACATAACGGTTCGGATAAACCGGCGTGTCAAGGCGGCAAAATTCTGATTTTCGCGCCCGATATCCCAAAATTTCGCGCAGTTTGCCCAAAGCCTTTTTCCCCGCCCGGGCGCGCCGGCCGGTGTGCGCCGCCGCGGGCGAAAAGTTCATCCCGCCGGGGTCGAAACGCGGTTGCGTTTTGGCGTTTGGCCCTATATAATGGGGATATGTGCTGAAAAACAAGCGGAAAGGAGCCTGCGCATGACATTCACCTCGCTCGGGTTTTTGCTGTTCTTCCCGGCCGTGTGCCTTGTCTGGTTCTGCCTGCCCGCCCGGGTCAAACCGGCCTGGCTGCTGGCGGCCAGCTACTGGTTTTACGCCTGTGCGGACTGGCGCGGGCCGTTTTTGCTGGCGTTCACAACGGTGTGGAGCTACGCGGCCGCGCGGGCGCTGGCCAGCTCGAAGACCCGGTCCCGCCGCGCGGTGCTGGCCGCCGCCGCGGCGGTGCTGGCCGGGCTGCTGGCGCTGTTCAAGTATCTCGGCTTTGCGCTGCAGAGCGCGGCGGCCGTGCTGGGCCTTGCGGGCGTGGCTTTCACGCCGCCCGCGTTCAGCCTGATCCTGCCGCTGGGCATCAGCTTTTACACGTTCCAGACCATCGGCTATCTTGCCGACGTTTACCGCGGCACGCTGGCGCCGGAAAAGAACTTTGTCCGCTATGCGCTGTTTGTGAGCTTTTTCCCGCAGGTCGTGTCGGGGCCGATCGCCCGCGGCGGCGACCTTTTGCCCCAGCTGGCCCAGCCCGCCCCCTTTGCGCCCGACCGCGTGCGCGACGGGCTCTGCCTGATGCTGTGGGGCTATTTCCAGAAGCTGGTCATTGCCGACCAGGCCGCGCTCGCCGTAAACACGGTTTTTGGCGATTACGCCGTTTATGGCGGCGTGGAGCGGCTGCTGGCCGCCGTGCTCTACGCGCTGCAGATCTACGCCGATTTTGCGGGCTATACCGCAATCGCCCGCGGCGCGGCGCAGGTGCTGGGTTTCCGCCTGGCCGAAAACTTCCGCCAGCCTTACCTGGCGCAGAGCGTGCGCGAGTTCTGGGGGCGGTGGCACATCACGCTGTCGCACTGGCTGCGGGATTATATCTACATCCCGCTGGGCGGCAGCCGCCGCGGGGCGCTGCGCAGGTATCTCAACCTGTTCGCCACCTTCCTGCTCAGCGGGCTGTGGCACGGCGCGGCGTGGCATTATGTCGCCTGGGGCGCGCTGCATGCGGTGTACCAGATCGCCGGGGACGCCACGGCCGGGCTGCGGCGGCGCTGCAATTTCGGGCAGGGGTTCCTGGCGCGGTGGGCGCGGCGGGGGGTCACCTTTGCGCTGGTGACGGTGGCCTGGGTGTTTTTCCGCGCCGGTTCGGTGCGGCAGGCGGTATCGTTTCTGGGCGGCATCGTGGGCTGGTTCGACCCCTGGGTGCTGACCGACGGCACGCTGCTGACGCTGGGCCTGGATGGCTGGGGCTGGTTTGTGCTGTTCTGCGCCGCGGCGCTGCTGCTGGCGGTCGACTGCCTGCATGCGCGGGGCGTGCGCCTGCGCGCGGCGTTGGCGCGCCAGCCGCTTGTTTACCGGTGGCTCGTCTACTATGCGGCGCTGGCGGCGGTGCTTGTGTTCGGGGTCTGGGGGCCGGGGTATGACGCGGCTTCCTTCGTCTATTTCCAGTTTTAAAGGAGGGCCGGGATGAAACGGAAAGAAAAACACCCGCGGCTCTCGTTCTGTGTGCGCGGGCTGTGCTTTTTGCTGGGGGTCTGCCTGCTGTTCGGCGCGCTGAGCGCGCTGCTGAACGACAAGATGAGCCGCAAATACGCCGGGTATTTCTATGACAGCGGCGATGATTTCGAGGTGCTGTTCTTCGGTTCCAGCCACATGTTCAACGGCGTGGCGCCGCTGCAGCTCTACCGCGACACCGGCGTGTTCAGCTATAACCTGGGCATGACCAACGAATACCCGAGCGTGAGCTACTGGCGCATGGTGGACGCGCTGCAGCGCCAGGACCCCAAGGTCGTGGTGGTGGACGTGTACCGCGCGCTTTCGCGCGAGAAGATGCCGCAGACCGAGAGCGATCTGAGCCTTTTGCACAATTCGCTCGACGCAATGCCGCTGGGCGTGACCAAGGTGCGCGCGGCGGCGGATATCCTGGACGCCGGCTGGAACAACCTTGATACGATGTTCAACTTTCTGTTCCCGCTCGCGCAGTTCCACAGCCGTTACCGCAGCCTGACCGAGGACGACTACCACCCCTATCTGCTGGAGACGCGCGGCGCGATGCCGCTGCGCCAGTGGTACGGCGGCCAGCCGCTTGCGCTGGAGAACGCCCCGGCCGGTGCGTCCGCGCCGCTGGACAGCGCCCCGGGCGAAGAGTACCTGCGGCGGATGATCGAACTGTGCGCGGACCGCGGCGTTGCCATCGTGCTGCTGGTGCTGCCCTACCAGGCGGTGCCGGAGGAGATGCCGCGGCTCAACGGCATTGCCGCGCTGGCGGACGGATACCCCAACGCAACCTACCTGAACTTGGTGTATGAGGAGATCGTCGACCCGCTGACCGATTTTTCCGACGCCGAAGGCCACCTGAACACGGCGGGCGCCGCCAAGGTGACGGCCTGGCTGGGGCGCTGGCTGTGCGAACATTACGAACTGACCGACCGCCGCGGCAGCGAGCCCGCCGCCGCGTGGGACCAGAGCCTTGCCAACGTGCGGCGGCAGCAGGCCACGGCGCTGGCCGAAGCGCCCGACCTGACCAGCGCCCTGATGCTGCTTGTCGGGCAGGACTTTGCCTTCACCGTGCAGGCGGACGCCGCCGCGCTGGAGCCCCCGGCCGTGCAGGCGCTGTGCGCCGCGCTCGGCATGCCCGCCGCAGGCGGAGAAACGCTGCGCTGGCAAAGCGAAGGCGCGCCGGACGTTTTTACCGAAGGGACCGGCGTCGTTGTGTTTGACCCCGACAGCGGCGAGGAATTGGGGCGCACGGCATGGGGGTAAAATTTCGGTTTCCTGTTGCTTTTTTGCCGGGGCGCGGGTATAATTGGAGATAAGCAGAGCACCGGCTCTGCCCTGTTTTGCTGCGCTGTTGCTGTGTTTGGGATGAGGGAAGCGGCGCAGCGGCAAATGCGAATCCTGGGAGGTAAAATCGTATGCTGGTAAATGCAACCAATATGCTGCTGAAGGCCCGCGACGGTCATTACGGCGTCGGCCAGTTCAACATCAACAACCTGGAATGGACCAAGAGCATCCTGCTGACCGCGCAGGAGATGAACAGCCCGGTGATCCTGGGCGTGTCCGAAGGCGCGGGCAAGTATATGACCGGTTTCAAGGTCGTGGCCGCGATGGTCCGCGCGATGGACGAGAGCCTGGGCATCACCGTGCCGGTGGCCCTGCACCTGGACCACGGCACCTATGAGGGCGCCAAGGCCTGCATCGAGGCCGGGTTCACCTCCATCATGTTCGACGGCAGCCATTACCCGATCGAAGAGAACGTCGCCAAGACGACCGAGCTCGTGGCGATGGCGCACGACCATGGCCTGTCCATCGAGGCCGAGGTCGGCTCCATCGGCGGCGAGGAGGACGGCGTGGTCGGCGCAGGCGAAGTGGCCGACCCGGCCGAGTGCGCCAAGATCGCCGGGCTGGGCATCGACTTCCTGGCGGCGGGCATCGGCAACATCCACGGTAAGTACCCCGCCAACTGGAAGGGCCTTGACTTTGACGCGCTGGACAAGATCCACCAGGCGACCAACAACATCCCGCTGGTTCTGCACGGCGGCACCGGCATCCCCGAAGAGATGGTGCGCAAGGCCATCAGCCTGGGCGTGTCCAAGATCAACGTCAACACCGAATGCCAGCTGAGCTTTGCCGACGCGACCCGCAAGTACATCGAAGCGGGCAAGGACCTGCAGGGCAAGGGCTACGACCCGCGCAAGCTGCTGGCCCCCGGCGCCGAGGCCATCAAGGCCACCGTGCGCGAGAAGATCGAGCTGTTCGGCTCCGCCAACAAGGCGTAAGCGCCCCCAATTAAATAAAGACCGCACAAACGCCACCCCGCCGCGTCCAAGGACGCAGCGGGGTGGCGTTGTTTTGTTTGAATTAAAAGCGGCAGCGCGCGGCGCTTATTTCTGCTTTTTCACGCGGTGCGGGTGCAGCAGCAGGCCCACGGCGGCGGCCAGCACCAGATAGATGACCGCAAAGAGCACAAAGCGCCCAAACATGCCGTGGATATAGCTGACCAGCAGGTCCTTGAGCGCCGGGGGGTTCAGGTTGAGGCGGTCAAGCCCCAGCGTGGGCGCAACGGCCAGCCCGATCACAAGGCTGACCAGCCCCGCGCCGCCCAGCGCAAAGGACAGGCTGCGCGCGCCGAGGATGGCGTCGTGGCGGCTGATGCGCAGCATCAGCGTGGCGGCCATCGCCACAAAGACAAGGCACAGCGGCAGGCCGATGAGCAGCACGGTGCGCAGCTTTTGCAAACCGGTGTACAAAAGGCTGAGCAGCGGCACCGACGTGGCGCTGGCGTACACCTGGCGCACGGCTTCGGCCACAACGCGGACGTTGTCGGCGGTCTCGCCTTCCAGCGTGACGCCTTTTTCGGCCGCTTCGGCCTCCATCGCCGCGTAGGCCTGCTCGGCGATGGCCGGGCGGTCGTAGCGGTAGGGGCTCTTGGCATACAGGCCGCTGATGGCGTCCTTCATATCCTGCTCGATCTGCACGGGGTCGAGCACGGCGGTCATCGTCTCCTCCGAGAAGCCGGTGGCCGCGCCGTAGCTGATGAACTCATCGCGCATGGTCACATAGGCGGTCTCGCCATAGCCGCAGGCGCTGACGCGGGACTTCATGTAGCCCGCGCTGCCAAGCGTGGTCAGCAGCATCAAAAGCACCGCCAGCACCACAAGCAGAAAGCTCAGCAGCCAGGCCAGGCCCAGCGTCCACCCGGCCGTGCCCCCCTGTTTTTTCGCCGCGGGGGCGGCGTGTTTCTTTTCCGGCATAGCGCGCGCCTCCTTTAGCCCGCGGCATCCAGCGCGGGGCCGGATGCGTAGCTGGCATAGACGAAATAGCGGTCAGGCGTGAAGCCGAGCGCATCGAACGGGTAGCAGGTGTAGAGGATCAGGTTTTCGTCGGTGCGTGTGAAATCATAGGCCGTGGTATCGTCGTACCGCAGCACCTTGCACGCCTCCACCGTATAGGTATAGGTGGCGTAGTGGGTCTCGATCGTGACAGTATCCCCCACCTCGACGCTCTGCAGGTCGTTGAAGAAGGTGTTGTTGTGCCCGGCCAGCAGAACAGTCTTGCTTTCGCCGGGGATGCCTGCGCGGCTGTCGTCTTTATAAGTGCCGACGCCCTGGTTGAGGATGGCGTTGGTATCGCCGTAATAGACCGGGGCGTCCACCGCCGTGCCCGAGATCGTGATGCGGCCGTAGCGGTCGCCCTCGTTCGGGTAGGTGATGCTGGAGAGCGGGATGCTCTCGGCGCCGTCGTTTTCAGGCGTGGTGATGGCGGTGCTGAACAGGTCGGCGGCGGGCGTTTCCGCGGCCGCGTTGGTGCTCAAAAACCAGCTCCAGATACCGAGATACGGCGCGATGAACACGCGCGACAGCGCGGCGAGCAGCGCCAGCGTGACAAGCGCAAAGGCCAGCGGGGCCGCCAGATACGCGGCGGGGCTGCCGCGCAGGAAGGATCTGTGTTTCATAAATCGACCTCTTAGTGCGAAGGGAGCGGGGCACGGCCCCGGGGGAGTTTAAACAAAAACCCCGCCGCAAAGGGCGCGGCGGGGTTCGCAGGTTCGGTTATGGGACCGGACTTAGCCGATGTTGCTGTTCTTGCGGACAGCCAGGCCCAGCACGGTAGCGACAGCCAGAACGCCGGCGACCAGGACAACAGCGGAGTTGTCGCCGGTGGCCTTGATGACGCTGCCGGCGGTGGTGGTCACAGAAGCGGCGGCATCGGTGGTCGCTTCGTCAACATGCCAGTTGCCGTTCTCGTCCTTGTTCGCGCCGATCTCGGGATGCTCGGAGGTAGCATCGGCAACAGCACCCGCAACGTCGATAGTCTCATTCACCGCAACGCCACCAATGGTAACGTCGACAACAACAGCGCCGTTAACAAGGGTAAAGGCCGGGGTGCCGACTTCGATGCCAACACCACGCAGCTGGTCAAGAGCCTGCGTGATGTACTTCTTGGCTTCCTCAGTGCCCTGGCCGGCAGCATCCTCATAAGAACCAACAGACGCCTTCAAGTCATCGATTTTGTAACCGGAATCCATGACAGCGCCGATGTCCTTATCGCTGAGAGCTGCAACAGCCTGCGCGGCGGACTCATAGCCTTCGGAAATCAGATAGGCGACAGCCTTCTGACGGCGATCAGCAACCTGAGTGGCGTCGTAAGCGAAAGCGCTGGTGGCAAACACACCGGCCATGACAACGCAAGCGACAGCCGAAACGAGCTTCTTGAGTTTCATTTTGACACAACTTCTTTCTCAATAGATTTTTGGCCGGGGTTTTTCCCCACCATAATACGCACCCTTGCCGGATAACGTGTCTCTATTATACCACTTTGAAGTTATCTGTCAAGACATCTTATCATTTTTATTTGCCGGAATCCGCCCCAAAATCGCCGTCATTTTGCCGGTTTTGGCGGCGTTTCTTGTGCATATTGCTGCAAAGCGGTTTTCGGGGGGCGTTTTCAGCCCTGGTCCCGGTCGGCTTCGGTCTCCTTTGCGATGTAGACCGGGCGGTGCTTGACCTCCAAATAGGTCTTGGCCAGGTATTCGCCCACGATGCCCAGGCAGAACAGCTGCACGCCGCTGCACAGCAGCATGATGCACACCATGCTGGGCCAGCCGGAGGTGGGGTCGCCGAACAGCAGCGCGCGCACCGCCACAAACACGATGCCCACAAACGCCGCCACACAGAACAGCACCCCGGCCCCGGCCGCCAGCACCAGCGGCGCGGTGGAGAAGCCGACGATGCCTTCGATGGAATATTTGAACAGGCTCCAGAAGTTCCACTTGGTCTGGCCTGCCACGCGCTCGATGTTCTCGTAGTCGAACCATTTGGTCTCAAAGCCCACCCAGCTGAAAATGCCCTTGCTGAAGCGGTTGTATTCGGCCATGGCCAGCACGGCGTTTACCATCTTGCGGCTCATCAGGCGGTAGTCCCGCGCGCCGTCGACGATCTCGGTATCGCCGAGCTTGTTGATGATCTGGTAGAACTTGCGCGCGAACCAGCTGCGCACCGGCGGTTCACCCTTGCGGGTGGTGCGGCGGGTGGCGGCGCAGTCGTAGTCGCCGGTCAGCAGCGCGTCCAGCATCTGGGGCAGCAGCGCGGGCGGGTCCTGCAGGTCGGCGTCCAGCGTGGCGACATAGTCGCCGCGGGCGGCCTGCAGCCCGGCGTAGATGGCGGCCTCCTTGCCGAAGTTGCGGCTGAACGAGACATACCGCACGCGGGCGTCCTCCGCGTGCAGGCGGCGGGCCACGGCCAGGGTCTTGTCTTTGGAGCCGTCGTCCACAAAGATGAACTCGAACGCCGCGCCGTGGCTTTTTTCCATTTCCGCCGCCACGCGCGCCGCCTCTTTATAGAACAGCGGCAGAGCTTCTTCTTCATTATAACTGGGCACCACGAGGGAGATCAGCATAAAGGGGACCACCTTTCCTTTTTACAGTTATCATAGAGTTTGAATGCGCCGCGCCTTATGCGGGCACAGGTTTCTTTCGGCGCGCCGTGACGCCCGCCCACAAAGCAAGGGCGGCCAGCGAGACAAGGCTGACGGCTTCGGCCGCGCGCCAGTGCCAGGGTTCGCGGAAAGACACCGTGAACGTCCCCGCATATCCGGCGGGCAGCGTCACGCAAACCTGCTGCGTGGCGGGGTCGGGGGCTACAGCCAGCGCCGCGCCGGTCTCGTCCTGCGCCTGATAGTACGGGTAGCAGAGGATCGGCACCGTGACCGTGCCGCCCGTTTCGCTCGCGGCCGTGACGGTTGCGCACAGGTCGCTCTGGGTCCAGGCGCTGATCTCGGCCCCTTGGGCGAAAGGCTCGAGCGAGGAAGCCACCGTGTACTCGTCCGCCCCGGCAGGCAGATACTCGCCGCCGCTGATCTCGTTGGAATCGAGCGCCGCGGCGCTGTAATAGTTGACAAGCTCCTTTGCGTCGAGCACGCTCTCGTTCAGGCTGCCCCAGCTGACAAGGCAGAGTGCCGCCAGCACCCCGGCGGCCGCCATGCGCCACGAGGGGCGCACGCGCAGCAGCGCCAGCGCACAGGCCCCGGCCAGCACCCACAGCAGCGTGGCCGGGCCGCCCCAGCGCCAGGGGTACTGCAGCGTCTGCGCCAGGCGGTCGATGAGCGGGTGCAGGTCGCACAGGGCGTTCCAGGGGAACCAGGTCGTGGCCATCCAGGCGCACAGCGCGCCGAGCCACAGCCCGCCGCGGCCCAGCTTCCAGCGCGGGTCCTGCCGCGGTTCCAGCAGGAACGAAGCGCCCAGGAACAGCAGCGCGCACAGCAGCACCGCGGTGCCCATGCCAAAGGCCATCTCATTCACCGTGCCCTGGTCGCTGGCAAGGTTGAGCAGTTCGGTGTCCCCGTTGAATACAAGGCCAAACAGCTGCGCCGGGAAGGCGGCCATTGTCTGTATTCCGGCATACTGGCTGATGCCGCCCACGGCGAAACTGCCGCGGGACAGATAATCGAACAGCGGCACCAGGAACCAGGCGTTGGCCAGCAGCATGGCGGCCACCACCTTGGCAAGCGGCCAGAACGTGTTGGCACGCAGCGTGCGCCGCCACAGCGCCAGGCAGACGAGGATGGTCAAAAAGCCGGTCATCTCGCCGGTGAGCAGGTGGCTCTGGATCAGGCCGGTGTAGCCGATGGCCGCCGGCAGCCACACAAGCCGCACAGGCTTTGCGCCGTCTTCCTGGCTGAAGATGCGCCACAGACCATATGCCACAAGCGGCAGGAACAAAAGCGCCGTATACTCGCCCACAGCGCCGCGGGTGTAGACATCCACCATGCGGTAGGCGGACAATGTATAGAGGCCGGAGGCCGCCAGCGCGGCGGCGTTGTCGCGCAGCATGCGGCGCACGCACCACCAGGTGAGCACGGCCGTGCCCAGCGTGACGGCAAACACAAACGCTTTGTAGGCCGCCTGCACCGGCACGCCGAGCAGCCGCAGCGCAGCCGGGAAATACAGGAACAGGTCGCCGTAGAACACCCCGGCGGCGTACCCGTTGCCGGACAGCCAGAACGGCTGGATGCGCACCGGCAGCTGGCCGGAGGCGATGCCCCGGGCCAGCCCTTCGATGCGGTTGAGATGGAACAGAAGGTCATGCCCGGCAACGACGTTGGAGGTGAACAGCGGCAGGCAGGCCAGCACCGTGATGCCGCCCAGCGCCAGCGCCGTAGCCCGGCCCGCGCCGCCGCCCGGCAGCGGCACCCGCCGCCAGCAGACCAGCAGCAGCGCATCGACGGCCGCAAAGGCGGCCAGGCGGCACAGCAGGCGGTACCAGCCATAGGTCTGGCTGGGCTGCAGCACGATGCTTTCAAGCTTGATGCCGCTGCCGCCGGTCGCGATGCGCAGCGTGGCTTCGCTCTGGTCGGCCGGCACAAAGGCCTGGAACGTGACGGCGCGGCGGCCCTCCGGCAGCGTGATGTGCCCGGCTTCGATATCCGCCTGGTGGAAGGAGATGTTCACATCCGACCCGCCGCCGTAGTAGGCGACCGAGACGTTGTACATGCCGCGGGTCAGCACCATCCAGTCGGTGGTGACGACATCGCCGGACAGGCCTTCCTCGACCGTGAAGCCGGAGGTGTCCTGGCTCATCTTGTCGCTTTCCAGCATCGGCTTCATGCGGTCGGCCAGCACCGTGACCACCGGGCTGCGCGCGGCGACGCGGCGGTCCTGCACAAGACCGGCCGCCAGGAAGATAAGCTCCAGCGCCAGCACCAGCAAAACCGCCAGCCGCCACGGGCAGGCCGCCCAAAGGCGGCGCAGGTCGGGTCGTTGTTTCATCGGGTGGTTCAACTCCTTTGTTTCAAGAGGGGGCAGGTCAGAAAACGACCAGCAGGTAGCCGTCCTGCGCGCTGACGCCGGGGGAAAGGCCGGCGGCCAGGGCGTCGCCCGCAGCCTGCTGGTCTGCGGTGGGCTGCGCGCAGGGGCGGCCGATCTCGTCCATCAGCAGGTACATCTGCGCGTGGGTGCCGAACGCCGACTGCGCCCAGTTGATGACGCTCTTGTTGACTTCCTCATGGGCGTACAGGTCGCCCATCGGCGCGCCGAGCGTGACCGAAAGCACCCACGCCGCCTTGTAGGCCGGGTGCTGCGCGGGCAGGCGGCCGCTGACGGCGTCGGGCAGCGTCACCGTGCCCGAAAACACGACCGGCAGCGCGCCGCCGGGGTCCAGCGCATCCAGCGCGGCGGCGGTATCCGCCAGCAGGCCGCGCTCATATTGCCAGCGGGCGCGGTCGGCCGCAAAGGTCGCGTTGAGGCTGAACGCCTCTGCGCCAAGCAGCAGCGCCGCCAACGCCCCGGCCAGCACGCGGCTCGGGCGCGCGGCGGCCAGCACCAGCCACAGCACATACGGCACAAACACCGCAAAGCACTGGCTGGCGCGGGCCATCTGGCTGCCGGTGCCCTGCAAAATGCCCATGGAAAACTGGGCGGCGATCAGCGCGGCCGCCAAAAGGCCGCAGCCGTTGCCGTGGCGGCGCACCGCCGCCCAGACGATGAGCGCCGCACAGGCCAGGTCCAGCAGCGCAATGGCCGGGACGGCCAGCGCCAGCGTGCCGTAGCAGCCCAAAAACTCCCGCACAAAGATCTGCAGCGCGGGCAGCAGCCCGCCGCGTTGGCCCCAGTAGATCGTGCGCGCAGCGGCGCCATCGGCCCCGGTCACGCCCAGCGCCAGCCGCAGCGCACCGGCCAGCGCGCCGCGCACAGCCAGCGCCGCCGCCAGCAGCAGCACGCCGCGCAGCGCGGCAGGCAGCCACCAGAAGGCCCCAACG
>OLNN01002593.1_pt1 | contig 12543 bp, 9 predicted proteins | sample 1672141 | NCBI WGS metagenome assembly OLNN01 (sample SAMEA3136652, study PRJEB25190) | human gut metagenome | biome: human gut; feature: human-associated habitat; material: faeces | place: Austria | collected 2013 | reverse complement strand
CTGCCCTTGCATCCCGCAAGCCTTTTTGGAAAAAGGCTTGACCCAAAAACCCATTGTGCTGCGCACTCATGGATTGTAAAGTAGAAGAAAAGCCGACATGCGTCGGCTATCGAGAATATTTTTAGAAAAAAGAGAACCGTCTGTAATTTCAGATGGTTCTCTTTATCATTATATTTACCCATACGCCGATGAAAATCGGCGTTCTTTCTGCGTTGCATATAGAAAGAGCGCGCAGCGCAAAGAAAGTTTTCGGTCCAGCCTTTTACAAAAGGCTGGCGGGGTCCAGGGGTAGAGCCCCTGGAAGCCCCTGTGAGCAACGATCAGCCAACCCGTCTGCCACTGTACTGGGCGTTGTCCAGGAAGAGGACGCTGCGGCCCAGGAACCACAGGGCGGTGGCGGCCAGAAGCACCTGCTGATACAGCTCGGTCCGGTCGGCGATGGCGGTGACGCACAGAGTCACGGTCATCAGAGAGAAGAAGGCAGTGCGCCGGGGATGCGGGTGCTGGAAGGCGAAGCCGGCGGTGTAGTACCAGGCCAGACAGGCGCAGATCACCGCCAAAAGCTGCCACACGAAGGTGAGTACGGCGGGATTGGAGGCGTTACTGTGATAGGTGAGCACCAGCCAGACGCAACAGGTAAAGCCGGGGAACAGCGGTGCCAGAGAGGTGTTGCCGGAGTCACCGTTGCGGACGGTGATAAAGAAGGCGGCGATGCAGGCGAAGAGCATCAGCAGTCCAAAGAAGGACTGGAAGGGCATGGCCAGCAGGGACTGGGGCAGTCCGGAGACGTAGAGCAGATAGCCGATCAGCAGGGTGCTGATGCCAAAGCCCAGCGCACCGGCGTAGGAGAACAGCTGAGGCAGCAGGGTGTCCGCATGGAAGGCGGCGTACCAGTTCTGGGCCTCATTGGCCACCGAGAGACAGAGAATCAGCAGGACCAGGGCGGCGCCTGCGGTGAGGCCGATCAGAGCGTAGGTGGCCGGATGGTGCAGGAGCAGCAGGCCGGTGTCCGGATCCACGGCCTCGGTCAGCTGCCGGGCGCGGAGGATGTAGCCGGCGACCCCGAAGACCAGGGCCAGGAAGGGATAAAGGGCTTTTTTCATGGCAACCTCCCAAAAAAAGCAGGACAGAAGGTCCTGAGCGTGATAAAAACAGGATGTCCCTATTGTACTCCAAAAGCCGGTGGATGTCAGCAGGTTTTTTGCCCGATTTCCCGGGAAATCTCCGGTCAGTCACATAGGAGTGGCCCTGCGGCATAGAATGAGATCAGCAAAAGGAAAGGACTGGTCTGAAGATGTGTGGCATTGGTGGATTTTGTGATTTGACCCGGGATAACCGGCAGTGGAAGTGGGAGAAGACTGGGGAGCGCATGTGCCGCACCCTGGAGCGGCGGGGTCCCGACGACGGAGGACTCTGGGTGGGCAAAGACTGTGTGCTGGCCCACCGACGGCTGGCGGTCATCGACCCGGCCAACGGGCAGCAGCCCATGGTGCGCACCGTCGGCACCGGTCAGGTGGTGCTGGTCTACAACGGAGAGCTGTATAATACCGACCCATTGCGCCGGGAGCTGGAGAAGCGGGGCCATGTGTTCTCCACCCGGACGGATACTGAGGTGGTGCTGGAGGCCTGGCGGGCCTATGGCGAGCAGATGGGAGAGCATCTGGAGGGCATCTACGCCTTCGCCATCTGGGATGAGGGCCGGCAGACCCTGTTCTGCTGCCGGGACCGGTTTGGCGTCAAACCCTTTTTCTACGCCATGGTGGGGGATACCTTTGTCTTTGGCTCCGAGCCGAAAACCCTGTTCTGTTACCCGGGACTGACACCCCGGGCGGATGAGACCACCTGGCGGGAGGTACTGGGAATCTCGCCGGCCCGGACGGCGGGAGTCGGGGTGTTCCAGGGCGTTCTGGAGCTGAAGCCCGCCCATCAGCTCACTTTTAATAAAGATGGTCTGAACATCCGCCGGTACTGGAACGTGACCAGCCGGGTCCACACAGAGGACTATCCGGAGACAGTGGAGCATCTGAAAGAACTGCTCCGCTCCGCCATTCGCCGTCAGTTGGTCAGCGACGTGCCCCTGTGTACCCTGCTCTCCGGCGGGCTGGACTCCTCTATCATCACCGCAGTGGCGGCCAAAGCCTATCAGGAGTGGGGACTGCCGCCCCTGGCGACCTACTCCTTCGACTACACCGACAATCAGAAGTATTTCCATCCCTCTTCCTTCCAGCCCGACGCCGACTGGCCTTGGGTGGAGCGGATGCGGCAGGAGTTCGGCACCCGGCACACCGTCCTGACCTGCACCCAGCACAATCTGGTGGACCTGCTGGACGCGGCGGTGGAGGCAAAGGACCTGCCGGGGATGGCGGATATGGACTCCTCACTGCTCTACTTTTGCAGCCGCATCCGGGAAAAGCATGTGGTCTCTCTGTCCGGCGAGTGCAGCGACGAGATCTTTGGCGGCTATCCCTGGTTCCACCGGCCGGATATGCTGGCGGCGGACACCTTCCCCTGGAGCATGGATATGAGCGCCCGGACCGATGTGCTGCGGCCGGATCTGGTGAAGCGGTTGGAGCTGGAGGAATATGTGCGCAGCCGTTACCGGGAGAGTGTGGCGGAGACGCCCCGGCTGGAGGGCGAGTCCCAAGAGGAGGCCCGGCGGCGTGAGATCGGCTGGCTGAACCTGAACTGGTTTATGACCAACCTGCTGGACCGGAAGGACCGGATGAGTATGTACTCCGGACTGGAGGTCCGTGTGCCCTTCTGCGACCACCATCTGGTGGAGTACGTATGGAACATCCCCTGGGAGATGAAGAGTAAGGACGGGGTGCGGAAGCAGGTGCTCCGGGACGCGGCGAAGGGACTGCTCCCCGAGGACGTGCGCAACCGGCCCAAGTCGCCCTATCCCAAAACCCACAATCCGCTGTTCGAGCGGCTGGCGAAAGAGCGCCTGCGCGGGATTCTGGCGGACCCGAATGCGCCGCTCCACAGTCTGGTGGACCGGGAGGCCCTGGAAAACGGCCTGCTCCGGGACGCCGGGGATTACGGACGGCCCTGGTTCGGCCAGCTGATGGCAGGGCCCCAGATGATCGCCTACCTGATCGAGCTGAATATCTGGATGGAGCGGTTTGGACTGGCGGCGTGAGACAACCGGAGAAACGGAGGTGGGAGTGCGATTCCCACCTCCGTTTTTTGCGCTCCCCGGAGAGAATTCCAACTGGTGGCACAGAGCTGCACGTTGCTTTTTGGTATTTCTGCCACTGGTAAACGCCACTACTTGACAAAACATAGTTGTATATATACTATAGAAATATACAGAAGATATAGTAATATAACGATTTTGAAAGAAAGGTGATCTATGAAAAAGAAAAATTGGCAGTAGCAGCAAAGAGTGAAAGGAAGTTAACATGAAGAACAGGATAATTGCAATTTGTGTGTTATTGGCAGGAACCTTGACTTTGACAGGAGTGACCAGTGTAAGGGCTGCTGAGGTAACCCTCGACGCGAATGATGCTGTCGCATTGGACAAGATAGACGTATTAACGGATATTCCTATTGAAGAGACAATAGTCAATCAAGTGTTTGATGCTGGGGAGGAAATCAATCAGCTGGAGCGTATCTCTTATTCTAAGGGAATTAAAATCAGTGGAACAAACTATCGACTGTATCCGGAATTTGAAAATCCTGACCGGGCGGTCAGCGAGTTGGAAAAGATGACACAGAAAGCCATGGATTACCTGAAAAACAACTATGATCTGGCGGCGCTGTCCAATGACAATTATGAGGAATATCAGGCCTGTGTCTGTGAAGCGCTGGGGGAAGAAGCAGTGTGGACGGATGAAGCCCTTGAGGACGAGCTGTATTTGATCGAAGGTTTCCTGGACATCTATGAAAATGGTGATGATAACAGGGAAATTCTAGAGATCGTAGAGTCCGTTGATGGAAACTTTGAGGGAACCACTGTGGCGGAAGCAGCACAGGTTACCGGCGAATTGCAGCTGATACTACCATATAACACCGGGGCGGATGAGGCCGTGGAAGCGGCGGCAGAGGAGATCGCCGCAGACGTGGAACAGGAATACGGTGTTACCTTTGTGAAACCAAATGAAGCAGTGCAGGAAGAACTATCCAGTCAGGATCAGCCGAGCGAAGTGTATCAGCTGGGGTTGTTGAACACCGCTAATATTACTCCGCAGGCGGAATTGCTTGCTTACAGTGGGAACAGCGCATTTAATGTAGAAAATGGCCGTTCGTATGCTAATAAATACGCACCTAAAGATAAGCATAATACTAAATACAAGTATTTCGATGGGGCCGATTGTACAAATTTTGTTTCACAGATAAAAAAAGCAGGCGGTGTAAAAGAGTATACTGCTTGGAAGACAGTAGGAAGTGACTCCACAATCGATTATGAGAAGTCTTGGTTTTGTAAAACTAAACATAACTATTCGAAAGTGTGGACGCTCGCAGATAAATTTGCAAAATTTTTCGGCATAAAATCTAAAACAAGTAGTTTCTATACATTATCAACCAGAGTAAAAAAAGGTTCTTTTATTGGATATGATAGAAACGGTGATGGAAATTGGGATCATATGGCTTTTGTCACAGCAGTTACTAAAACAAAAAAGAGTGTTAATGGTGTTACATATTATGATTTTAGAATTGCGCAGCATTCAGGGGACTATCATGCATATGTCAGCGAAACAATTAATCATTGGGAGACGTTAAAAACGACGCACAAAAAAATTGTATTTGCTATTATTAACTAAGAAGGGGAGATGACCGTGAAAAAAAAGAAGGTACTCATTTGGGGAGCAGTCATTGTAATGCTGGTGGGCGGTTTCCTCGCCCTCCGCATCCCCAGCTGGACCCGGACCTATGGTCTCTCCGAAGATGTGATTGCGGGGGAGAGAATGCCCACGGCAGAAGAGACCATCCGGCTTTATTTCTACTACTGCAATCGGCGAGATGAGCAGGCGGCCCGTCAACTTTTGACCATCCATATGGCGGCACAACCGGAGGCATTTGCATTGGATGAATCAGTAGAAAACTGGTTGTTCGTAGACCATAAAATAAGAGACATATACCCCTGGGACAATAATGAGCCGGAAGAAAGCGCGACAGTTATGGGTTTTGGCGTCGAAGATTGTGAGGATTACTTATGGGCTTCTCTGGCATCAGACAGCCGGAGTCTTGACTATGAACTGAGACGAGCGGATGTGAATAGCCCGTGGAGGATTTATTCCATCGGCAACGGCTGACCTGGAAACTGGTGGGCGAAATCCCGCAAAAAAGGTCCCTTCCCTTGCAAAAGCTTCCGGAGCGGGCTATAATAAATTTATCTGCGTCTACACGCAGGCCAGTACCCCGGCGGACTGGCCTGTTTTGCCAGTGAAAAGAGAAGCTGCGCCTCCGCTTCCATTCGGCGGAGGTGGCAAAGGAGGAACCGTAACAATGGCAGAAAAGTTTTATATCACAACCCCGATTTACTATCCGTCCGACAAGCTCCACATCGGTCATACCTACTGCACCGTGGCCACCGACGTCATGGCCCGGTACAAGCGGATGTGCGGCTACGACGTGCTGTTTCTCACCGGCACCGACGAGCACGGCCTGAAGATTGAGCAGAAGGCCAAAGAGGCAGGCGTTACGCCTCAGCAGTTTGTGGACAATATCGTCAACGGCCCCGGCGGCATCCGGGAGCTGTGGAAGCTGATGAACATCTCCAACGACCGGTTCATCCGGACCACCGACGACTACCACGTCAAGAGCATCCAGGAGATCTTCAAAAAGATGCACGACAATGGCGACATCTACAAGGGCGCCTACAAGGGCAAGTACTGCGTGCCCTGCGAGTCCTTCTGGACCGAGTCCCAGCTGGTGGACGGAAAGTGTCCCGACTGCGGCCGTGAGGTCCAGGAGGCCGAGGAGGAGGCCTACTTCTTCCGTCTGTCCAAGTACCAGAAGCAGATCGAGGAGCTGCTCAGCGTGCCCGGCTTCCTGGAGCCGGAGAGCCGCCGGAACGAGATGCTCAACAACTTTGTCAAGCCCGGCCTGGAGGACCTGTGCGTCAGCCGGACCAGTTTCACCTGGGGTATCCCGGTCACCTTCGACCCGGGCCACGTGGTCTACGTCTGGGTGGACGCCCTGAGCAACTATATCACCGCCCTGGGCTACCTGAACGACCAGTACGACGACTTCGACAAGTACTGGCCCTGCGACGTCCACTTCATCGGCAAGGAGATCGTCCGGTTCCACTCCATCATCTGGCCCGCCATGCTCATGAGCCTGGGACTGCCTCTGCCCAAGAAGGTCTATGGCCACGGCTGGCTGCTGCTGGGCGGCGGCAAGATGTCCAAGAGCAAGGGCAACGTGGTGGATCCCATCGTCCTGGCCGAGCGCTACGGTGTGGACGCCCTGCGCTACTACCTGCTGCGGGAATTCCCCTTCGGCAGCGACGGCAACTTCTCCAATGAGAGCCTGATCAAGCGCATCAACATCGACCTGGCCAACGACCTGGGTAACCTGGTCAGCCGTACCACCGCCATGGCGGTCAAGTACTTCGGCGGCACTCTGCCGGCAGAGCAGCAGGCGGATGAGGCCAAGGACAGTGAGCTGATCGCTCTGGCCAGCGGCCTGAAGGAGAAGTATCACAAGGTGATGGAGGAGTATACCTTCCAGACCGCCCTGGTGGACATCTTTGAGGTGATTTCCCGGGCAAACAAGTATATCGACGAGAACGCACCCTGGGTGCTGGCCAAGAACGAGGCGGACAAGCCCCGTCTGGCCCGGGTACTGTACAACCTGCTGGAGGCTGTGCGCATCTGCACCATCCTGCTGACGCCCTTTATCCCCGACACCTGCCAAAAAATCTTCGCCCAGATCGGCGCGGAGAAAACCGGCTGGGAAGACGCCGGGACCTGGGGCCTGCTGTCCCAGACCGTCACCGTCACCAAGGGCGAAAACCTGTTCCCGCGCATCGACATGGACAAGGAACTGAAGATCCTGGAGGAGATGGAAGCCGCCGCCAAGGCCGCCGCGGAAGGTCCCGCTGTGGAGTTCAAGGACGAGATCGACTTTGACGCCTTCGAGAAGGTGGACATGACCGTCTGCAAGGTCAAGAGCTGCGAGAACGTGAAGAAGAGCAAAAAACTGCTGAAATTCATCCTGGATGACGGCTCCGGCACTGACCGGCAGATCCTCTCCGGCATCGCCGCCTACTACAAGCCGGAAGAGCTGGTGGGCAAGACAGTGGTGGCCGTCACCAACCTGGCGCCCCGGAAGATGATGGGCCAGGAGAGCTGCGGCATGCTGCTCAGCGCCGAAAAGGGCGACAAGCTGACCCTGATTATGCTGGACGATGCCATCGAGGCGGGCGCAAAGTTCTGCTGAGACCTGTTTCGTTTTTTACAACCCCGCTATACGGTGCTATGGCGGGGTTGTCCTGTTATAAGGAGGCCGATATGAAAAGAAAGGGATCTCTGACCCTGCTGGCGGCACTGCTGCTGGTCACCCTCTGCGGCTGCGGCGGCGGTGGTGAGGCGAGCAGTGGTGCGGTTTCCTCCGTTCCCACGGAAGAGCCGGAGGTAAAAACGGCGGAGATTGTAATGGATTTCGCCGGAGACATCAATCTGGACGACTCCTGGTACGTGATGGACGCCCTTCACGCCAGTGGCGGAACCATCTCTGATGCCATCGACCCGGCGCTGATCCAGCGCATGACGGCGGCGGACCTGTGCTGTGTCAACAATGAGTTTTCCTTCTCGGACCGGGGAACACCCATGGCCGGGAAGGCCTACACCTTCCGGGCGAATCCGGAGAACGTGTCCATTCTCCAGACGCTGGGGGTGGATGTGGTGACCCTGGCCAATAACCACGTGTACGACTACGGCGAGGAGGCCTTTCTGGACACGCTGAATACCCTGAAGGGTGCCGGTATTGACTACGTGGGCGCAGGCCGGGACCGGAACGAGGCCATGACTCCGGCGTACTATGAGCTGGACGGTCTCACCATAGCCATCGTCAACGCCACCCGTGCGGAGAAGAACATCATGACCCCGGAGGCGGACGAAAACAGCTCCGGCGTGCTGCGCTGCTACGACACCGCCCTCTTTGAGCAGGTGATCCGGGAGGCGAAGGAACGGGCGGACGTGGTGGTGTGCTGCGTCCACTGGGGTACCGAGTACAGCTACACGCTGGAGGAGATCCAGCGCTCCACCGCACAGACCTATATTGACGCGGGAGCGGATGTGATTGTGGGCACCCACTCCCACTGTCTCCAGGGCATCGAATATTATAAGGGGGTGCCGGTGTTCTACAGTCTGGGCAACTTCTGGTTCAATGAAAAAGAGCTGGACACCTGTCTGCTGGAGCTGACGGTGACCGGAACCAAAGAGAATTGGAATCTGTCTGCCACGATTGTGCCCGCCCTCCAGTCCGGCTGCAAAACCGAAATGCTGGCGGATGGGCAGGCGGTCTATGACCTGCTGGAGTCCATCTCGGTTAACGCCGGCATCCGGGAGGATGGCACGGTGTACGAAATCCAATAGAGCATCAAAACACGCGAAAACGTCGAGGCAAAGGTCTGCCTCGGCGTTTCATTTTGGGATGGACTGGGTATACTAGGCCGGAGAAAGGGGGAGCATGCATGCGACACAGCAGGGAATACGTGCCCCACCACGAGAAAAAGAAGCCGGTCTATGACCTGCCGCTGAATCTGGACTCGGTGCAGGAGGTCTTTGCCAACTGCGCCGACTTTGCCAGCCGGGAGATCGCCCTGGCCGAGGGAAGTCAGGGCACGGTGTGCTGGATAGACGGACTGGTGAAGAGCGAGCGGCTCAATGACTACGTGCTGCGGCCCTTGATTGCGGGACCGGTGCCCGCTGCGGCCAGCCAGGTGGAACAGGTGCTGGCCGGCGGGGTGTGGAATCTGGACGTGACAGCCCAGTTGACCGTGGACGACACGGTGGAGGCCATGCTGGATGGCTGCTGCGCGATCTTTCTGACCGACGGCGTGCTGACCTGCTCGGTGCAGACCGAGGAAAAGCGCAATGTGGAGAGTCCGGAGAACGAGATCGAGGCCAAGGGTGCCAGGGACTCCTTTGTGGAGAGCGTGCGCACCTCCACTTCGCTGGTCCGGCGGCGGCTGAAGTCGGCCAAGGTGAAGGTGTCCGAGCAGCTGGTGGGCCGGACCTCCGGCACGGCAGTGGATGTGCTGTGGGTGGAGGATGTGACCAATCCGGACCTGGTGCGCCAGCTGGAAGAACGGCTTGCGGAGATGGATATCGACGCCCTGCTCAGCGTGGCGGACGTGGAGGAATACATTGTGGACAGCAGCCGCACGGTCTTTCCCCAGGTGATCTTTACCGAGCGGCCGGACCGGTTCTGCCGGGGGCTGATGGACGGCCAGGTGGGGATGCTGGTGGATGGGATTCCCATGGGCTGCCTGCTGCCCTGCGACCTGAACCAGTTTCTGCGGGCGCCTCAGGATCGGAGCTACCACTGGCTCAGCGCCAGCCTGCTGATCCTGCTGCGCTACACCTGCATGGTCCTCACGGTACTGCTGCCCGGCTTTTTCATCGCCATGGTCTCCTTCCACTTGCAGATGATTCCCACCGATCTGGCCCTGTCCATCATCGCCAGCAAGCTGGACGTGCCCTTCTCCACCCAGTTTGAGGTATTGGTGATGCTGCTGGCCTTTGAGGTGCTCCAGGAGGCGGGCCTGCGGATGCCCAGCACCATCGGACAGAGCGTGTCCATCATCGGGGCGCTGGTAGTGGGCCAGGCGGCAGTGGAGGCGAAAATCGTCTCGCCGGCGGTGATCATCGTGGTGGCGGCGGCGGGTATGGCGGTCTTTACCATGCCCAACCAGGACTTTGCCAACGGCCTGCGGGTGTGGCGGTTCCTGGCGGCGCTGGGCGCCAGCTTCGCGGGGCTGTTCGGCCTGATGATCGTGGCCACCGCCATGGTACACCAGCTGGCGAAAATGAAGAGCTTCGGCGTGTGCTACCTGAGTCCCTTCTCACCGGGCGCCTGGCAGCAGAAGGGCGGCGAGTGGGTGCTTCGGGGCCCGATGCCCTCGGTGAAGCTGCGGGATCTGTCCCTGGGGCCGGAGGAGAAACGGAGGCAGAAGTGAGAAAGATTGCGATCATGCTGTGCGCGGCGCTGACGGTGGGGATGCTGACCGGGTGCGACTCCAATTTTCTGCCCCGTTCCCAGGACATCTCCCACGTGGAGCTGGTGCGCACCATCGCCGTGGACAGTGGGGAACAGGATCGGGTGAAGATCACGGTCTCCAGCGGCGTCAAGCGCACCGTTGACGGCAGCACCAGCAAACCACTGATTTTGGAACAGGAGGCGGAGACGGTATTCTCTGCCTGTCAGATGATTCAGAAAAACGGCAGCGGTTACGTCTCCTACGGCCACGTGACCGAGTGCGTGGTGGGAAAGGAGGCTGCCCGGGCGGGGATTGACCGGGTGCTGGACTATATCCAGCGGGATTTTGAGATGCGGCTGGATACGCTGCTCTTTCTGCTGGATCAGGGAGAGGCCGGTACGCTGCTGAACAGGACTGCCGATAAGGATTCGGCGGCCACCGAACGCTTTCAGGAGATTGCCCGGGAGATGCCCTTAAAATCCGAGTCCTGGCCTTGCTCGGTGCGGGAATTTCTGGTGGACCTGTACGACAACGGCTGGTCTATGATGCCGGTGGTCAAGCTGGCAAAGGAACGGGATGGCTATGGCATCAGCACCAGCGGTATGGCCCTGTTCTACGAGACCGAGCTGGCGGACCAGCTGGACACCCAGACCAGCCAGGGCGCCTGCCTGCTGCTCAATCAGGGAAAGGTGGGCTATGAGGACCTGACGCTGAAGGAAGGCGGGGTGGTGGGACTGAAACTCACCGACGAAAACTGTAACTGGAGCGTCCAGTGGACCGGAGATACCCTGACCGGAATGACAGCGGAGCTCCAGGTGACCGCCGATCTGGCGGAGGTAAGCGGCACGGTGGATTTGCAGGAGGCAGCGGTGCTCCGGGAGATCGAGGAAAAGCTCTCAGCCCGGATCACCGAGGAGGCAGTGGCGGCACTGCGCAAGGAAAAGGAGCATGGAGACTATCTCCATCTGGAGCGAGAGGTGGCAGTCCGGTATCCGGGAAAGATCAAGCTGATCTGCGAAAACTGGGATCAGTGGCTGGATGCCCTCACGTTCCACATCAACACCCGGGCCGCGATCCGGCAGAGCTACGACGTGGGACGGGGCGTGGAACAGTCCTGAGAGGAGAGTGTGCAGTGGGAGAAGGGAAAATCTCCGGGCGGCAGTTCGGAATACTGGTGTTTGCCATGATGCTGGCGCCGCTGGTTCACGCCGTGCCCATCCGGATTGCCTCGGCGGGCCGGGCCAGCTGGCTGCTCACCCTGCCGGCGGTCCTTCCGCTGGGGGTGCTGCTCTGCTTCCTGTTCCGCTGTCTGGAGCGGATGCCGGAGGGCAGCGGTCTGGCGGATATCTATCTGATGAGTTTTGGCAGACGGTGGGGGAAAGTGTGCTGCGTCCTGAATGCGCTGTGGATGATGCTGCTTCTGACGATCGACCTGCGCTTCTACGCGGAGCGCTATGTGGCGGAGGTGTATCCGGAGACGGGAATGCTGCTATTTTATGTGGCCATTCTGCTCCTGGTGACCTGGATCAGCTGGGGCAGCTTCGGAGCGCTGGTGCGCACCGGTAAAATCCTGTTCTGGGTGGTCACCGTCACCTTGGCGCTGGTTCTGATCCTGGCAGCTCCGAAAGTGAAACTATATAATGTGTGGCCGGTGACCGATACCAGTGTCCGGGAAGTGGGACTGGGAACCCTGCGCATGATTGCGGTGCTGGCTTTCGCGGTGCCGCCCTGCTTTTTGCTGGGGTGGGTCAGGTGGCGAAACGATAAGCGGGGGATGTACCGCTGGTTGGTGTTGCTGGGGATCACCATGATGCTCATTGCCGTGGAGATTCTGGGGGTCTTTGGACCGGAGCTGATGGCCAGACTTCAGGTGCCCTTCTTCACCCTGGCCAAGGAGATCTCCTTTCAGCGCATGGTCCAGGGATTTGAGATCGTCGTGGCGGCTACCTGGATCATGTCCGATACCGCGCTGGCAGGCGTGAAGATTTTTGCCGCCGGAGAGGTGCTGAGCCATGCCCTTCCGGTGAAGCGGCCGGAATATATCCGGTTAGGGCTGATCTGCCTGGTTTTTATTTTGTGTCTGCTGCTGCCGGTGTCCGCATTCCGGGTGGAGAGCGGCTACAAAAAATACGGAATGCCGCTCAACGGAGTGATGGCCTATTTCCTGCCGGCGCTGGCGCTGGTAGTGGGAAAGGTGCGGCGAAAGTGGTAGAAGAAAGGAACGGAACCTAAATATAGGTGTGAAAAAGGGGAGGATGGGCATATTTTGTGGTCGGAAAGCCTCGAAGAAAAAAGAAACGAAAAAAATGAAAAAAGTCCTTGACAATTCGCGGCAGATTTAGTATACTAAGCAAGCGCTCGAGAGAGCCGCCCAAAAACTGGAAAGCGAG
>OLNN01002583.1_pt1 | contig 12572 bp, 6 predicted proteins | sample 1672141 | NCBI WGS metagenome assembly OLNN01 (sample SAMEA3136652, study PRJEB25190) | human gut metagenome | biome: human gut; feature: human-associated habitat; material: faeces | place: Austria | collected 2013 | reverse complement strand
GTGCTGGGTGCGGTCACCGTTTTGAGCTACCTCACGGCCATTCTCTATTTCGGCGCCGGGCGTAACGCGGAAGGCATTTTCCCGACGCTGATGCCCTACAACGCCGTTTGGCTCCCGATCAGCCAGACACTGCATATCGATATGGGCATTCTGCTCGATCCGATCTCGGTGATGATGCTCGTCGTCATCTCGACCGTGTCGCTCATGGTCCATATCTATTCGTTCGGCTACATGAAAGGGGAGCGGGGCTTCCAGCGTTATTACGCCTTCCTGTCGCTCTTCACGATGAGTATGCTGGGACTGGTGGTCGCCACCAATATCTTCCAGATGTATCTGTTTTGGGAGCTGGTGGGCGTAAGCTCCTACCTGCTGATCGGCTTCTACTACACCAAGCCCGAAGCGATCGCGGCATCGAAGAAAGCCTTCATCGTCACCCGCTTCGCCGATCTGGGCTTCCTCATCGGCATCCCGGTTCTCCGGCTGAAGGGGGACTATCTGGCCATCGTCACCCTGGCCTTCGGGGAGATCATCAAGGGGATCTTCAACAACCTCTATGTCGGCGTGGACAGCAGCGGCCTGCATATGAGCCTGATCAGTGACAAGACCAACCTGGCAGAGGACGGGGAAATGATCATCGGCGGCCCCATGGGCCTGGAGACCATCCCCCGGGAGTCCAACTTCACGGCCGGTATCATTCTGGTGATCATCACCCTGATCGTTGTCTTCCACCTGGTGAACAGCCGGTCCGGCCGGGCCATCATGGCCGTCCGGGACAACCGCATCGCCGCCGAGAGCATCGGCATCAACATCACCAAGTACAAGCTCATGGCCTTCACCGTCTCTGCGGCCCTGGCCGGCGCGGCGGGCACCCTGTTTGCCATGAACTACACCACCCTGGTGGCCAACAAGTTTGATTTCAACACTTCCATCCTCATCCTGGTCTTCGTGGTCCTGGGCGGTTTGGGCAACATGCTGGGCTCCATCATCGCGGCAACCGCCCTCACCATCCTCCCCGAGGCCCTGCGGGAGTTCTCCGACTACCGGATGCTGGTGTACGCCATCGTGCTGATCCTGGTGATGCTGGCCACCAACAACGATACCTTCAAGGCCGTCCTGGGCCGCCTCAAGTTCTGGGGCAAGAAGAAAAAGGAGGTCGTCTGACATGGGATCGAAACTGGTTACCATCCCGTCCAAGAGCATGATCCCGGAACGGGACATTGACAAAAGCCCCATCCTGGAGTGCATCAACCTGGGCATTCAGTTCGGTGGCTTGAAAGCCGTGGACGACTTTAACCTCACCATCGGCCGCACGGAGATCGCCGGCCTCATCGGCCCCAACGGCGCGGGAAAAACCACCGTGTTTAACCTGCTCACCAAGGTCTACCAGCCCACCCACGGTACCATCCTCCTGGACGGAAAGGACACCCATGGCATGAACACCATGCAGGTGAACAAGGCCGGCATCGCCCGGACCTTCCAGAACATCCGCCTGTTCAACGCCATGAGCGTGGAGGACAACGTGAAAACCGGCATGGAGAACCAGTTCTCCTACGGGATGTGGAGCGGCATCTTCCGTGCCCCCAAGTACTGGAAGCAGGAGAAGGTGGCCCACGAGCGGGCCCTGGAGCTGCTGTCCATCTTCAACATGGCGGACATGGCGGATATGAAGGCCGGCTCCCTGCCCTACGGCGCCCAGCGCCGGCTGGAGATTGTCCGGGCCCTGGCCACCAACCCCTCCCTGCTGCTGCTGGACGAGCCTGCCGCCGGCATGAACCCCTCGGAGACCGCAGAGCTCATGGAGAACATCCGGAAAATCCGGGACACCTTCCAGATCGCCGTCCTCCTCATCGAGCATGACATGAACCTGGTCATGAACATCTGCGAGGGCCTGTGCGTGCTGAACTTTGGCCGGGTCATCGCCAAGGGCACCCCGGAGGATGTCCAGGCCAACCCCGCCGTCATCGAAGCCTACCTGGGCAAGCAGAAGGAGGGCTGAGTATGGGAACCATTCTGAAAGTGGACGACATCAACGTCTATTACGGCAGCATCCACGCCATTAAGGGCATCTCCTTTGAAGTGGAGGAGGGGGAAGTGGTCACCCTCATCGGCGCCAACGGCGCGGGGAAATCCACCACCCTGAACACCATCTCCGGCCTGCTGCGCAGCAAGACCGGCTCCATTGAGTTTATGGGCCAGAGCCTGGCCAAGGTCCCCAGCCACAAAATCGTGGAGCGGGGCCTGGCCCTGGTTCCCGAAGGCCGGCGGATCTTCCTGCAGATGACCGTCCAGGAAAACCTGGAGATGGGCGCCTTCACCCAGAAGGGGGGGGAGACCCAGCAGGACCTGGAGAAGATTTACGCCCTCTTCCCCCGGCTGAAGGAGCGGCTGAAGCAGATGGCCGGCACCCTCTCCGGCGGTGAGCAGCAGATGCTGGCCATGGGCCGGGCCCTGATGAGCCACCCCAAACTGCTGATGCTGGACGAGCCCTCCATGGGCCTGGCCCCCATCCTGGTGGAGCAGATCTTTGAGATCATCCAGAACCTCCACAAGGCGGGCACCACCATCCTGCTGGTGGAGCAGAACGCCCAGGCCGCCCTGTCCGTGGCCGACCGGGGCTACGTGCTGGAGACCGGAAAGATCGTCACCACCGGCACCGGCACCGAGCTGCTGGCCAGCCCCGCCATCAAGAAGGCCTACCTGGGCGGATAACGGATTCCGCCCGTGGCTGCGGGACCGGGGAACGGTCTTACCTCTATGAAAAAACGCCTGCTCCAACGAGCAGGCGTTTTTTTCTTCTGGAATGGATTACTTCTGGTCTACCTGGTACATGTACTCCAGCAGATCCAGGGTTTTGGCGGAGTAGCCCATCTCATTGTCGTACCAAGCCACCACTTTCACGAAGTGGTCGTTGAGAGAGATGCCCGCCTTGGCGTCGAAGATGGCGGTGTGGGGATCCCCCAGGAAATCGCTGGACACCACGTCCTCGTCGGTGTAGTCCAGGATGCCGGCCATGGGCCCCTGGGCAGCGGCCTTCATGGCAGCACAGATCTGGTCGTAGGTGGCAGGGGTCTCCAGCTCGGCGGTGAGGTCCACCACGGAGACGTCCAGGGTGGGCACCCGGAGGGACATGCCGGTGAGTTTCCCAGACAGGGCGGGGATCACCTTGCCCACCGCCTTGGCTGCGCCGGTGGAGGAGGGAATGATGTTCCCGGAGGCGGCCCGGCCGCCGCGCCAGTCCTTTTTAGAGGTGCCGTCCACCGTCTTCTGGCTGCCGGTGATGGAGTGGACGGTGGTCATCAGGCCTTCCTTGATGCCGAAGGCGTCCTGGAGGACCTTGGCCACCGGGGCCAGGCAGTTGGTGGTGCAGGAGGCGTTGGAAACGAAGTCCATGCCCTTGTCATAGGATGTGTTGTTCACGCCCATGACGAACATAGGGGTATCGTCCTTGGACGGGGCGGTGAGAAGGACCTTTTTGGCCCCGCCGGCCAGGTGCCCCTTCATTTTTTCCGCGGTGGTGAATTTTCCGGTGCTCTCCACGATGTACTCTGCCCCCACAGAGGCCCAGGGAATCTCGTGGGGCTCCTCACAGTGGAACACCCGGATCCGGCGGCCGTTCACGATGAGGTCGTCCCCCTCCCAGCTCACCTGGCCCTGGAAGCGGCCGTGGACGCTGTCATATTTTAGAAGATATGCCATGTAATCCGGGGTTTGGCTGTGGCTGTTGATGCCCACAAACTCAATGTCCGGGCGCTCCACACCCAGACGAAGGACCAAGCGGCCGATTCTCCCAAAGCCGTTGATGCCTACTTTCATACCCATATCACCCATATTCCTTTCCGCGTCAATCTGTTTTTCCTGTCGAGAGATCTGCACAGGTGCTTCCATTATACCCTAGATTTCGCCCTAGGGGAAGAGGCACTTTTCAGCATTTTTCCCATTTGCCTGGGGAGCGCGACCTTTTTCAACAAAATTCTTGCGTTCCCTTCCAGTTTTTGCTACACTGGTGGCAGAAAATTCTGCATCTCTTTGGGGGATGCTAATTCTGTTTTGCAAGGAGTTGATGCTATGGATCCCATGACTTCTCACCTGGACCAGACCTTTGGCAGCTTTCCGGAACCGGTACTGCTGTTGGATGGGGACCAGGTGATTTATGCCAATGAGCCTGGGCAGGCGCTGCTCCAGGAGGAAGCCTTCCCAGCCGAGTTGTTGGCTGCCTTGGCGGAGCACCCCGGCAGCGCCATGGAAACCGCCCTGGGAGAGGCTTTTTATCGGGTCACCGTCTCTCCCTATGACGTGGGGATGCTGGTGGTCCTCCGGCCGCTGCCGCCGGCAGAGGAGAAACGCCACCCCTTTTCCAATGCGGTGTATCGGATGCGGGAGTGTTTGTCCAACTTCACCGCAGTCCAGTTCCGGATGAAGCGGGTGCTCCAGGAGCACCACCTGCTGGGCGGATTGGAACAGGATCTGGCCAACCAGAGCCGGCTGATCTATCAGATGCTCCGCCTCACCCGGCAGGCTGAGCTCACCCAGGAACTCAACGACAAGGCCTTCCCCCGGGAGGAGGGCTTCGACCTGGCCATGGTTTGCCAAGGCATGGCCGATGAGGCCACCTGGCTGGCAGACCTGGCCGGGGTGCGGTTTACCTATACCAGCAACGTAGAACACCTGCCCTTCCAGGGCAGCAAGTCCCTGCTGACCCAAATGCTGCTGGCCCTGGTGTCCAACGGGGTCCGGGCCGCCGGGAAAGACGGGGCGGTGGAGATGAAGCTCCACGCGGAGAACGGCCGGTGCGTCATCTCCCTCCGGGACACCGGCGTGGGCATTCCGGAGGACCGGATGGCCACCCTCTTCTCCGGCGATGCCCCAGAGGAGCTTCCCCGCCCAGGGGAAGGGGCCGGCCTGGGCCTGTACAACGCCCAACGGATCGCAGCCCTCCACGGCGGCGTCCTGGTGGCCCAGAGCGGCCAGGACGGGGGGACCTGTCTGGTGGCCTCCCTGCCCATCGTGGTGCCCACCAGCGTGCCTGCCCGGAACAATCCGGGGTATGACAACCTGGGGGGCTACTCCCCGGTGCTCATTGAGCTCAGCGACGTGCTCCCTTGGCAGGCCTTTGTGCCCAAGGAGAACGAGGAATAACGTAGCGATTGGGAAAACGATCCCTCGTCCGGAGCGTCCGGATGGGGGATTGTTTTTTGTTTTTGTCCGCGCAGGACGGACAAATTGTGGCCATGGTTTCGGGGTGTTTTGCTGGTATTCCTGCGCATGGGAGGGGAAATCCGTGGCGAAGTTCCGTGGGAACCCAGTGGGAAACCTGTGGGAAAACGCAGCGATACACCCTGAAAACCAAGACTAGCCCTCAGAAGAAGGTTCTGAGCCTGGTGCTTTGCGTGGCTATGCTGCTGTCTGTCATGGTCATGGGCACTGGGGCGGCTTCCTTCACGGATCAGGATGAGTTCTCTGACAACTATGCAGAGGCAGCAGAAGTCCTGACCGGGATGGGAATCATTCAGGGTTACGATGACGGCAGTTTCCTGCCTCAGCGTAACATCAACCGCGCACAGGTGGCCACGATGATCTATCGTGCTGCTACCGGAGACGTCACCGACAGCAAGATCAGCCAGTTTGTTGGCGAGGATCTGTTCGATGACGTCAACGCTGACGACTGGTTCGCCGGCTATGTCAACTACTGCGGCAACGCCGAGTACATCAAGGGCTTCACCCCTGACACCTTTGGTCCCTATAAGCAGGTGACCGGGTACCAGGTGCTGGCCATGATCCTGCGTGCTGTGGGTTATGACGAGAACGACGAGTACACCGGCGACCAGTGGACCCTCCGTGTGGCTGCCACCGCCCGTGAGCAGGGCCTGCTGGACAATCTGAACCCTGACACCAACCTGGCCGAGCCCGCTACCCGTGAGCTGGTGGCCCAGCTGATCTTTGAGGCCATTCAGATTGACACCGTCCGGTACTCCCTCGCTGCTGGTGAGTATCGTCCCAGCACCACCCCCGCTTCTTCCCTGGGTGAGCAGGTCTTTGACCTGGACGTGAATAACTCCGCCGACGAGTGGGGCCGTCCCGAGGTTCTGTGGACCTACAACACCGGCGATGAGGAGACCGTCATTGAGATCGATCCCGTCGCCACCTACACCACCGCTGTTGCTGAGTGCGACGTAGCCGACGATGTGGGCCTTACCAAGGACACTGTCTTCGATACCTACACCAATGGTCAGACGGGCAAAGAAACCATTGAGGTTAAGGCCATCAAGGACAACAACATCGGTGCCCAGGGTCAGCTGGTGGAAGTCTATGTTTACACCGATGTCGACGGCAACGATAAGAAGTGCATCGTGGCTATCGACACCTTCCTGGCTCAGGTGACTGGTGTGACCGAAGTGAAGTACGACGCCAACAACCACGTGGCCAAGGACGCTTCTCTGACTCTCACCGTCTATGATGGCAAGGACACCAAAGTCACCCTGACCAGCGACACCAACTACACCTACGCTGTGGGCGATATGCTCCTGGTGAACGCTTACGCTGACTCCAATGGCAAGGTGATCGACACTGGTAAGGCTGAGCACGTTGGTGATGCTGAGCAGTATGTGGAAATCGTCTCCGCCGCCGAGTCCTTCGTGGGCGCCCAGACCAAGATCCACTCCAATGCCGATTACCACACCGTCAACGGCACCGATTACCCCGATGCTGTCAAGTTCTTCCGTAACGATGCTGGCACCAACCGCACCGAGAACTTCAACTGGTGGATGGATCAGTACGACAACCTGATCGGTGTTACTGGGATCACCTCCAACTATGCCGTGTTGAAGGATATGATCTGGATCCAGGGCACTCCCGGCTATGCCCAGGCCACCCTGGTCTACATGGATGGCACCGAGGCTACCGTCACTGTGAACTCCATCGATGGTACTCAGGGCAACGGCGACTTCAGCAGCTGGAATGCAAATAATACGGTTCCCTATATGAATGACTCCGCTACTACTGGCGCATTTACAGGGAAATATGCTCATGTTTCCACGGACTCCAGTCTGAATGGCTTGTATGAAGGCTACGCCATGTACCGTGTGGACACCAACAGCGACGGTTCCGTGAACCTGCAGGGTACCGAGCAGTATAACGACCGTACCCTGAACATTGGCTATGAGGACGATGCAACCCTGGACGTCGATGCCAGCGCCATCATGAGCAATGACGGTAGTGTTGAGACTCACGTGAGCAGCCTCACCAAGTTCCTGGTAAATGACAATGGCACCTATACTGCCTACACTGGCACTGCCAACCTGGGTGAGTACAATAACCGGACTGTGGAAGTGTTCTACGACGACGAAGATCTGGACGGTATTGCCGACTATGTCTATATCAAGACCTTCAGCAGTGTCTTCGGAGACTATGTCTTTGCTACCGACGACGCCAGCTACACCACTCCCGACAAGAACGGTGTTGTGACTCTGGAAGGAGTTTATGTGGACGGCAAGCTCACCGAGATTACCGCACTTGAAGCCGTTGCCGAAGAACTCACCAACAACATGGGCAAGCTGTATAGCGCTACATGGGTTGACGACAAGGATACCACTAGCGCAGACTATGGGTATCTGACTGATATCGAACTGGTGAGCGAGAACACCGACAGTGATACTCAGGCCCTTGGCACCGAGGCGAACTACCTGGAGAACACCTCCAGTGCTAACCTGGTGCTGACCGGCAATACTCTGCTCATCAAAGATCAGGATCTGTCCTACAACGTGACCAACGCCGATGAGGTCATCTACACCGACGCAGCTTATGAGATGACTCTGGCTGACGCCATCAAAGCTGGCAACTACGGCATCTGGGTTGTAGGCAACCAGTTCAACAACACCGCTACCGTGTATGTGGGCGAGAAGTTAGAGACTGAGAACGGCATCGACGTAAATGGCGAGACCGGTCTGAAGGTGGACGATCCTACTGGCTCTGACACTAATTACACTGTCACCATCAACGACAAGAATGCTGATGGAACACTGGATGTGAAGGTAAACATTCTGGCCAAGAGCGAGTATGCCGGCTTCTATATTACGAAGCAGGGTGAGGCCACCGGTAAGCTCTACGATTTTGACGATGTGGCCACTCTGGAGAATGTGAAGAAGGGTGATGTGTACACTGTCTATGCATACACCGAGTGCGGCTATAACCCCAGTGGTGATGTCAACGTCGACAATTGCTTGGATAACAATAAGATGTGGACCATCACCATCGATGGCTGGAAGATCATCAGCGATGCTGTCCCGTACATCTACAACGGTGATGGCGATGCAGAACTGTACAAGGATGTTGATGTCTACTACAACTTTACTGATGCGGTTACCGAGGAGCACATCATTGATATAGACAATGATAACCACTACCTCTACGCAAAGTTCATGCTGGACGTTGCCAATCTGACCAATAGCGAGTTGAAAGTCGTCCGGTTCACTGACCAGAATCCCACTGAGGAAGGCTTTAACGCCGCTAATGGAACAGCAGTACCTGTTACCGCTGGGGTCTCCGACAAGTATCAAATCGATGACCTGGCCTCTGGTACTATTGTTGTTGTGGAACTGACCAGCCGCAATCCTGCCATCACTGGCAGTGACAGCGACCCTGTCTACTTCGCCTTCCGTGTGAACAACAACAATATCTAATCTATTCCCAATAACGTTCCCCAACGTTCCCACCCCCGAGCCCTCACCGGCTCGGGGGTGGTTTTTTCTTCTGACCGTTCTCTCACTCCTCCTTCGTTTCGCCGTCGCGATCTCCGGCGGCAAGTTTGTCTCTCTCTGCAGTGCCACCCGCCCCCAACCGCTTTGCGGCGGCCCGCTGGCCCCGGGGGGTCAGCTTCGCCATGTTGGAGTGGAGGACCTTCTGGTCCCGGTGGGTATAGATGTTGGCCGTCACGGAGATGTTGGCGTGGCCCATGAGCTCCTTGGCCACGTTGATGGGCACCCCTGCCCGCTGCAGGTCGGTGCAGAAGGTGTGCCGCAGGCAGTAGGGGGTGAGGTCCGGGGCAATGGCGTGCTGGACCACCTCTCCGTCCCGGACTTTGGCCCCCATGCGCAGGTCCAGGTCCCGGGCAAAGGCATTCCACAGCCGCCGCAGGCTATTGGCGCTGCGGACCCCGCCCCGGGCCGAGGGAAAGACCGGGCTCTCCGGCGCCCCACGGGCCGCCAGGAGGCGGTCTCGCAGCTCCGGGCGCATGGGGATATCCCGGACCCCGGCGGGGGTCTTGGGGGCCTTGATGGCCCGTGTGCCGCTCTCCACGGCCTTGTAGACGTGGATCTCATTCCGGGCAAAGTCGATGTCTTTCCAGAGGAGGGCGGCGGTCTCCCCCGGACGAAGGCCGGTGTAGAGGATGGTGAGAACCCACAGCCCAGAGGGATGGGTCTGGGCCAGGGCCAGGATGTGCCGCCGCTCCTGGTTGGTGATGGGCCGGTGGGTCCCCTTCACGCTCTCCGGCAGCTGGAGCCCCTCTGCCGGGTCATAGAGGAGGATGCGGGACCGCCGGGCCTGGCGGAAGAGCTCCTGCATCACCATGCGCAGCTTGGACACGTGGGAGTAGGACCGCCCCGCCTGGGTGTTCAGGATGGTCTGCAGGTGGAGGTCCCGCACCTCGGTGAGTTTCAGGTGCCCCACGGCGGGGCCGATGTAACCCCGGTATTTCTCGTCATAAAGGCCGAAACTTTTGGGGGTGAGGCCCGATGGCGCCTTGTAGGTGTCCCGCCATTGGGCGAACCACTGGTCCACGGTGAGGTTGCTCCCGGCCAGGGCCAGGTCCCCCTGCTTCAGGGTGGTGATGAGGTCGGCCAGCTTGTCGCAGGCCTCCTGCTCCGTCTTGCCCCGCACCTCGTAGCGGTGGTGGTTCCAGGTGACGGTCTTTCGAATGTAACGGTACTTTTCCATAAAAAATCCCTCCTGATGTAAGATTCCACTTGCATCTTACAACAGGAGGGGAGGAGATGGGGAGATGGTTTCGGGAGAAAAAGTCCCCCCGGCTCCGGGAGGGAGCCGGGGGGGAGGATACTCGATGTCAATGCTGATTAAGGCATTACAAAGGTATCGGTAGTAACGGTTGTGCCTGTACCATGAGTATTACCAGGAGTGTAGGTAATATCATTCTTATTGGAAATCGTTACGTAACTAGCGAGTTCGTCCGGTACAGAAATCGTGACTGTAGCACGATAGGTGTTACCGCTGACAAACACCTCATTTGCGGTGCAGTTGCGGAACTCAGTTTGACCCTTCTCGCGCACCTGCCAGACAGCGGAGGTCTCTAAGGTGAGACCATTACCGGTTGCGGAGAAAATCACATCATTGACTTCCTTGTTTACCGCTGCACCACTGGTCACATTTACAGTGGTACTAGTAATAGTCACAGGAGTAACCACAGTGCTCTTGTCCACGATGTAGGCCTGGAGAATGACACGGTTGCTACCGTTCCAAACCAGAATCACATCATAGTCGGACATGTCGCCAGTCCAAGCACCGACGGGCACCAGAGTGTCGCCGTTGGTACCATAGGTACGGACGCCGGCAGTATAGTTACCAGCACTGTAAGTGTAATTATCCGCACCAGAAATCACAGAGACATGGACATCAGTATTACCATAAGCTGTGGTATTCTGGAATGCAATGTCGCTAGCAGTGAAGTCCTCACCAGAAGCGATCGGGGTCACAGTAGTATCGGCGACGTAACCACCAGTGATGGTAAGCAGATACATGTTATGAGTACCTTCCTTGAGGATCGTATCAATTACGTCGCTCTTTCCATCCTCGTTGCTGTCATACACATAGATGTTGCCAGCCACGCCGTCCACATAGCCGGGGACGGTCCAATAGTCGCCTTCGGTGTCATATGCAATCTGGCCGCCGTTATAGTAGAACAGAACGTCAGTGGTAGCGGTAACAGCAGGAGCCTTGATGTACACATACTCAGCTGCATTATCGCTGTCCAGATTTACATAGTCAACTTCGCCTTCAGTATAGTCGGTGATATTATTATATCCGGTAACCGTGCTGAAGGTATCATCGTAGTTTTTGATCAGGAAGACAGTGTTGGCATCAATAACCAGGTAAGGAGCGGGGCCGTTGACGGCACTATCCTTCTCAACTGTAGTGGTAAGGTTAAACAAACCGTCGGTACCATTACCAGCAACTTCCTTGGCAGCCATCGTGCCATTGTCCAGAGTAGTGAATTGGAACAGGTTGCCATCCACGATGTCAAAGGTGTTATCATGGTTCTCGTTGGTATTAGCATCTGTAGTGACACAGAAACCATTACCTGTGAAGGTCATGATGTCGTCGGTGTTGGTGGAATACGTAGGTGCACCTTCGTATTTCACATACTGTGCACCAACAGCGGCATTGCTTACGGTCATATAGCCGATGGTCACAGTACCAGTGGTGCCATCCATATAGGTGACGTTAGCCTGAGCGGTACCAGAACCATCGGAGGCATTGCCAGCCCACCAAATGCTGTTAATAACACCATAGGTAGTGTCAGCGGCAATCTTGGTAGCGCCAATCAGGTTGTTGTACTGATCGAAGTACCAAGTGTGGTTAGCAGTAGAGGTACCAGCTTCGTCCAGATAGAACTTCATGGCATCGTCATACACTGTGCCGTTGACGTTGTGCTGATCGGCATTGTTGTAGATGATGGTCTGGGTACCAGTCACAGCAGTGGCAGCGCCGACAATTTCGCCGTAGGTAGCGTAATTGCCATTCTTGGTGGCCACAGCGCCACTACCGTTGAAGTCGCCGCTAGCAGTGTAAGCATTCAGCAGGACCATTTGATCCACAGTGTAGGTGTAGTTGGTGCTGCCGTTGGTCAGGACAACAGTGCTGGGCTTGGCGTTGTAGCCAGCATCATACACAGCCAGGGTGATAGTGGCGGGAGTCTTCAGATGACCAGCGGCATCGAAAACAGCTTCCTTCACATTGGTAACCTGAGCCAGGAAGGTGTCGATCATCACGATGCGATCCTTGTACACCTCAGTCAGACGGCCCTGGGCACCAATCTTGGTGGTGGTGTCGGTGGCGTTGATGGTGTACTCGCCAGCGTTGTTGGTCTTGCTGTTGACATACAGATCGTAGGTGGTAACAGCAGCGTCGTTGGTGTCGTCAGCCACGTCGCACTCGGTGACGGCAGTCTGATAGGTAGCCAGAGCGGCTTCCTCGATGGTGGTGGACTTATCGCCAGTGTTGTAGGTCCAGTCGTAGCCGGGACGGCCCCACTCATCGATGGTGGTGCGGTCACCCTTGGTCAGGTCGAATTCCTGCTCGCCCAGGGTGGTGTCCTGCTTGACGTATCCAGCGGCGGGCATGTACTTGACCATATTCACGTTCAGAGCCTGGAAAATCAGCTCGGCAACCAGCTCACGGGTAGCGGGCTGGCCCAGGGTGGCCTCCTGCACGTTGTCCAGCATGCCCAGCTGCTGGGCGGTGGAAGCGGTGCGGATTTCCCAACCGGAACCGGTGAACTCGTCGTTGGCGTCATAACCCACAGCACGCAGGATCATGGCCAGGACCTGATAACCGGTGACGTT
>OLNN01002581.1_pt1 | contig 12574 bp, 8 predicted proteins | sample 1672141 | NCBI WGS metagenome assembly OLNN01 (sample SAMEA3136652, study PRJEB25190) | human gut metagenome | biome: human gut; feature: human-associated habitat; material: faeces | place: Austria | collected 2013 | reverse complement strand
GAACAGTATCCATTTCAGTAAACGACTCCAGATGCAGCGTCTGAAAATCCTGATAAGTACGATTAATGAAAACTGTACGGTTTGAAATCTGTGTTTTGTGGCATTTATGTGGTTTAAATTTCACCTTGCGTTTCAGATCAACATTACGTGCTGTGAACAGTCCCTGATCCAGATAGCTGTACAGGGTTCTGACTGATAATTCCAGTTCCGGATGGTTGGTAACAATCTGATACGGAGACTGTCTGATCTTCTTTGGAGATCCATTACAAACATACGGAGCCTTATCTAAACGGGAACAACGTTCTTTTTCAAAGTCCCTGCAGGTCTGGTTACATGTTGGACAGGAAGAGCATTTCACACCGCAAAGGATGATCTTTCCACAAGCATTTGTTTTTCTACAGTGATACCTGTGTACGCAGAAATTTTTTGCATTATAGAAAGTGCCTTTATGGTACCAGTCAGAAATTCGGTGGGCTTTTACTTCTTTGGATATGGTAGTAGGGCCCTTGCATAAAAACTTAGCTATGTCCTTGAAGGTTGTTTCCCTGTTCAATTCATTTTCGATGTAAATACGGTCTTCAAGTGTAAGATGTTTCTGGTTTCCTGGTATATATTTACTCATGATTTCTCCTTCTACTGCTGTCAGAAGGAAAGATAACCGTATCATTTTTGTATGAAAGAGTAAATATCAACTGCGTGGGAGTAAATTCCACCGCATAAGCATGCGGTGGAATTTAAATAAAAAATTTACGCCCGTGTTGTCTGTGATAACATATATTGACGATTAATGATATATAATGATAAAATTAATGTAGTATATATAACATCTTACAGTGACTGCATCGCTAAGTATGACACCGGTGGTTCCTGTCTGGGCGGAAGAAGAGGTTGAGATCGAAAACGAGTCTCAGGCAGAAGAAATAACAGAAGACGGAAATTCTGGAATGAGTGATTTCGCTGAGGTAACAGATGAAACAGAAGAACTTCCGGATATAGATCTCGAGGAAGAAGAAACCCAGACAAATGAAGAGGTCGCTATGGAGATTACGCCAGAAGATGATCAGAATGCTGAAACAGAAGAAGATTTCAGTGATTCTCAGCCGGAAGCCGGTGCTTATGGCAGACCAACCTCAATTAATATTAAAGACGATGCTGGCTATATTTGGAATGGTTATTATAATGATGACGGAACGATCACAATCACCGGTTCACAGGGAGTCTGGGGAAATGCAAAAGCCGACAGCAGTAGCCAGAATAATGATGCGCTGATCATACCTTCTGCTATTGGTGGAAAAACAGTCTCAACAATTGCTGATTTTGAGGGAAGTGGCTTATTCAGCATGTTCAGCCCTGAAGTGATCAAAAAGATTGTTTTACCGAAGACCATGACTTCTGAAGAGATCTTCTCCAATGCAACAGATGGAGTCTGCTATGGACTTTTTGGGAAATTTGTAAACCTGAAAGAACTGGATCTTGGTGGAGTGAAGGTAGGAGCAGGTGCAATTTTTGGATGGGGAGAAAATAACCATAATGTAATCCCATTAGAGAAGTTGACGATGAAAGACCAGTGGTCTGTAGATTGGGATTCTAGATATGAAGTTCCGACAAAAATCCATAGCGGAATTAAAACGTTAACACTCTGGGGCGATTATACAGACTATGGTGGAATTAAGGTGGCGGATTATCCTAATCTGCAGACACTGGAGATCACCGGAGAATTTAGTGAGATTGGATTGGAGAACTGCCCAAATCTGGAGCGTGTAGATGCTTCAAAAGATATTAATCAGGTATATTTTACAAAAATTAAAAACTGCCCGAAACTGAACGTTCCCAAAGTACGTGTAAATGAGAAATATTTGAATCAGAGCTGTATGTTTGAAAATTCCAAAGTAGAGGAAATTACGGTTGATCTTCGGAACAATTCCTATTTGCAAATTTATAAATCCGTATTCTGCAAGGCATATAATCTGAAAGCAATTTATGTGGAAAATGCGGGAGATACAGGCTTCTATTCTTCAGATGGAGTTTTATACTGGAAAGCAGGAAAACAGAATGATCTGTTCTTTTATCCACCGGCAAAAAATCCGGGAGGCGTATATAATGTTCCGAAAGATCTGACCTGCATTTATGTATTTGCATTCTATGGAAGTAAAGTGAATAAAATTGTTTTTCCGGAGGATATTACGGAAAGATATTACGGGGACAGTGAAAGGCTGGGAAGATGGTATACAACAAAAGATTTTCCTGAACTTAGCGGAAAAGATAGATTTTATCTGGGAAACCTGTGTACTGCTAAAGTATCAGTAATCAAAGGAACCGGCGCAACTTTTGGATGGTATACGAACTGGTCTGAATGGTACGAAGATACCGGATTCAGTGAAGCGCAGGTAGAATTTCGAACGGGGTCTACGCACACGATCAGCTATAATCTGAATGGTGGAATAAATGATCCGGCAAATCCTGTATCTTATACGGTAGGGGTAACGGCACCGTTTACTCTGAAGAATCCTGTGAGAAATGGCTATACATTTGTAAAGTGGGTAGACCAGAATGGGTATAGGGTTAAGGAAACAGAACCATATGGTTTGTCAGGAAATCTTGTTTATACAGCAATCTGGGAGAAAAACAGTACTACAACCAATGTGACTTCCAACCAGCAGAAACTGACTATTACAGGTACTACGAGAAAAGTAGCAGCGGGAAAGAAAACAAAACTGCAGGTAAAGACTTCTTCAGGAGTTGTTAATCCATCCAATCTGATCTGGACTTCCAGTAATAAGAAAGTAGCTACTGTAAACAGTAGCGGTATCGTAACATTTAAAAAGAAAACCGGTGGTAAGAGTGTTGTGATCACTGCTGCATTGAAGAATAACAGAAATGCAAAGGCTACATATAAACTGACTGCGACAAAGAACCCGGTAACAAAGATCACAATCTCGGGCAAAAAAACAATGAAAATAAATAAGTCCCAGAGATTAAAAGCAAAAGTCAGTGGAAAATCCGGTGCATACAAGACTGTAAAATGGACCAGCAGTAACAATAAATACGCAACGGTAACATCAAAAGGTCAGGTAAAGGCACTGAAAGCAGGAAAAGGAAAGACAGTAACAATTACTGCATCAGCACTTGATGGAAGTGGAAAGAAAGCAAGATTTAAAATTAAACTGAAATAGATTGCAAAGTAAAATAAAGAATAGAGAAACAGTAAAAACAGTCTGGTGATTGAGGTGAGAACACCTGAATCATTCAGGAGTATAACATATTATGATTACAGATTTTACTAAGGAGCATCCTGATAAGACATTGTGGAAATTCTGGATTCCGATGATGTTCAGTGTAATGTTTCAACAGATCTACAATATTGCGGACAGTATGATTGCAGGAAAATTCGCTGGTGAGGATGCACTTGCAGCAGTAGGGGCTTCGTACCCAATCACGATCATCTTCATGGCATTTGCAGTGGGAATGAACCTGGGTTCGTCAGTAGTTGTATCCAGATTATTTGGCGCAGGTGACAGAAAAGGAGTAAAGTGTGCAGTGACGACAGCTTTTGTCTCTTCACTCGGACTTGCGGCGGTACTCACTGTTTTTGGATATTTTTTCAGCAGTAATATGATGGAATGGATACATACACCCCAGAATATTATGGCAGATGGAATTTTGTATTTAAAAATATATGTATTTGGAATGGTCTTTCTGATGCTTTATAATGTATGCACTGGTGTATTTACAGCATTGGGAGATTCTAAAACTCCATTGTATTTTTTACTGGGATCATCTGTCGGCAATATCATCCTGGACCTGATATTTGTTGCTCAGTTTCACTGGGGAGTTGCAGGTGTTGCCTGGGCTACTTTTATCGCACAGGGGATCTCAGCTGTACTTGCACTGTTGACATTGTTTTCCAGACTCAGGTCTTTTGCAGGAGAAGAAAAACAGCCGTTTTTCGACAGAGGATATTTTACTCAGATATTTGCAATTGCAGTACCAAGTATTTTACAGCAGAGTGTACTAAGTGTCGGAAATCTTTTTGTACAGGATATTGTCAATCGCTATGGCTCGGCAGTTGTTGCCGGTTATTCAGGCGCTATTAAGCTGAATACCTTTGCCATAAATATTTTTATGACATTGGGATCCTGCCTTTCAAGTTATACTGCCCAGAATATTGGCGCTGGCAAAGCAGAAAGAATTCCGCTGGGATTTCGGACAGGTCTGAAACTCTCAGCGGTGGCAGCTGCACCATTTGTTGTTCTGTATGTAGGATTCAGCAGACAGATGATGGGACTGTTCCTGAATGCAGAGAGTGGGGCAGCGATTACAGCAGGAATGGAGTTTCTTCGGATAGTCGCACCCTGGTATCTTATGATCGTAGTAAAGCTGATGACAGATGGAATCATCAGAGGAGCCGGTGCAATGACATATTTTGTAGCTGCAACTGTGCCTGACCTGATCATCAGAATTCTGTTTGCGTTGATATTCAGCAGAAATTATGGAAGTACTGGAATCTGGATGGCATGGCCGTTTGGCTGGATTGCCGCTACAGTGCTGACATTGGTTTTCTATAGAAAAGTCAGAAGGAAGTCGGGAGATCTAGCATGAAAAAACGAGCATATTACCATCTTCCGGGGCTGTTTGAGTTTTATGAACTGTACCGAGTATTTCTGCCGTTGTTCCGGGAACATAGAGAATATTTCTATGACTGGTGTGAGATTGGTTCAATATACGGGGCTCCGTCAGACTGTATCTGGGGCGGTGGTCGTACTTCCTTTGGAGAGGCAGACGCGAAAAAAGTACTGGATCTGATGCAGGAATATCAGATATCCGCCCGACTGACATTCAGTAATTCACTTTTGCGGGAAGAACACTTGCAGGATCGAAAATGCAATGAACTCTGTGCGTTGTTGGAAAAAAACAATAAACCTCAAAATGGTGTGATCATTCATTCAGATCTGCTTTTAGATTATCTGCAAAAGAACTATCCGGGTCTTTATCTGATCTCATCAACTACAAAAGTACTGACAAATTTCAGTGATTTTTTACAGGAAATCAACAGAGAGGAATTCAGATATGCAGTGCCGGATTTTCGTCTTAATAAAAAGTTTGATCAGTTAAATCAGATGAATACACAGCAAAAAGAAAAAGTGGAATTCCTGTGTAATGAATGCTGCTGGTTTGGATGTAAGGACAGAAAAGCCTGTTACGAAACAGTCAGTCGGAAAAATCTGGGAGAAAACTGTCAGGAACATATCTGTGCAGCGCCTGATTCCGGAGAGGGATATCTTTTCTCCAAAGCAATGGAAAATCCTGGATTTATTAGTGTGACAGATATCAGAGATATTTATCTGCCAATGGGATTTTCTAATTTTAAGATTGAAGGACGCGGGCTGGGAAGTGCACTGATTTTGGAATTCCTGCTGTATTATATGACAAGACCAGAATACCAGATTCATGTCAGAGAAAAGATATATCTGGATAATATGCTGGATCTTTTTTGAGTACGAAAAGATGAAGTTATAGGGGCAATATCCATATATAGAATTGCAAGAAAGAGCATCAGGAAACTGGTGCTCTTTCTTGGTTTCGATAGTCAGTAGGAGTCATCTTATATGTTTTTTTGAAAGTTCGGCAAAAATGATCCACGTTGTTAAATCCAGTGCTAGTAGAGATTGCGGCTATTTTTTCTTCTGTATTTATTAGAAGAAGCGCTGCTTGTGTAAGGCGATAGTTGATAAGATACTTAACCGGTGTCAGTTTAAGGTTATTCTGAAAAAGATGAAGGGCAGTACTTTTGCTGACATTTGCAGTTCTGGCAATATCCTCAAGTGTTATATTTTCAGAATAATGTGCATGAACGTATTGCATCATCAGCTGAAGCCGTGTTCTGGAAATTACAGCGCCCATGTTTTCAAATTGATCAAAAGTCAGATTTTCTAAAAGTAATATCCAGAGTTGCTGAACTGACATAGATACAATAATCTCACGGTTAAATTCTGTTTCCTGTACTGCAATTATTGTTTTTATGATTTCAAGAGCTTTTTTCTGCCAGGGAATATCTGGTTGAAAAACGAGATATTCAAGAGAAGATGAAATTACAGGATTGATATATTTTTTATAAATGAGACTGTCCTGTGGTGCAATAAATGAAGGCTGAAACAGAAAATTGGGAATGATGGCATCGCTTGAGGACTGTAATCGATGGAGAATTTTGGAATTGATCATTATGCCGTTACCCTCATTAAGTTCAAAGTGAACCGTACCAATATCAAAAACCACATTTCCGCTTTCGATATATATAAATTCCAGCTCACTGTGCCAGTGCCAGTCGATGCACTTAAAATCAAACAGAGCTATATTTTCATAATAGTAGCGAAAAGGATACTCGGCGCTTCCATGATGGACGGTTTCCATTAAGTTGGCATCCGTTGTTGTTTTGGTGAATTGATTTTGAAAACTCATGGCTATTAATACCTCATATAATTGAACAATACGATATATTACAATAAAATATGAAAAAATTACAATGAAATTAGTATCCACATATTATATAATACAAACAAATATTATTCAAGGAGCATCTTACATGAAGAATTATAAAAAAACCAAATTGGCCTGTTATCTTGGATTTATAACACAGGCAATCGCTGCTAATTTCGCACCGCTTTTATATTTGAAGTTTCATGCGGAATACAATATTACACTTGGAAATATTGCACTTATTTCCACCTGTTTTTTCTTTACTCAACTTATAGTTGATTTATTTTGTGCCAAATTTGTTGATAAAATAGGGTACAGAATATGTATTGTAACTTCAGAAGCCTGCTCAGCCATAGGTCTTGTAGGACTTGCTTTTCTCCCGGGAATTCTCCCGAATCCTTTTGCAGGAATTATAATAAGTGTAATTATATATGCAATTGGCAGCGGGCTTATTGAAGTGCTTTGCAGCCCGATCATTGAGGCATGTCCATTTGATAATAAAGAAGCAACTATGAGCTTGCTTCATTCTTTTTATTGCTGGGGAGCAGTAGGAACAATTCTTGTTTCAACAATTTTCTTTGCAGTATTTGGAATCGACAGCTGGAAATGGCTGGCAGTTCTGTTAGCCTTGATTCCGACAGTAAATATCTATAATTTTGCAACCTGTCCTATTGAATATCTTGTAGATGAGAACGAAGGAATGAGTATACCAGCACTTTTTAAAACACCATTATTCTGGATTGCTATTATTTTGATGGTATGTTCCGGTGCTTCTGAATTATCTATGGCACAATGGGCTTCTGCATATGCTGAAGCAGCGCTTGGCTTAAGCAAAACAATGGGAGATCTTCTGGGACCATGTTTATTTGCTGTCTCCATGGGAATCAGCAGAATACTATATGGAAAATACGGAGAAAAAGTAGATCTGTCAAAGTTCATGCTTGGTTCAGGTGCATTATGCGTAGTATGTTATGTTCTTGCATCACTCTTTTTAAATCCTGTAGTAGGACTTACAGGATGTATCATGTGTGGCTTTTCTGTTGGAATCATGTGGCCGGGTACATTAAGTATCTCATCTAAGAAGTTTCCGGCAGGTGGTACTGCAATGTTTGCACTTCTTGCCATGGCTGGAGATCTGGGAGGAAGCATCGGTCCTGGTATTGTTGGACGAGTAACCCAGATGGCGGGAGATAATATAAGGAGCGGTATGTTGGTCGGCCTGATCTTTCCCGTGGTAATGGTAATCGGACTCTTATTTTTTGATAAGATAAAGTCCAGATAACTTTTCAAAATTTGTCTACAGAAAAGAGATGAAAATACGAATGGAAACAAAACAAATTATTCTTGAAACAAGGACGGATGAGGATGTTATAGAAATAACACTGGCAATGATTGATTTACAAGTGCCTGTATTACATGAACCACGATATACTGATTTGGGTTATGAAAGTTGTTTTTTGTGTGGGAAAGACCTGCAAATGCGTGTAATTCATAGAAAAATAATTATATAAGAACTCTTTTGAAGAATGTCTGATTTACAAGGCTTAGGAACTTCTTGACAGTGATATTGATTTGATATATGATTGTACCAAATAAAGGGGAGTAACCTACGCTTTTAAAACGTGCGTTTGTGGTATCGTCAGTACGGTGGAAACATCCGGTGCCGCAAGAAAATGGTGAGACTTTTATTGCATTTTTGTTATGCAATAAAGGTTTCTTTTTTTATACATTTTTATCGAAAAGATCTTTCATTGCATAAAAATTCAATAGACATTTATGAAAAGAGGAGGCATAAGTGATGAAAGAAATTTATCAACAGACAGTAGAAGAAGTATAATTCTGATATTCTGCGGTTTTTTGTTTGCAATCAATGTATTCCGGGGTGAAAAAATCAGCAGTGCATTTATGTTTGCGGTAGCACTTGCAGTCGCTGCAATTCCTGAAGCATTAAGCTCTATCGTGACAATTGTTCTTTCATTTGGAACGCAGAAGATGGCAAAAGAGCACGCAATCATTCGTAAACTTCAGGCAGTAGAAGGCCTTGGAAGTGTTTCGGTTATCTGTTCAGACAAGACAGGAACGCTTACACAAAATAAAATGACAGTTGAAGATTACTATATAGATGGAAAAAGAATTCCAGCAGTGGAAATTGATATAGCTGATCCGGCACAAAGATGTCTTTTAGATTATAGTATTTTGTGTAATGATTCAACAAATGAAAATGGAGTAGAAATCGGGGATCCAACAGAAACGGCATTAATAAATCTGGGAAGCAGATATGGCATAGAAGCTGCAAGCGTAAGAAAACAATATCCGAGAATTGGAGAACTTCCGTTTGACAGTGATCGAAAAATGATGTCAACGCGTCATCTGATAGATGGTGAAAATCGAATTATCATAAAAGGTGCAGTTGATAATCTTCTGGAACGGACAGAACGAATCTGGACAAAAGATGGAGTTCGAGATATTACTGCTGAAGATAAGGATAAAATCCAACGTCAAAACCAGGAGTTTTCGATGGAAGGTCTGCGAGTATTGGCTTTTACTTATCGTGAAATTCCAGAGAATCACACATTAACTATAGAAGATGAGAATCACCTGGTATTTCTTGGTTTGATCGCGATGATGGATCCGCCAAGAGAAGAATCAAAAACTGCAGTTACAGAATGTATAAAAGCAGGAATCAGGCCCGTTATGATCACAGGAGATCATAAAATCACAGCAGCAGCAATTGCTAAGAGAGTTGGCATATTGCATGATTTATCTGAAGCCTGTGAGGGTGCAGATATAGAAAAAATGAGTGATGAAGAATTAAGAGAGTTTGTACCGAATATATCTGTATATGCGAGGGTGTCACCGGAACATAAAATCCGTATTGTCCGGGCATGGCAGGAAAAAGGAAAAATAGTGGCTATGACTGGTGATGGTGTCAATGACGCTCCGGCCCTGAAGCAGGCAGATATTGGTGTTGCTATGGGAATTACCGGAACAGAAGTTGCAAAAGATGCGGCAGCGATGGTGCTTACAGATGATAATTTTGCAACGATAGTAAAAGCAGTAGAAAATGGCCGAAATTTATATCAGAACATTAAGAATGCAATAAAGTTCCTTTTATCAGGAAATTTTGGCGCAATCTTAACAGTTCTTTGTGCATCAATTGCAGGGCTGCCGGTTCCATTTGCCCCGGTACATCTGCTATTTATTAATCTTTTGACAGACAGCCTTCCGGCAATTGCATTAGGAATGGAACCACATAGAAGTGAAGTGATGAATGAGAAGCCAAGATCAGCAGATGAATCGATACTGACAAAAGATTTTCTTAGTAAGATCGGTCTGGAAGGTTTTGTGATTGGAGCTATGACAATGATTGGATTCCTGACAGGATATCATCAGAACGGTGCATTGCTCGGAAGTACATATGCGTTTGGAACTCTTTGCCTTGCTCGACTGTTTCATGGATTCAACTGCAAATCAGATCATCCGGTCATTTTCACAAAAGTATTCTTCAACAATAAATGGTTGCAGGGAGCATTTGTACTTGGTGCAGTATTAATTACAGCGGTATTGACGATCCCGGGATTACATCGGGTGTTTAATGTGGAAACTCTGAATCTGATGCAGCTTGGATGTGTATATTTGTATGCATTTGCCAGTCTCTTAATTATTCAATTACTCAAATATATACGTATGAGATTTAGAAAAAATGGGGAGAGATAGTGAATTTTAGTAAAATATCTATAAAAAAAGTTCGAGAGCTTATTGTGTTTACAGCGCTGCTTGTAGTTGCCTTGTGGAAATTTGATGTAGTGATTGAAGCACTAAAGGAAATATGGAAAATCATATTTCCTTTTGCACTTGGTGGCGCAATTGCATTTGTGATCAATGTGCCAATGAGCTTTTTGGAAAAGATAATTCTTGGAAAGACAAAAGAAAACAATAAATTGGCTAAAAAATTAGCAAGACCGGTAAGTTTGTTTCTTACAATTATATTACTGGTCAGTGTGATTGGTTTGGTTATATTTGGAGTAATTCCACAACTTACACAGACAACGGGAAATCTGATGACAAGTATTGCTGACTTTATCCCACAGATGAAAAACTGGATCCGTGAGTTTTCACATGATAACCAGGAGATCATGAAACTGGCAAATCAACTTCAGTTCAATCCTGACCAGGCAATCAAATGGGGGATAAGTATTCTTGGGAGCGGAGCCGGAAATATGATGAACACAACAATGTCAGCATTAGGTTCCATTGCAAGTGGATTAGCGACCTTTTTTATTGCATTTTCTTTTGCGTGCTATATTCTTTTTCAGAAAGAAAGATTATATATACAGGTAAGAAAAGTGATATTTGCTTTTATACCAAGAAAAAATGCAGATGCATTACTGAAAATATGTTCTCTTACATATAGAACATTTGCAAATTTTCTTGCCGGACAGTGCCTCGAAGCCATAATTCTGGGCTTCATGTTTGTTGTTACATTGAGTATATTAAAAATGCCATATGCGCTTTTGATTGGAATTTTGATTGCATTTACGGCATTGATTCCTATCTTTGGAGCTTTTATTGGATGTGCAGTGGGTAGTTTTTTGATCTTCATGGTAAGTCCAAAACAAGCAGTTTTATTTATTATTATATTTTTACTCTTACAGCAGATTGAAGGTAATCTGATTTACCCGCATGTTGTTGGCGGATCTGTTGGCCTTCCGTCGATTTGGGTGTTGGCGGCAGTGACAATCGGTGGAAATCTTATGGGAATAGTAGGTATGCTCATTTTTATTCCGACTGTATCGGTGTTTTATACTATTTTTCGCGAATATGTCTATTTGCGTCTGAAAAAACAGAATATAAAACGAGTAACGCGGACAGAAGTGGAAGAATATGATAAGAGGGTGTAATTGAGTGATGAAACTGGCAGAATTAAGACGTAGGGAAACTTACGTCTTTTTTTAATGTGACATACATCACGGAAAATGATAAACTTTTTAATTATAATACAAAAGGAAAGCAAGACAGAAGCAGTTTATTATCAATGACTGTAAAAGTTATGCCAGCGAGGTTGATAAAATGGGACAGATAACGATCAGAGAACTGGAGAATATGGATTTTTTTAAAGAAATACCAAAGGATATTCTGCAGAATCTGCTTAATGAAAGTAAGGTTGTTTCATATAAGAAAAAGGAAGTGATTTTTCATTCACGCAGCAGAACGAAAACAGTATATTTCGTGTATTCTGGGGAAGTGATGCTTTACAATCTGACCAAGCACGGAAATAGAAAGGTGATTTTTATCCTGGGAAAAGGACAGCTTTTAAATCAGAGTATTGTAAGCAAAAAGCCAAATGCACTTTTTTGTGAGGCTGTCTGTCCAGTGAAGGTAATAGAAATTGCAGAAGAACAATTCCTTCAGCTTATGGAGCAGAGCCATGCTTTAACAAGAGCTGTTCTGAGAGAATATGAAAGAAATCTCTGGCGAATGGGTCACCAGTTAAAAAATACGACCGGAAACATGCAGATGGAGCGAAAAATAGCTGCAAAATTATGGAAGCTAGGTCGTGATTTTGGTGTGGATACGGAAGACGGGGTGATGATAGATATTGATCTTACTATTACCCTGATGGCGGACTTAGTTGGGGCACCAAGGGAAAATGTGTCTCGTGCCTGTAAAGTTCTTACGGATAGAGGTCTGATCCGTTATGGCAATAAGCGGTTTATATTGACAGATTCTGATGGTCTTGCAGAATTTTATAAAATGTGATTATGAGAAAGGGGTATCTGATGGGAAAACGACTCAACAGTGATGAGATGCAGACGATTTTTGAAATTTTGCAGAAATCCTATGATGTGTATGGACCGAAAATTTATCAGGGAACAGGATGCTTTTCAGATACAGATATAGTTCGTTATGGTCTGCTGAACAGCTGGGAAGAACTTGTATGGGATCAGAAGTCGGATTACAGTTTCAAGGAAGTGCTGTTTCCAGTCTCAGAGACGATTCTTTATTTTACAGAGGATGAAATGAAAACAGCAGATGGAGTGGCACGACAGAGATTGATTTTTTTGAAAAGCTGTGATTTTCATGCTCTGAAACGTCTGGA
>OLNN01002569.1_pt1 | contig 12637 bp, 7 predicted proteins | sample 1672141 | NCBI WGS metagenome assembly OLNN01 (sample SAMEA3136652, study PRJEB25190) | human gut metagenome | biome: human gut; feature: human-associated habitat; material: faeces | place: Austria | collected 2013 | reverse complement strand
GGTGAGCTTCATCAGGGTTTCGTTGTCATGACCATAGGCCCGCAGGTCTAGCCAGCCCAGGTACGTGGCCTCCATGGGGGTCAGCACTGCCTGGGGCAGATGCTCCCGCACCAGCTCGGCCAGCAGGCGGCGGTTGCCGTCCAGGTAGCCCAGCAGGGCGTCCAGCCATTCGTCCCCGTGCTGATAGGCGGCGCGGGTGGCTTCCAGGGCAAAAATGTTGCCGCTGCGCACCCCGGCCCGGTCCATCTGGGATTGAATCAGCTGGCGGGTTTCCGCGTCCCGGCAGATCAGGCTGGCCTGCGCCAGGTTAAAGGTCTTGCTGGCGGCGCACAGGGTCACCATCCGCGGGGCCTCCAGCTTCAGGCAGGAGACGAACTTCTCCGGGGCATAGACAAAGTCCGCGTGGATCTCGTCGGCGATGAGCGGCACGCTGTAACGGCCAAGCAGGGCCAGCAGCTTTTCCAGCTCCTCCCGCCGCCACAGGCGGGAAACGGGGTTGTGGGGGCTGCAGAGTATCATGGCCTTGGCGCCCTGCTGGAGCAGCGTCTCCAGGTGGTTGAAATCCATGTCATAGCCGCCGTCCGCCCGGCGAATCAGCGGATTGTCCAGCACCTTGCGGCCCGTCTCCTGTACCGAGAAGCGGAAGGGTCCATACACGGGGCTTTGAATAATCACCCCGTCTCCGGGCTGGGTCAGGGCCAGCAGGGACAGGCGGATGCCCGTCACCACGCAGGGGATCATCATGACATCCTCCCGGGTGAAGGCCACCTCGTGCCGCCGGGCCCAGAAGTCAATCAGCGCCTGATAATCGTCCGCCTCGGCCTCGGTGTAGCCGTAGGTGCCGTGGGCCGCCCGGGCCAGGTCGGCGCAGGCGGCGGCCTGGACGAAAGGCTCTCCCCCCGAGAGGGTGATGCCCTCGATGAGGGGGTTCTTCTTCATCTGCTCCACCAGTTCCTCCAAGGTGGCCTCCCGGCCGCCGGCGGCGTCATGGGTGCCCGGGTTGTGGCAGCCGGGGCAGCGGTGGGGGCAACCCTGGGTAAAGACCGTGAACCGCAGGCCGTGGCCGTCCACAATGGAGTCGTTCACCGTGTTGGCAATGCGCATGGGCAGGGCCCTCCTTTGTCATCCAAAATCGTCTCTGTATCTTACCACATTTTCCCGCCGGGAACAATGGGCCAGTTTTCACGAGAAAGTATGCCCACAAGAAGTTCATGGCACCCCTTGCTCCAGCAAGCGTTCCAACAGCGCATTCTCCCAAAGAATTATTCGACTTCCGCCCCACCGAAGAATCGCCTGCCTGATGGCCATAATCGCAGCATGAAAAACCGCCGCCCCGTTTCGGGCGGCGGTTGTTTGGTCTAGACGATGGTTTACTTGCTGTAATCGTAGAAGCCCTTGCCGGTCTTCTGGCCCAGGTGGCCGGCCCGGTAGAGCACCTTGTACAGGTGGGCGGGGCGATACTTGGAGTCGGCGGTCTCCTGATACAGGGACTCCATAACCTCGATCATCACGTCGATGCCGATGAAGTCGGCCAGCTTCAGGGGGCCCATGGGCAGGTTGTAGCCCAGCTCGCAGGCCTTGTCGATGTCCTCGTAGGAGCAGACGTTCTCCCCGGCCAGGATGGCGGCCTCGTTCATCATGGGGCACATGACCCGGTTGGCGATGAACATGGGCACGTCCTGCACGGTGACGAACTCCTTGCCAAAGCCCTTGGCCACGGCCTTGCCGGTCTCAATGGTGTCCTCGGAGGTGTCATAGGCGTTGATGATCTCCACCAGCTTCATGGCGGGCACGGGGCTGAAGAAGTGCATGCCCAGGAACTTCTCCGGCCGCTGAGAGGCGGCAGCCAGTTCCGTGATGCTCAGGGAGGAGGTGTTGGACACGAAGATGGCGTTGGGCTGGATCACGGGAGCCATCTTGGCGAAGGCCTCCTTTTTCAGCTCCATGTTTTCCACCATGGCCTCGAAGACGATGTCCACGTCCTTCAGATCTTCCAGGGTGGTGGTGGCCTTCATCCGGCCCAGCCACTGGTCGGCCTGCTCCTGGGTGATCTTGCCTTTGGCAACTTTTTTTGCAAAGTTCTTCTGGATCCCAGCCACGCCTTTTTCCAGGGTGGGGGTTCTGTGGTTGTAGAGGACCACATCATAGCCGCCCTCCAGAGCGACCTGGGCGATGCCTCTGCCCATGAAGCCTGCGCCGTACACGCCTACAGTTTTCACTTCCATGTTTCTGCAACTCCTTAAATACAGTGTGGATCCCTGACGGGACGGTATTTCAATGACGCAGCCGGAAACCCGGCCCCGCCGTTTGACTCTGAGGGACGCAAAGACAGGGCGGCGCCCTGCAAAATTTCCTGCGTTTTTCCTATCTTACAGGAAGAACCCGCCCCCGTCAAGGGCTGGGCCCGACATTTCCGCGGTTTTTTCCGGGTTCGCTGCCTGCCGCTGCCGGGGGCTGTCCAAAGCAGCTGCGCCGCGAGGCAAGATCTCCGTCATTTTCTCTTGTTTTGTCTATTCTGTGTAGTTTTGCGGGAAGGATTTTGTGAGATTCGCTCGTTTCCTTCCCCTTTCTTTTTTCTTGTGTAGTGCTCATTAACTAAGAGATCCGATAAAAATAATCAATATGTGGCATGTGCCCCCCCATTTCTTATGCTATAATAAACCCTGTAGAAGTTGCCCCGATTTGGAAGATGCTGCCGTGGGCATTCTTCTCCATGCCCAGGCGCATTATCGAAGGCCTGTTACGTGTTACGTAAGAAATCATTTACAGGAGGATTTTTATCATGGAATTCAAACTGAACGAAGAACAGCAGATGATTCACGACCTTGCTAAGGATTTCGCGGAATCTGTTCTGCAGCCCCGCATCGACGAGATCGAAGCCGGCGAGATGACCGAGGTCAGCAACGGCGAGAAGCATCCTCAGCTGCCCCACGACATTCACCAGCAGCTGGCTGAGTGCGGCTTCATCGGCATCAGCTTCCCCGAGGAGTACAACGGCCTCGGCATGGGCCACGTGGAGCAGGCCATCGTGATCAAGGAACTCAGCCGCATCTCCCCCTCCGTGGGCAAGTGCCTGGACGTGTACATCCTGGGCCTGGAAGCTCTGGACCTGTATGCTTCCCCCGAGCAGAAGGAGAAGTATCTGGCTCCCTGCTGCAGCGGTGAGCAGACCGTTTCCTTCGCTTTCACCGAGCCCGACACCGGTTCTGACCCCAAGATGCTGAAGACCCGCCTGGAGAAGCAGGCCGACGGCACCTACAAGCTCAACGGCGTGAAGCGCTTCATCTCCAACGCTGGTTATGACGGCCCCTGCGTGCTGTTCGCCCTGCAGAAGGACGAGGAGTCCGGCAAGGACCTGGTCACCGGCCTGGTGATCGACAAGTTCTGCGAAGGCTACTCCATCTCCTCTCCCTGGGAGAAGATCGGCTATCGCGGCTCCGAAGTGTACGACATCTTCCTGGATGACGTGAAGGTCACCGAGGACCAGATCCTGGGCAAGCCCGGCGACGGCTTCACTCAGCTGCTGGGCACCACTGCTTATGGTAAGCTGGGCTTCACCGCCGTGTTCGTTGGTACCGCTCTGGGTGCTGCCGACATCGCCCTGAAGTACTGCCAGGAGAAGCTGCACCGCGGCAAGTCCATCACCAAGTTCCCCACCACTCAGCTGCGTCTGTCCACCATGCTGACCTATGCTCACACCGCTGAGCTGCTGCTGCTGGAGGCTGCTGACTACTGCGACCACAACCACTTCGAGCCCGACGACATCCCCACCATGCGTGCTGTTCAGGCCCGTACCGCTCAGGCCAAGGGCTATGCCGCCGAGACCGCTACCAAGGTTGCTACTATGGCTGTCAACGCCATGGGCGCTTACGGTGTCTGCGACGAGTATCAGGCCGAGCGCTTCCTGCGTGACGCTGCTGTTGCCCCCAACATCGAGGGTTCCGGCGACATCCAGTACCTGATCCACGGCATGTTCGTGGCTGCCAACGGCAACACCAACTGATCCGTCTCCCCCGTTCCTATCGTCACTTCCGCCAGCCGGTCCTGCAAGGGACCGGTTGGCGCAAGTAATAGAGGTCCCATGGCCCCTTAAAGGCCAAATATTAAAATTCTTAGGAGGATCTTAACCATGAAACCTGTTTATCCTGCTCCCAGAGCCCTGCCTTCCTATGAGAACCTGCTGCTCGAGATGGTCGAGCCCAACATCCTGAAGGTTACCCTGAACCGTCCCAAGGCTTACAACGCCCTGTCCCACGGCCTGGTTGAGGACCTGACCAACCTGTCCCAGTGGCTGGTTGACGAGTACTACAACATCCGCGTTGTCCTGCTGTATGGCGGCGACGAGGCTAAGGGCTTCTGCGCCGGCCTGGACGTCAAGCAGGGCCTGACCGACTATGAGGAGACCGTCCCCGGTTTCTATCACTATCAGATCAAGCTGGGCGAGCTGGAGTGGTACATTGCTAAGACTCCCCAGCCCTGGATCACCCTGATCGACAACGTCTCCGCTGGCGGCGGGTTCTCCCTGGCTATGTGCTCCGACATCCGTATCTGCACCAAGACCGCTCGCTTCTCCTGCTTCTATGCCAACGTGGGCATCGGCGGCTGCGACATGTCCTCCTCCTACTTCCTGCCCCGTCTGATCGGCACCGGCCGTGCCTATGAGATGATGCTCACCGGCAACTTCATCAGCGCTGACGAAGCCTGGAACCTGGGCCTGGTGTCCAAGGTTGTTGAGGACCGTCCCGCTCTGATCCCCGCTGGCCTGGAGCTGGCTCGCGTGATCGCTGCCAAGGATCCCATGGCTGTCCGCCTGACCAAGGAAGCTATGCGTGCCAACGTCGACGCCGCTGGCTTCGACAATGCCCTGCAGGTCGAGAACCGCAACCAGACCCTGATGATCGCCCACAACGTCAACAAGGACGCTTCTCAGGATCCCATCGGCAAGTATTGGATCGAGGATCGTACCGATCCCATGAACCCCAAGGGTGCCAACTAATCGATTGTTTCGATTTGGAAAAGACCTCCGGCTGCGGCCGGAGGTCTTTTTTTGCGTTTATTGTCCGCCGGTGAAGGACAAATTGTGCCCTTTCTCGGCCCGCCTTTGCCCGACTGGACGGACATAATCCGGCACTCTCCCCGCGAGGATCCCGTGGGAACCCAGTGGGAAACCTGTGGGAAAAACCGGCAGCAGGGCTTGGGGACGAAGGGGTTTCCCCAGAAGAAGGTTCTGAGCCTGGTGCTCTGCGTGGCTATGCTGCTGTCTGTCATGGTCATGGGCACTGGGGCGGCTTTCAGCGATGAGGACGAATTCTCCCCTCAGTATCAAGAGGCGGCAGAGGTTCTCACCAATCTGAAGGTCATTCAAGGTTACGAGGACGGCAGCTATTTCCTGCCTCAGCGTAACATCACCCGCGCTCAGGTGGCAACCATGATCTATCGTGCCGCCACCGGCGACGTCAACGACACCCAGGTGGGCCAGTATGTTGACTACGACCAGTTCAACGATGTCAGTGCCACCGATTGGCATGCTGGCTATGTGAACTATTGTGCCAACGCTGAGCTGATCAAGGGCTTCACCCCTGACACCTTTGGCCCCAACAAGAATGTGACTGGCTATCAGGTGCTGGCCATGATCCTGCGTGCCGTGGGTTATGACCAGAACGACGAGTTCACCGGTTCCGGTTGGGAGATCCGTACTGCTTCCATCGCTGAATCCCTGGGCATTCTGGACAACGTGCAGGACGCTACCCTGGGCCAGCCCGCCACCCGTGAGTTGGTTGCTGAGCTGATTTTCCAGGCCATGATTGTCCCCACCGTGGAGTACACGGTTGCCTTCGGTTACCAGCCTGTGTGGCCTCGGGAGACCTTGGGTGAGCGTGAGTTCGGTCTGGAGCAGATCTCCGGCGAGATCAGCGCTGTGGGCCGTACTGCCGGTACCACTGAATTTAACGACAAGACTGTTGTCGCTAAGACCGATACCGCTTGGACCGACATCGGCTATGGCGCTTATGTGTGGACCGTTCCCACTTCCGGTTCCAAGGCTCTGACCGCTGTGTCCGATGTGTCCATCACTGGCGAGAGCCTGCTGACCACTACCGATGGCACGTCCGTTGCAGATGCAGATGTTACCATTGAGAATGATGCGCACCTGTATTACAACGGAGACTATGTCGGCCAGATCAAGGTAAACGCAAATGGTGATGTTACCAACGTTAATGGTGGCGATGTTGATAGCAACCTGGTTGACAAGGCACCTCTTACCGGTGTGAAAGTCGATTACATTGACAATGACAACGGTGGCCGTGCCGAGGCAGTTGTGGTCACTGAGTACACCACCGCTCAGATCACTGGTATTGCTACTGACAGCACCTCTTCCGGCACCAGTGCCACGGAGCCTTCCACCGTTTATTTCACTGATTATGCAAACGGTAACCCCGCAGGCAATGCTGGTGTACATCCCGTTGCAGCTGACTACGCTGTCTCTGATGCCAACCTGGCAGTCGGTAATATTGTGACCTATGTTGCGTATGATGGTCTGGATACCAAAGACAGCTATTACACCTTCGTGGCCAGTGGTGTGACCGACACCCTGAACAAGGTTGTCCGCGAGAACATCCACAGCAACCCCGTTGAACACTACATCGTTGGTGATGCTGATCTGTACAAGTCCGAAATCACTGGCATGGACACCAGCGTGCTGAGCAAGGCTTACCTGGGTGAGGATGTCACCTATTACCTCGACGAGTACGGTTATGTTATCCTTGCTACCCTGTACAGTGAACCTACCCAGTACCTGTTTGGCATCAGTAACAACCACACCGACGGCAACACCGACGTGGCCACCGGCAAGGTCGTGTTTACTGATGGCGCTGTGTCCAATGTCTCTATCGCTTCTGCAGACGGTAAGAATGACCTGGGCAACAATGTAATCAAGGATAAGCTTTACACTTACACCACCAACAGCGACAACGAGTACACTCTGACCACCTCCCCGGAGAAGATTACTTCTGCTGTCCATGAGGATGACAACGTCAACATCACTCTGAACGGCACCAAGTACTACGTGGACAATCAGACTATTGTAGTCGACGTCACTGACGTTCGGGACAACGGTGCTACTTCCGCCACTGTTTACACCGGCACTGCCAACATCCCCGCATTCGATTATGCTGATGGCTACTTTGTTGCCGATGCTGACAACTATGTCTCCTTGATGTTTGTCTATGATTATGGCACCTATGCCAGCGACCGTTTCATGGTCTATGACATTAGCGACAGCACTGTCACCTACGACAAGGATGGCAACATCTACACCCTGGACGTTGTCCGCGATGGCGCTCCTGCCACTGTCGATCTGACGGAAGAGCAGTTCCTCGACATCGTGAAGTACTATGGTGTAGGTATCTACACCACCGATGAGCCCTTCCAGCATATCACTGGCTATACCAGCTATGCGGAAGTCTATGGCAGCCTGACTTGGAACGACAACACTATCCGCGTGAATGCCAACGGCGATTGGAACGCCTACAGCTACAACGAGAACACCACCATCACCGTTCTGAACATCACCACTGGTGAGGCCAAGTTCTTCACCGGACTGGAAGCCGGCATGACCTTCCCCTGGGTCGACACTTCCAGCGACAACGCCAGAGGTTTTGTTGATGTGGATGCTGACGGTAACGTTGCCGAGCACATCTACTTCGTCGTGGGCAATGAGGCTACTGCCAAGGATAATCACCACGTTGTCACCGAGCCTGCCCTGGCCGATGGTTCCGTTACTGAGTACTACGTGAAGGATGGCATGGTTACCGGTGTGAATGTTGGTGAACCCAAGTATCACGATGTGATTGTTGATGACGCTACCTGGCAGACCGTGCTGCAGGGCACCGAAATCTCTGTGCCCGATCAAGGCAAGGGTGGCACTGGCGCAAAGGTCACCATCGGTGACAATGATCCCGTCTACATGGAGTATGGAGAGCCCATTTCTGTTACGGGCAAGGTAATCATCGAGACCGGCTACGTTGCTTGGACGCTGAATGATGGTGATCCCATTCCAGTGAAGTACACTCAGAGCGCTACTGATATCGCGGATGCTCTCGGTGCCTCTCTCAGTGGCACATATGTCCAATACACCAAGGACGGTCAGACATCTAACATGAAGGGCGTTTCTGGTGCGACCTTGTGGGCTGACGCGGATACTGCTTTCCAAGACGGTTTCTATCAGGTTAACATTGGTAACCTGAGTGGTCAAACCACCAAGGTAACTGCTGGCACCCTGTATACTGCAGATGGCTCTGTCGTGAGCACCATCGCCAACAACAGCACTTATTATGCCAAAACCGGTACCGTGATTGCCGTCTATGCTGACGCTGCTAGCACTCCGGATGCAACGTATACTGTTACCAACACCAATCTCACCATTCCGAAGGTCTAATCTCCCTCATAAAAACTTACCCACCTAAGTTCACCGCCCACGGGGAAACCCGTGGGCGGTGTTTTTCTGGTTTTTATAACGCAGCCCTGCCCTTCCAAGTTGTTGCCGCCCATTCCCCCCGCGGCCGATAGTTCTCCTCCCACACCCGCACAGCCCAAGTGGGCGAGAGCAAGATGACCTTCTCCCCCTGGGCGGCCAGCCAGCCCCAGAAGGCAGGCCCCAGCACCGCCGGGGCGGTCACCGTAAACCCGTCGCGCACCGGGACCAGGGTGACCTCCCTGCCCCAGCGGTCCAGGATCTCCCCGGCCAGGCCGGTGCGGCACCGCAGGCACACCGTGGTCTGCAGCCGGAGATCCGGCCCGAAGGGCGCGGCCAGCCACTGGCTCAAGTCCGCCTCCGGCCCCTGGGCGGGCACGTCGGTGACCTCCACCTGGTGCATCCGGTCGGGGCGGTAGAGGGTCAGCTTCCGGGTTTGGTGGTTCCACCCCAGCAGCTGGTGCCGCTCCTGGCTCCACAGCATTCCCTTGGGGGTGACCAGGCAGGCCTCTCCCAGGCACCGGGTACCCTGGTTGTTGTAGGTGACGGGGACGAAGCGGAGGGCGCGCTGGCGCTGCAGCGCCGCATAGATCCGGTCCAACACGGGGCGGACTCTGTCTGGGGCCTCCCCCCGCGGGGGCTCTAAGGCCACTGGGCGGCAGAGCCGTCTCCGCTGGGGCTGGGGGGCCAGGGCGGTCAGTTTCTCCAACAGGACCTCCCGCAACGCCGAGGGCAGTCCGCGGTATACCGCCACCGCGTCCACCACCCCCTGCAGCTCTGCCAGGGTGAAGGGCTGCCCTGCGGCGTACCACCCCGCCCCCCGCCGGTAGGCCACTGGGAAGCCGTGCTGGTTCATAGCGGCCAGATCCCGGTAGACGCTTTTGCGCTCCACCGAGATCCCTGCCTGGGTCAGGCGCTGGACGATCTGTTGGGTGGTAAAGGGATGGTCCTCGTCGCTCTCCTGATAGAGCAGGCGGATCAGGGACAAGGTGCGGTCTCGTTGGTCGGAATGGGCTTTCCCCACGGCAGCTCCCTCCTTTGGGTTTCTGGGTCCATTATAGAACAAATGTTCTAGTTTTGCAAGAGGGAACCGCCCCGTCCAGTCCGTAAAAAAGACCCGGGCCCTCAGGCCCAGGTCTTCCATACCTCCGGCTGGTAGCCCACCGTGGCCTGCTTGCCGTTGCGGACGATGGGGGTGCGCAGCAGGGTGGGGTCCTCCAGGAGCTTTTCCACCTTGTCCTGGTCGTAGGCCAGGTACTCCAGGAGCTTGGCGTCCGGGTGCTTGGGGTCGATGAGGTCCGGCAGCTTCACCGACCGGAGGACGGACTGCAGCTCCCCCCGGCTGATGCCGTACCTCTTCAGGTCAATGGCCTGGAACTTGATCCGCCGCTCCTTAAAATACCGCTCTGCCTTCTTCGTGTCGAAACACTTGGGTTTCCCAAAGATTTGGATGTTCATAGTAACCTCCCGCCCCCGCCTAAGGGGGATTTTTGTTTTCTTTAGCTTACCACATTCCGGGACAAAAGCCCAGTTCTGTAGAAAAATAGGTATACTTTTCCGCAAAATGGTGCTATACTAGGAGCGATGATATGGAAACAGCCGGCTGCTGTTTCCCTTTGACGGCTCTTTTTACACAGAAAAATCAAGCCGCTTTGCGGCAGCGGATACAGAAAAACCAACCGCACAGACCACCAACACAGCAACAGAGGGCTTGGGAAACCTGGGCAAAACCCGCCGCGGGACAGGGCGAGCGGGTGCGCTCGGCGCTTCCCTGTGTTTGATGCCCCGATTTTTTGGTCTGGCTGCGCGGAATCTCAACAGAAAAGGAGTTATTATGGCAGAAAAACTGAAAATCATTCCCTTGGGCGGGCTCAATGAGATCGGCAAGAATCTCACCGTCTACGAGTATGGCAACGACATCATCATCGTAGACGTGGGCATGGGGTTCCCGGACGACGACATGTACGGTGTGGACGTGGTGATCCCCGACGTGAGCTATCTCATCAAGCACAAGGACAAGATCCGGGGCATTTTTCTCACCCACGGGCACGAGGACCACATCGGGGCGCTGCCCTATGTGCTGCGGTCCTTCCAGGCCCCTATCTACGCCACCCGGATGACCCTGGGGCTGGTCCGCCTGAAATTGGAGGAGCACAAGCTGCTGGACGCCACCAAGCTGGTCACCTGCGAGGCCGGGGACGTGATCCAGGCGGGGAAGTTCTCTGTGGAGTTCATCCACGCCAACCACTCCATCGCCGACGCGGTGAGCTTTGCCATCAAGTGCCCGGTGGGCGTGGTGATCCACACCGGGGACTTTAAGATTGACCCCACCCCCATCAAGGGGAAGATCATGGACCTGACCCGCCTGGGCCAGCTGGGCAAGGAAGGGGTCCTGGCCTTGCTGTGCGACTCCACCAACGTGGAGCGCCCCGGCCACACCCGCTCGGAGCGGGCGGTGGGGGCCAGCTTCGACGAGCTCTTCAAGGGCTGCAAGGAGCGGATCATCGTCACCACCTTCGCCTCCAACGTGGACCGGATCCAGCAGATCGTCAATGTGGCCGCCAGCTATGGCCGGAAAGTGGCCGTCACCGGCCGGAGCATGGAGAACTCCATGCGGGTGGCCACCGAACTGGGGTACACCGACATCCCCAAAGGGGTCATGGTGGACATCAACCACATCAAGTCCCTGCCCAAGGACAAGGTGTGCATCATCACCACCGGCAGCCAGGGGGAGGCCATGTCCGCCCTCTTCCGCATCGCCTTCTCCACCCACAAGCAGGTGGAGATCCAGGCTGGGGACCGGGTGATCATCTCCGCCTCCGCCGTCCCCGGCAACGAGAGCTCCGTCAACAATATCATCAACGAACTGTACCGGAAAAAGGCCGAGGTGGTCAGCGAGAACGCCGGCACCCTCCACGTCTCCGGCCACGCCTGCCAGGACGAGCTGAAGATCATCCACGCCCTGGTCCGGCCCAAGTTCTTTATCCCTGTCCACGGCGAGCAGCGCCACCTCCAGACCCACGCCAAAGTGGCCCAGGAGATGGGCACCCCGCCGGAGAACATCATCATCGCCGATGTGGGCCGGGTGATTGAGCTCACCCACAACTCCGCCCAGCTGGCGGGCACCGTGCCCTCGGGTCGGGTGTTCGTGGACGGCTACGGCGTGGGAGACGTGGGCAGCGTGGTCCTGCGGGACCGCCGCCATCTGGCCCAGGACGGCAAGGCGCGTAGTGCCTCCCACTGTGCAGGTGAAAAGCGTCAGATCCCAGTCTCCTTCGGTCATTTCCTCCACCGCCGTGGGCGCAAGGGTTTCCAGCGCCATGACTTCATAGGAAAAGACGTTGCCGTCCATGTCCGTAAACGTAACCGCATCTCCCGGCTGCAGCTTTTTCAGCTCCCGGAAATGTCCCGCGTAGTTGTGCCCCAGAATCACCAGATTGTGCGTATACGCAGAGCCGGAATACCGGCACGGCGCCAGACGCAGGCTCTCGTAGCTCCACTGGTCGATCACCGGCAGCTCCAGAGAAATTGCCGGCAGCGACAACAGCCCGATATAGTCCGCCCCGTCGACCGTTTTAACCGGCATATCCATCTGCGGATTGAGAAGATAGTCCGGAATTTCCTCCAGCGCCGTCTCGCGGACGGGCTGCACGGAAACCGCCTCAGACGCTTCTGCCTCCTCCAGCTCCGGCTTTAACGCTTCGAGCGTCACCTGGACCTGCATGCTTGCCATCGCGTCGGTCATCAGGTTGTACGCCGTGAGGCAAAGCGCTGCCAGAAGAAGCAGCAGTCCGATTGCCGTAAAAATTTTCCCGCGTCTTGTCATGCTTCTGTCTTTCTATCCAGCGCGCCGAGAATCAGAAACACCAAGCCAGATAGCGCCAGCGCCTCCACGTGCCACCACACCGCGCCCGTCTGCGGAAGCGTCGGCTTCGCGGGGCTCGAGGGCTTTGAGGGATTGGAGGGCTTTACCGGCGTATCCGGCGTGTCTGTCCGGTCCGGCTTTTTCGTATTGGTCACAACGAAGGTGATGCCCTCGCGCGTGATGCTGACCGTGTAGCCGGAGACGGTTTTCTCCGTGACCGACCAGCGCGCATCCGCGTCGAGATCCAACCAAGTGTAGCGCCAGTTGTTTTTTTCGCTCAGCTTTACCGTATCATATACTTT
>OLNN01002567.1_pt1 | contig 12642 bp, 9 predicted proteins | sample 1672141 | NCBI WGS metagenome assembly OLNN01 (sample SAMEA3136652, study PRJEB25190) | human gut metagenome | biome: human gut; feature: human-associated habitat; material: faeces | place: Austria | collected 2013 | reverse complement strand
ACCATTCAGGAGCTTAGTACAGCTACGTGGGAGTCCGAACGCGAGTGGGTTGCAGACACATGATCTCTTTTTATAATATTCTACCAATAATTTCCGTCTTCAAATTACAAATCACAATTGTATAAAAAAAGAAGCATCAAATATTCTTGACAGTATTACTAGGAAATGCTATTATACGAATAATTCCTACTGGAAAACTATGAAAAAAGAAAAACTATAAGAGAGGATGTGTAACAAAATGAGCATTAACACAGCAGATTTTGCCGCACTAGCAGTTACAATTGTTTTGTTTGCGGTTATCTATTATTTAGATTATAAGAAAGGCGTAGACTTCGGACTTTTAACATTATTAGGAACAGTTTTTGGAATCGCAGTTGGTCTGGGATTTGGAAATCATTTTACATATGTTGAGATTTTCGGACGTATCTATACCAATGTATTGACAGCACTTGTTGTACCAATGCTGTTATTTAGTATCATCGCAAGTATCACAAATCTAAGTGAATCCATTCATTTAAAGAAGATCGGTGGAAAGTCAATCTTTTATCTGATCTTAAATACAGCGATCGCAAGTACGATTACAGTGATCGCAGCAGTCATCTTAAAAGTCGGTGATGGATTTGCTTACAAAGTAGCTGATGGATATCAGAAAGTTGAAGTTCCATCTGTTGTTGATACGATCGTAAACTTATTCCCAAGCAACTTCGCAACAAACTGGAGTGAAGGACAGATCATTCCGATCGTCGTATTTGCAATCATCATTGCATTATCTTACAATGCAATTTCCAAAGAAAATGAATCCGTAAAACCATTTAAAGCATTTATTGATGCGGGGAATCAGGTGATCGGACAGGCAATTGACTGGATCATTGGATTTACACCATATGCAGTATTATCTTTCTTGGCAAGAGCCGTTGGAAGAAGCAGTGTCACGGAATTGCTGCCATTATTAAGTACATTAGTTTTATCTTATATCTTATGTGCAGTTCAGGCATTTGGAGTAGAAGGATTATTAATTAAATTTGTAGCAAAATTAAGTCCTGTTAAATTCTTTAAAGGAATCGCACCAGCTCAGTATGTAGCATTTACGACACAAAGCAGTGTTGGTACGATTCCGGTTACATTAAGACAGTTAAAAGAAGCACTTGGAGTTGATGGAGATGTAGCATCATTTACGGCAGGTCTTGGAGCCAATGTTGGAATGCCAGCATGTGCAGGAATCTGGCCAGCATTAACAGCGGTATTTAGTGTTCATATGTTAGGATATCATTACGGAATTGCACAGTATGCATTTCTGATCCTGATCACATTAGTAGTATCTGTTGGAACAGTCGGGGTTCCAGGAACAGCGACGATCACATCAACAGCTGTATTTGCAGCACTTGGCTTACCAATCGAATTAGTTGTCGTATTTGCACCAATCTCAACGATCGTTGACATGGCAAGAACAATGACAAATGTAACAGGAGCAGCAACAGCAGCAGTTATTACAGCAGCAACAGAAGGTCTGGTTGATGAAGAAGTTTATAATTCAGATCAGTCAAAACATGTTGCAGTAAATAATTAGGATAGAAGAAATTCTATATATAATCACTGTATGAAAAGACACTTGGTCGTAACGTATATTTTATGTATGTTATGAGCAAGTGTTTTTTCATTTCATGTAATCAATATAAGTTGAGGCGGCTAAAATTTCGTGCTATCATAATCAATATAGATAAGAGCACGAGTTTTTTTAATATTATAGGAAATTGATTTAGGAGGCGATTGTATGGGAAATTATCTAAATCCAGGGAATGAAAAGTTCAGAAGAATGATTCAGTCTGAAATTTATGTAGATAAGACAGGGATGATAAAATATACGAATTCCGTACTAGATACAGCACAAAACTATGTCTGTGTCAGCCGTCCAAGAAGATTTGGGAAGTCAATGGCTGCGAATATGCTGACAGCTTATTACAGCCGCGGTTGTAATTCAAAAGAATTATTTGGAAAGTTTGAAATTGCAAAAGATAAAGATTTTGAAAAATATCTGAATCAATATAATACCATATTCTTAAATATGCAGGAATTTCTAAGTCGAAGTCATAATGTAGAAGAATTGATCGATCGTGTGAAGAAGCTTGTGATCAGAGATTTGAAAATGGAATATCCAGAAGTTGATTATTTTGACGATACAGATTTGATTGAGTGTATGCAGGATATTTATGCACAAATGCAGTACCCATTTGTTGTGATCATTGATGAATGGGATTGTATTTTCAGGGAATATAAACAAGATAAAGAAGCACAGGAAAAATATTTAGATTTTCTACGGGATTTATTAAAAGATAAGGCATGTATTTATCTATCTTATATGACAGGAATTTTACCGATTAAGAAATATGGAACACATTCGGCACTGAATATGTTTGATGAATTTTCCATGATCGACCCGGGACCTTTAGCATGTTATGTCGGGTTTACAGAACAAGAAGTCAAAAAGCTTTGTGAACAATACAGAATGGATATGGAAGAAGTTAAGAACTGGTATGACGGATATTCATTTGATGGAGTACCGTCTGTGTATAGTCCAAGATCAGTTGTAAATAGTATGAGATTTCAAAAGATATCAAATTACTGGAATCAGACAGAGACTTTTGAAGCATTACAGATGTATATTGATATGAATTTTGAGCATCTAAAAGATGATGTTTTAAGTATGATCGCTGGAGAAAGTGTAGCGGTAAATACGGAAAGTTTTACCAATGATATGGCAACTTTCAGAACGGAAGATGATGTGCTGACATTATTGATCCATCTTGGATATCTTGCATATGATGATAAGACGAAAACAGTCAAGATACCAAATAGTGAGATTCGGGCAGAATATGTAAATACGGTTTCTGTTTCAGATTGGGGAACTGTTTCGAAAGCATTGAAAGATTCAGCAGATACATTAGATGCAATCTGGCAGGGAAGAGAAGAACAAGTGGCGAAAGCCATTGAACAGGCACATTTTGAGACATCACATATCCAGTATAATGATGAAAATGCATTGAGTTATACGATTTCACTCGCATTATATGCAGCAAGGAATTTTTATACCATTCACAGAGAACTGGCAGGTGGAAAAGGATTTGCAGATTTGGTCTTTATTCCGAAAAAACAATTTGCAGAGAAACCGGCATTGGTAGTTGAATTAAAATGGGATAAGAGCGCAGAAGGTGCGATCAAGCAGATCAAAGATAAGAAGTATTTTGAAAGTTTGGAAGAATATCAGGATAATCTGTTGTTGATTGGTATTAATTATGATAAGAAAACAAAAGAACACGTGTGTAAAATAGAGAAATATTAAAAACAGGTAAAAGGAATTGGAGAGGTATAAAATATGGGCAGATTTGTTAATCCAGATAATAGTGCGTTTCAAGCAGCACTAAATTCCAGAATTTATGTAGATAAAACAGGATTGATCGTATGTATGAATGAAGTTCTGGATTCTACAGATGCGTATATTTGTAATAGCCGCCCAAGACGTTTTGGAAAATCATATGCAGCGAATATGCTTGCAGCATATTACAGTAAGGGAGCAGAATCAGAAAAGATGTTTTCTGATCTTGAGATAGGACAATCAGAAGATTTTAAGAAACATTTGAATAAATATGATGTGATTCATATTGATGTACAATGGTTTTTGATAAATTGCAAAGATGCGGATAATGTTGTGCCATATATCACAAAAGTTGTGCTGGATGAATTGCGTGAAGTTTATCCAGAGATTTTACGTCAAGAAGTGGTATCTTTGCCAGATGCACTTTCTCTGGTTAAGGATAAGACAGGACAGAAATTTATCATTATCATTGATGAATGGGATGTGCTGATCAGAGATGAATCAGCGAACAAAAAGGTGCAGGATGAGTATATCCGATTCCTAAGAGGTATGTTTAAGGGAACAGAACCAACGAAATATATTCAACTTGCTTATCTTACAGGCATCTTGCCGATCAAGAAAGAAAAAACACAATCAGCACTTAACAATTTCCGAGAATATTCCATGTTGAATGCAGGATGTTTAGCTTCTTACATCGGTTTTACAGAAGATGAAGTAAAAGCACTTTGTGAGACATATAAGAAGGATTTTACAGAAGTCAAACGTTGGTATGATGGATATCAGTTAGGAAAATATCATGTCTATAATCCCAATGCAGTTGTAAACTTGATGGCGGATGGAAACTTCCAAAGTTATTGGTCAGGAACAGCTTCTTATGATTCGATTGTTCCATTGATCAATATGGCTTTTGATGGATTGAAGACCGCAATTATTGAAATGGTGTCGGGAGCATCTGTCGAAGTAGATGTTGGGTCATTCCAAAATGACGTTGAGAATATTGTAAATAAAGATGACGTTTTAACATATTTGATTCATATGGGATACTTAGCATATTCAAGTGTTAATAGGATGACATTTGTACCGAATGAAGAGATAAGACAAGAACTGATTCGTGCAACAAAAAGAAAAGAATGGAATGAAATGCTGAAATTTCAGCAAGAATCAGAGGATTTACTGGATGCAACTTTGGATATGGATGGAGAAATAGTTGCAGCTCAGATTGAGAAGATCCATGAGGAATATGTTTCAGCAATTCAATATAACAATGAAAATTCACTCAGCAGTGTATTGGCATTAGCTTATTTGAGTGCAATGCAGTATTATTTTAAACCGGTCAGGGAATTTCCTACAGGACGTGGGTTCGCAGATTTTGTGTTTATTCCAAAAACAGAATATCGAAATGATTATCCGGCACTTGTTGTGGAATTGAAGTGGAATAAGAGTGCTGTTAGTGCATTGCAACAGATTAAGGATAAAAAATATCCAGATTCTATTCAAAAATATGCAGGTAATATTTTGCTTGTGGGAATTAATTATAGTAAAAAAGAAAAGAAGCATGAATGTATGATTGAAGAATACTTGAAAAAATAAGAAACAATAAAATCCATGAGAACAACAAACCAAAAAATCGTGTTCTCATGGATTTTATATTTTACAGATATTTTTACGAAATCCCAGAGGCAGAAGCGACCCGCCGCAGGCGGAGAATCCTGTAAAGCAGGATCCTTTCTTGAAATCATATTATGCTCCTTTTTTCTTTATACAATCTTAATACAAGAGAACATATCCTTACACTATCTTTTTATCATAAAAGATATAATGATGATAAGATTAAAAGATCATAAAATAATTTGAAAAAGAGGTAAGATCATATATGCCATGGAAGATTCATAAAAAAAGACATTTAACATCATTTCAGGTGATCATATTAGGGTTCGCAGGAGTGATCCTTTTTGGAGCATTGATCCTGATGCTGCCAATTTCATCGGTTCAAGGAATCATAACACCATTTCACAAAGCATTATTTACGTCAACTTCTGCAGTATGTGTGACAGGGCTTGCAGTTCTGGATACTGGAAGTTACTGGTCCGTTTTTGGACAGACAGTGATCATGTTCCTGATACAGATCGGAGGTCTGGGAGTTATAACAACAGCAACAGCCGTATTTATATTATCAGGAAGAAAAATATCGATCATGCAGCGAAGCACGATGCAAAATGCGATCTCTGCACCAAAAGTAGGAGGGATCGTTCGATTGATGAGTTTTATTTTAAAAGGAACTTTATTGATCGAATTGATCGGTGCGTTATTCATGATGCCTGTTTTCTGTCATGATTTTAGATTACGGGGAATCTGGATGTCGATCTTTCATTCTGTATCAGCCTTTTGTAATGCAGGATTTGATCTTCTTGGAACAAAATGGCATCCATTTGTATCATTGACATCATATGCGGTAAATCCAGTGATCAACATTGTGATCATGTTACTGATCATCATTGGTGGAATTGGATTTTTTACATGGGAAGACATTTATCTCCATAAATTTCATTTTAAGCATTACCATATGCAGAGTAAGGTTATTCTAACTACAACATTATGTCTGATACTGTTACCAGCTGTTTTCTTTTTCTTTCAGGATTATGGAAATCTATCAGGGATTCACCGGTTACTTGCATCATTGTTTCAAGCTGTGACACCGAGAACTGCAGGATTTAATACGACAGATCTTTCGATGCTGACAGGAGCATCAAAGGCAATGATGATTTTATTGATGTTGATCGGAGGTTCACCAAGTTCTACAGCAGGAGGTATGAAAACAACAACATTTGCTCTGTTACTTTTAAATGTACTGGCGACCTTTCAAAGTTGTGATGATGTGACAGCATTTGGAAGAAGAATCGATGCTAGTGTGATAAAAAATGCAACAACGATCGCAATGATGTATTTTATCTTGTTTTTTGCAGGCGGAATGACGATCAGTGTGTATGAGGGACTGCCGCTTTCAAGCTGTCTGTTTGAAGCAGCATCTGCAGTTGGAACCGTAGGTTTGACATTAGGGATCACACCAAAACTTCATATTCTGTCACAGATCATTTTGATCATACTGATGTATCTGGGACGTGTTGGCGGTTTGACGCTGATCTATGCAGTATTTTCAGATAAAAATAAACGAAAAGCAAAACTACCGCTTGATAAGATCATAGTGGGATAAAAGAAAGAGGGAATTGATGATGAAGAATATTTTATTGATTGGACTTGGACGTTTTGGGAAACATATAGCGATACAATCAAGTCAGCTTGGACATGAGATCATGGCAGTTGATCTGGATGAGGAAAGAGTGAATGAAGCACTTCCATATGTTACAAATGCACAGATCGGGGACAGTACGAATGAGGAATTTTTAAAATCTCTGGGGATTGCAAATTATGATATCTGTTTTGTTACGATCGGTGGGAATTTCCAAAATTCGTTGGAAACCACCTGTCTGTTAAAAGAACTTGGAGGCAAAATGGTTATTTCCAGAGCTGAACGAGATGTACAGGAAAAATTCCTCTTACGAAATGGAGCCGATAAGGTAGTCTATCCAGAAAAAATGGTGGCAAAATGGGCAACGATCCGTTATACCGATGATCATATTCTTGATTATATGGAAGTCGATGCCTCACATGCGATCTTTGAGGTAGAGGTTCCGAAGGAATGGATCGGAAAGACAGTGGGAAAACTTGATATTAGAAAAAAATATGATATTAACATTATGGCAGTAAAAGATGATGGAAAAGTAAGTATGGCGATATCTGCGGATACCTGTTTTAAGGAAGATGTTACATTATTGGTATTAGGAGAATATAAAGCGATCAAAAAGTGTTTTTGTATCTGATGTCATGAAAAAGAGGTGAGAGCTTATGTCAGATTTCATTTTAGCATTGGCGGTAATACTGATGTTTGCATTTGTGTTATTCTTTTTGAAAAAAGTAAATTATTTTCTTGGAGAAAATTGGAAAGTAATTGACAGGGAGCAAGATGATGACGATGATTGATGTGTTTATGGATTATTATTGACGATCATGATATAATGCATCCGATAAGGAAAGGGGGTCAAGATGAGCACAGGAGAATTTGTAGAGCTGAACAAAGAAAACGAACACATTCTTGTTTGTCTTTCTTCTTCACCATCGAATGAAAAGATTATACGTACAGCAGCAAAAATGGCAAGAGATATGCGGGCACGTTTTACGGCATTGTATGTACAGACAGGAAAAAGAGAAAGAGAATCGGACAAAAGAAGACTGGAAGCTCATGTACAATTTGCAAAGGAATCTGGTGCGGAAATCGTAATGACACATGGGGAAAATGTTCCGGTACAGATCGCGGAATATGCACATTTATCAAATGTCACAAAAATCGTGATCGGACAAAGCAGTGCAAAGAGAAATCACTTTTTCAGCAAACAGACATTAACAGAGAAGTTGATCGAGGCTGTTCCTGATATTGATATCCACATTATTCCAGATGCGATGAACTTAGATAATTATCGAAAACCGCATGGAGCGGTTTATGTAGGAAAGCCTACGATGAAAGACAGTTTATTGACATTATTTATATTTGCAGTTTGTACGTTGATCGGTCTATTCATCCAGAAACTTCAATTTACAGATACAAACATCGTTACAATTTATATTTTGGGTGTTTTATTAACGTCAATCCTTACAGATGGATATTTATACAGCATTGGAGGTTCTGTCTTAAGTGTATTTTTGTTCTGCTTTTTCCTTACGGAACCAAGAATGTCATTTCAGACGTATGCAGTTGGATATCCGGTAACTTTTGTGATCATGTTAATATCTTCTGTCATTACTGGAACACTTGCAGCAAAATTAAAAACACATGCAAGGCTTTCAGCACAATCTGCATTTCGTACACAGATTTTATTTGACACAGACCGGTTACTTCAAAAAGCAAAAAACGATACGGATATTTTAAGTATTACATGTACACAGCTTATCAAATTATTAGACCGCAGTATTGTAGCATATGTTGTGGAAGGCGATGAATTGTCAGCACCACATATATTTTCGAATAAAAAGAAAGAACAGATAGAAGATTTATTGACAAGCAGGGAGCAGGAGATCGCAAAATGGGTGTATGAAAACAAGCAGCGTGCTGGAGCAACGACCGAACGTTTTAAAGATGCACAGTGTCTGTACCTTGCCATTTGTATTGAGGATAATGTGTATGGTGTGATCGCAATACCAGTTGACGAATATACATTAGATTCCTTCGAATATAGTATCTTACTTTCTGTGATCAATGAATGTGCACTTGCCATGGAAAATAAAAAGAATATCATGGAGAAAGAAAAAATCTCCGTTCTTGCCAAAAATGAACAGTTAAGAGCAGATCTGCTTCGTGCGATCTCACATGATCTAAGGACACCACTTTGTTCCATTTCTGGGAATGCAGACATGCTGTTAAATAGTGGAGAACGTCTTGATGATATAACAAAACATCAGATTTATACAGATATTTATGATGATTCAGAATGGCTGATCAATATCGTCGAAAATTTATTATCGATCACAAGATTAAATGATGGAAGATTAAAACTGAAATTTACAGATCAATTATTAGATGAGGTGATCGCGGAATCATTACGGCATATCAGCAGGAAACATGAAGAGTATCAGATCGTTACAGAATGCGATGAATTGATACTTGCACATATGGATGTGCGGCTGATCCTGCAAGTGTTGATCAATCTGGTCGATAATGCAATTAAATATACACCGAAAGGATCGACAATCCGCATTTGTGCCATGAATGAAAATGGAAAAGCAAAGATTCAAGTAGAAGATAACGGCCCTGGAATTTGTGATGAAATGAAGCCGCATATATTTGAAATGTTTTATACAGGGAAAAATACGATCGCAGACAGCCATCGAAGTCTTGGTTTAGGTTTGGCACTTTGCCGTTCGATCATAGAGGTGCATAACGGGAAACTGGTGTTGGAGGACAATACACCACATGGTTGTATTTTTTCTTTCACACTGCCATTAAGTGAGGTTACATTAAATGAATAAAGCATTAATTTTAGTCGTGGAGGATGACCGGCCAATCCGTAATCTGATCGTGACAACATTAAAAACACATGATTATAAATATATTACAGCAGAGAATGGAAGTTCAGCTATTTTAGAGGCATCTTCTCATAAACCAGAGATCATTTTATTAGATCTTGGATTGCCTGATATGGAAGGTGTGGATGTGATCAAAAAAGTAAGAACATGGTCTAACGTACCAATTATCGTTATCAGTGCAAGAAGTGAAGATGTAGATAAAATAGAAGCACTGGATGCAGGAGCAGATGATTATATTACAAAACCATTTTCAGTTGATGAATTGCTTGCAAGGATCAGGGTTACACAGCGCCGATTAGCATTGATCCAGTCAGGCGAGGAACAAGAACAAGCAGTCTTTGTAAATGGAGAGTTAAAGATCGACTATACAGCAGGATCTACATATTTAAAAGATAAAGAACTGCATTTAACACCAATCGAATATAAATTATTATGTTTGCTGTCTCATAATGTTGGAAAAGTATTGACTCACACTTATATTACGCAACAGATCTGGGGCAGTTCACTGGAAAATGATGTTGCATCACTTAGAGTGTTTATGGCAACATTACGGAAGAAATTACAGCCAGATAAAGATGGCATGCAGTATATACAGACACATATAGGTATTGGATATCGGATGCTTAAGATATAGTAAATAAAGAGTGTCTGCATCATTAAGTGATGCAGACACTCTTTTAGATACCAATATATGAAAACACCCAAAAGAGGCAAAAAGAGATTGATTTATTACCTACTATTTAAAAATGTGTTCTGAAGGAATTTTTACGCACAACCTCCGCATGCAGCACATGCAGAAGGAGTTGCAGCGCAGCCTCCCTGGGCGGTTTCTCTTAGTTCAGCTGGCAGTCGTTTACCAACGATATACATTGCGTTTAACATTTCGTCAAACGGGATGAGCTGATGGATTCCAGATAAAGAAATCTCAGCTGCGATGATCGCATTTGCAACACCTGCGGCATTACGGTTCTGGCATGGATATTCCACCAACCCGCCAACGGGGTCACAAACAAGACCTAACATATTCATTAAAACGGTAGAGGCAGCTCCAAGACATTGTTCTGGATCACCGCCAAGCAGTTCGACAATGGCAGAAGCAGCCATCGCAGAAGCAACACCGACTTCCGCCTGACACCCGCCGACAGCACCTGCAACCGTTGCATTTCTCATAGCAAGATATCCAATCGCACTGGCATTAAACAGTGCCTGAATGATCTGTTCATCATCTAATTTATGAACTTCCTGAAGCCCAAGTAAAAGTCCAGGAACGATTCCGGCAGACCCTGCGGTTGGGGATGCTACGATCAACCCCATGGATGCATTCGTCTCAAGAGTCGCCATCGCATAGATCATACTTTTTTCTAACAGATCACCACAGATTCCAATTCCAGAATGATACCGGGAAGCAATCTTCTTTGCCTCGCCACCGATCAGTCCACCCATGGAACGAACTGGTTCTTTGATCGGAGTAAAAGCAGCATTTTTCATGATCTCAAGAACTCTTGCCATTGCATCATGAACCGTATCAGCTTCTTTTTCCCCTTCTATGATCTCACGCTGTCTCATCACTTCGGAGATTGGAAGATCATGTTTTTTACATAAATCAAGCAATTCATTTGCGTTTTTAAAATCCATAATATTTCAGTCTCCTTTCTACAGCTGAATGATCATAACATCTGAGACATTTGGGCTTTTCCTAATCTCCTCTGCGATGTTTTCAGGAAGAAGACCATCGGATTCAACGATAGAATAAGCTGTATTTCCTTTAGATTCTCTGAAAAGACGCATAAAAGCGATATTAACATCCTGATCACTCAGACATTTTGTGATATAAGTAACAACGCCAGGTTTATCTTTCTGGATCACGATCAAGGTACTGTATTCCCCGGTAAAATCAACTTCTACATCATTGATACGGCAAATTCTGGCTTTTCCACCGCCTAAAGATTCCCCACGGATCAAGATGCGATCTCCGTTTTCATTTGTCATTAAGATATCCACTGTATTTGGATGGATATCAGTTTCTATTTCATTTGGTACAAAAGAGAAATCAAGTCCAATGTCTTTTGCAATCTCGAAAGAATCGCGGATTCTCATATCGTCGGTTCCAAATCCCATGATCCCACCTAATAAGGCACGATCCGTTCCGTGTCCATGATAGGTTTTTGCAAAAGATCCATAGAGTGTAAACTGAACTTTTTTCAGTGTACTATTTAACATTTTTCTTGCGAGAAATGCAATCCTTGCAGCCCCAGCTGTGTGGGAGCTTGAAGGACCGATCATATTTGGTCCCATAACATCAAATGCACTGATAAAAGACATAAATTAAGCCTCCACTGTATCTTCTTTTAAAATAAATTTCTTGTAAATAGAATCTACAACGATTCCAATCGCATTATCTCCGGAAATGTTACATGCAGTTCCGAAAGAATCCTGTGTGATATAAAGTGCAACCATTAAAGCACAGATTGGTCCGTTTGTATCTCCTGCTGTTGTACCAAATACCATGTAAAGGAAAGGTAATGCAGTCATGATAGATCCACCTGGAGCTCCAGGAGAAGCGACCATTGCAACACCAAGTGTCATAATAAATGGAATAACAGTTGCAAGGCTGATCGGTAACTGATTCATCAAACATACAGCAGTTGCACATGCTGTGATCGTGATCATAGAACCTGCCATGTGGATATTGGCACAAAGAGGCACTACAAAGTTACGGATCTGAGCACTGACACCGTCATTTTTTGCACATTCCAAATTGACAGGAATTGTAGCAGCAGAAGACTGAGTTCCTAAAGCTGTAGTATAACCAGGAACCTGATTTTTAATAAGAGAGAAAGGATTCTTTTTGCTGACAGAACCTGCAATTATAAACTGGATCGTGATACATACAAAGTGCATGATGATCACTACAAGAAATACTTTCCATAAGATTCCAAGGATCGCAAATGTTTTTCCTGATTTCGTCATATCAGTAAATGTACCACAGATATACAATGGTAATAAAGGAATGATCGTTTTGTGAAGGACTTTATCGATGATCGTTGAGAAATCGCTCATTCCGTTGTAAAGGCTGTTTCCGATCTCTTTACCTTTCATTGTGGATAAGCATAATCCTAAAATGAAAGCAAGAACAA
>OLNN01002564.1_pt1 | contig 12647 bp, 10 predicted proteins | sample 1672141 | NCBI WGS metagenome assembly OLNN01 (sample SAMEA3136652, study PRJEB25190) | human gut metagenome | biome: human gut; feature: human-associated habitat; material: faeces | place: Austria | collected 2013 | reverse complement strand
GAGCTCGTCGCCCACATTCACGACAAGATCATGAGCTACCCCGGCGTCCTCGGCACGCACGACCTCATGGTGCACGACTACGGCCCGGGGCGGCAGTTCGCGAGCGCCCACGTGGAGATGGCGGCCGAGGCCGACCCCATGGAGAGCCACGACCTCATCGACAACATCGAGCAGGACTTCAAGGAGCACGACGGGCTCATCGTCACGCTGCACTACGATCCCATCGTGACCGACGACCCGCAGGTGAAGAACATGCGCAACTGGATCGCCGAGCAGGCGCGCGAGATCGACCCGCGCATCACCGTCCACGACGTGCGCTGCGTGCCCGGCCCCACGCACACGAACATCCTCTTCGACTGCGTGCGCCCGACCGACCTCCCGCTCTCCCCCTCTGAGCTGCGCGAACGCATGACCAAGCTCGTGCAGGGGCACTACCCGCGCTCCATCGCGAAGATCACGATCGACGAGAGCTACGTGAGCTCGAAGCAGTAACCGCGCTTTCCGGGGGACCCTCATTCGGGGCGACAATCCCAAACACCGCGAAACGAACGGTTTATGGGCACCCCCGCAAGTAGCACGGGGTCACGTGCCAGCAAACGCGCAGGTAGCCGAGTTGCCCGTTTGCCGGCTACTCGGCTACCCCCTCATAAAACGCTCGTTTCGCGCACTTTGGGAAACCGGACGCCGCAGGGCACACCGTTTCCGCAGGATTGAGCAGCTCGCAACAGGGCTTTTTGCAGCCCGGTGTCACCACTCCGCGGCAGATCCCATCTCCACGACGGGCGAGAGCAGGCGCACGGCGTTCTCGTCCACGAGATAGCGCGCCCGCGCGCGCTTGAACTGCTCCCTTACGGCAGAAGGCGCCGTCCCGCCCTCGGTGGTGCGCGCCGCGACGATGGCGTCGAGGTCGAGCGCGCCCGCGATGTCCTCGCCGAAGAGCTCGCTCGCCTCGTGGAACACCTCGTACGGCAGCTCGGAGATATCGCAGCCCGCCTTCTCGGCCTCGAGCACCAGGTGGCCAACCACGGCATGCGCCTCGCGGAACGGCATGCCGCGCTTCGCTAGGTAATCGGCCACGTCGGTCGCCGCGAGGTGCCCGCGGTGCATCACAGCGCGCATGCGGTCCGCGTTCACCGTCCAGGTGCCCACCATGCCCGTCATGACCGCGAGGCACTGCTCGAGCGTGCGCGCCGCATCGAGCGCGCCCTCCTTGTCCTCCTGCATGTCCTTGTTATAGGCGAGCGGCAGGCCCTTGCACGTCACGAGCAGCTGCACGAGGTCGCCCACCACGCGCCCGCACTTGCCGCGGATGAGCTCGGCGAAGTCGGGGTTCTTCTTCTGCGGCATGATGGATGAGCCCGTGGAGTAGGCGTCGGACAGCGTGATGAAGCCGAACTCCTGGCTGCTCCACAGCACGATCTCCTCGGCGAGGCGCGAGAGGTGCACCGCCATGACCGAGCAGGCGTACTCGAGGTCGAGTAGGAAGTCGCGGTCGCTCACGGCGTCGAGCGAGTTCTCGATCACGCGCGAGAAGCCCAGAAGCCCCGCCGTCATGTGCCGGTCGAGCGGGTAGGTGGTGCCGGCGAGCGCCGCCGCGCCGAGCGGCGAGGCGTCGGCGGCATCGAAGGCCGCGGTGAGGCGCGTGAAGTCGCGCGCGAGCATCCATGCATATGCGAGCAGGTGGTGCGAGAAGAGCACGGGCTGCGCGTGCTGCAGGTGCGTCATGCCGGGCAGGATGGTGTCGCCCGCGGCCTCCGCCGCGTCGAGCAGGATGCGCCGAAGCCCCAGGTTCGCCTCCATGAGGCGCTTGGCGAGCGCCTTCGCGGCGAGGCGCGTGTCGGTTGCCACCTGGTCGTTGCGCGAGCGCCCCGTGTGGAGGCGGCCGCCCGCCGGGCCGATGCGCCGCGTGAGCTCCGCCTCAATCGCCATGTGGATGTCCTCATCGGCGATGTCGAAGATGAAGGTGCCGGCGTCGATATCCGCCTCGATGGCGTCGAGCCCTGCGCAGATGGCCTCCGCGTCCTCCTCGGGGATGATGCCCTGCGCGGCGAGCATCTTCGCATGCCCGCGCGACCCGGCGATATCCTGCTTGTACAGTGCCTTGTCAACCGGGAGCGACGCGCCGAACGCCCGCGTCACCGGCGCCGCATCCTCCTCGAACCTACCGCTCCACAGCGCCATCCGCGCCGACCTCCCAAATGCCATCCGCCTCGTTCGCGCGGATGGGTTGAAACGAACACGTCCCCAAATGACCCATCTACATGAGGCCGAGCCGCGCCGCGTGCGCGAACGGCCCGCACGCATGCGTCCACCCCTTGACGGTGTAGACCGTCTCGAGCTCCGTCGGCTCGGGCTCCGCGGACCCGAGCTCCGCGACGAGGGCGCGCGGCCCCTTGCCGCCCTGCTCCGTCCACTCCTTGAGCGAGGAGGGAATCGCCTGCGCCTTCGCGATATCGATATCCATGCCGTACATGCTGGCCCCTTTCCGCGAGATGGTTATCTTCGTAGCGTGGCTGCCGGGCTAGAGCGCCGCCGCCTGGGCGACCGCGGGCTCCGTGGCACCGCCCTCGACGACGCCGAACAGCGCCTGCGCGCTCCCGCTCACCGCGTCCTTTGCCTGCGCGAGCTGTGCCTGCTTCATGGCCCAGGTCTTGATGGAGAGCGCCTGGATGTCGATGAAACCCTTCGCGGCCTTCTGGTCGAAGGCGTCGTCGTTGTCGTAGGTGGCGAGCGCCTGGTCGTAGAGGGCGGCGGCGCTGCGGCGTCCCACCACCACGCACGAGCCCTTGTACAGCTTGAGCTTCACCTCGCCGGTGAGCTGCGCCTGCGTCGCGCCCATGAAGGCGTCGAGCGCCTGCTTGAGCGGACTGAACCACCGGCCGTTGTACACCTGGTCCGCCCACGTCTGCTCGAGCCCGAGCTTCATGTGGAGCACGTCGCGCTCCAGGCAGAGGTCCTCGAGCGCCTTGTGCGCCTGGATGATGGCGAGGCCGGCCGGCACCTCATAGCACTCGCGGCTCTTGATGCCCACGTAGCGGTTCTCGATCATGTCGATGCGCCCGTAGCCCGCCGCGCCGGCGATGCCGTTCAGCTGCTCCACGAGCTCGACCAGGCCCATCTGCTCGCCGTTCAGGCTCACCGGCACGCCCGCTTCGAACCCGATCTCCACGTAGGTGGGCTCGTCCGGCGCCTCGGTGGGGTCGACGGTCATCGTCCAGATGTCCGCCGGTGGCTCGTTCCACGGGTCCTCGAGCACGCCCGCCTCGATCGCGCGTCCCCAGAGGTTGTCGTCGATGGAGTACGGCTTGTCGAGGCTCACCGGCACCGGCACGCCGTGCGCCTTGGCGTAGGCGATCTCGTCCGGGCGCATGCCCAGGTCCCACTCGCGCACGGGCGCGATCACCTTGAGCGCGGGGTCGAGCGCCATGATGGAGGTCTCGAAGCGCACCTGGTCGTTGCCCTTGCCCGTGCAGCCGTGCGCCACGGCGGTCGCGCCGTACTTGTGCGCGGCGTCGACGAGGTGCTTGGAGATGAGCGGCCGCGAGAGGGCGGAGAGCAGCGGGTACTTGTTCTCGTACATCGCGTTCGCCGCGATGGCGCAGGTGAGGTACTCGTCGGCGAACTCCTCGCGCATGTCCACGACCTCGCACGCCACGACGCCGAGCGCCTTGGCCTTCGCCTCGATCTTCTCCAGGCCGTCGTGCTCCTGGCCCACGTTGCCGAGCACGCAGATGACGTCGTAGCCGAGCTCCTCCTGGAGCCACTTCACGCAGACGGAGGTGTCGAGGCCACCGGAGTACGCGAGCACGACCTTTTCCTTGGCGGTTTCCTTGTTCATGGGTGCGTCCTTTCAAACAGGGGTGAAGCGGACGAGCCCGTCAAAGGATATGAAGATGTCCGGGGGTATGGGGCAGGCATGGCAAAACCGTAGCGCGTTCGCAGCAGGGCGATATGGGTAGCCCTGGGCGGCACGCTGCCCATACGATGGGACGACGACAAACCTTATCGGGACTCTTGTGCGCGAGATGCGCGGACAGAGACGACCGGTTATCGTCGTCGCGAGATTGCACGCTGGCGTCGCTGCTGGGCGTTGATGGCGCATGCGCCGGGCAGGATGGCGCTCATCGCCATCGCCTCGTATGTCGCCATCGTGTTCTGCACCAGATGCTCCCGTCGCGCGTTGCAATCCCAACTCCGCGAACGGTAGGTGTCGCGGGTTGAACGGTATCCTACCCGATGCCCAAACGCTTTGCCAAGCTAAAGTTTTTCGCGATGCATAATGTTTCGAGATTATGAACGAAGGAGCGCGGGCCGCGCTTACCGACGCTGAGCCGCGAGCACGGCATCGATGACCTGCGCCACGCCGCGCTCGTTGTTCGAGGGCACCACGAAGCGCGCATGCTCGCGCATATGCTCCTCGGCGTTAGCGACCACGTAGCTGTGCCCCGCGACCTTGAGCATGGGGATGTCGTTGTATGTGTCGCCGAGCGCCATCGCGTCCGCGGGCGACGCTCCCAGGTGCGCGCACAGCCGCTCGAGCCCCCTGCCCTTGTCGACCCACGGGTTCATGATGTCAATCCACATCTTGCCGGCGTTCGTGACCGAGAAGCGCTCGCCCCAGCGATCGCGGTACGCCTCGGCATACACCTCCTCGGCGTCGTGCTCGGGGAAGTAGACCGTGTACTTGTTGACGTCCGCGTCGAGCTCCTCGAGGGAGTCGAGGTAGACGATGTGCTTGTAGAACGTGCGGAAGTAGCTGTCGAAGCACTCGGCGCTCCGCGAGATGAAGCAGGCGTCGAGCCCGCAGACCGTGGGGATGCCGCGGCCGTCCGCATGCGTGAAGGCCAGCAGCTCCTGGTAGGCGGTAACCTCGATGAGGTCCTTGTAGACGAGCTCGCCGCGGCACGAGATGGCGGCGCCGTTGTCCGAGATGAACGCCATATGGTCGGCCACCTCGTCGAACATGGCGCGCAGCGTGTAGCTCGGCCGCCCGCTCGCCGCGCAGAACGTGATGCCCGCCGCGTCGAGGGCGCGGATGCGGTCGAACATGCCGGGCGGCATCGTGCCGTCGTCCGCGAGCAGGGTGCAGTCCATATCCGCCGCGATGACGCGGACGTGGTCGAGTGCGGTGTCATCGAGTACGGTCGCCATAGCTTCCCTTCAGCCTGATGATGTGCCTTCACGTGCCCGGGTCCCGGAGGTGCCGCGCGAGGCGGCAGGCGCGGCGGCCGGGCACCCGGGCACGGGCTGCCGCGCAAAGGAACCTCGCGCGGTGCGGCCTACTTCGCGTCCGCCCAGGTCTCGCCGCACGAGACCTCGGCGATGAGCGGCACCTTGAGCGCGACGACGCCCTCCATCTCGGAGCGCACCATGGCGGCGAGCGCCTCGACCTCGTCCGCCGGGCACTCGAAGTCGAGCTCGTCGTGCACCTGCAGGATCATGCGCGCGCGGAAGCCGCCGTCGCGCAGGCGGCGCGCCACGCGGTTCATCGCGATCTTGATGATGTCGGCGGCGCTGCCCTGCATGGGGTGGTTCATGGCCGTGCGCTCGCCGAAGCTCCGCTGGGCGGGATTGCGCAGCTTGAGCTCGGGGATGGGGCGGCGGCGCCCGAACATCGTCTCGGCGTAGCCCAGGCGCTTCGCCTCCTCGACCGTGCGGTCGAGGTAGGTGCGCACGCCGGGGTACGCGCGGAAGTACGCCTCGATCATCTCGCGCGCCTCCGCGAGCGGGATGTCGAGCGACTGCGACAAGCCGAACGCCTGCTGGCCGTACACGATGCCGAAGTTCACGGCCTTCGCGCGGCTGCGCAGCTGCGGCGTAACCTCCTCGATGGGCACGCCGAACACGCGCGCGGCGGTCTCCGCGTGAAAGTCCTCGCCCTCGTTGAAGGCTGCGACCAGGTGCTCGTCGCCCGAGAGGTGCGCGAGCAGCCTGAGCTCGATCTGCGAGTAGTCCACCGCCATGAAGACGCTGCCCGGCGCCACCGAGAACGCCGTCTTGACCGTGTGCCCCAGCTCGGAGCGCGTGGGGATGTTCTGCAGGTTGGGGTTGGACGACGAGAGGCGACCCGTGGCGGTGATGGCCTGGTTGTACGTGGTGTGCACGCGGCCATCGCCCATCTCGCGCGCAAGCGGCCCCAGCGTGTCAAGGTAGGTCGACTTGATCTTCGTCTTCTCGCGGTACTCGAGGATGAGGCGGACGAACTCGTTGTCGCGCGCGAGCTCCTCGAGCACGCGGGCGTTCGTGGAGTAGTAGCCGCGGTGCGTCTTCTTGAGGCCCTTCGTGGGAAGCCCCATCACGTCGAAGAGGATGTGCGAGAGCTGCATGGGGCTCGAGATGTTGAACGTCTCGTCGCCCGCGAGCTCGCGGATGCGGGCCGCGAGCGCATCGATCTGCGCCCCGAGCTCGGCGGAGAGCTCGGCCAGGCGCTCCGGCTCGACGTACATGCCCGTGCGCTCCATGACGGCGAGCACGCCCACGAGCGGCATCTCGATGTCGTGGAACACCGCGAGCGAGCCCTCGCTCTCGAGCGCCTGCTCGAGTTTGCCCACCACCGCGCGCAACACGACGGCCGAGCGCGCCGCCGCGCTCACGGCGTCCGATGCGGCGCCCTCCTCCCCCGCCGCCGGGGGAAGCGCGGAGCGCAGGTAGGTGTCCGCGAGGTAGGCCGCGTCGAAGTCGGAGTGCACCGAATCGAGCAGGTACGCCGCGACGGTGGTGTCGAAGAGGCGCGCGGGTTCCGCTGCGAGCGGGTCGAGCGCCTCGGACAGGGAGGAGTCCACGGGCGAGAGCTCGTGCATGAGCGCCTTCACGTCGGGCGAGGCGAGGCGCGCGCGGTCGAAGAGCAGCAACAGGACCCCCCGGATGAGCCCGGTGGCGCAGTCGGCGCCGTGCTCGGCAGCCGCCGCGACGACCTCCGACGTGGGCGCGGCGGCGCCGTCCGGCTCCTCGAACGAGAGGAGCGCGCCGCCGGCGGCCACCCAGAGCGTGTGCGTGAGCCCGAAGAGCGCGCCGGCGGCCTTGTCGTCGTCGATGAGCGCGGCGACCCACTCCCCCGCCTCGATGGAGCCGTCGATGAGCCCGAAGGCCTCCTGCGCGGCAGCAGCGTCGTCCCCGCGCACCGTGAGCACGCGCGGCATCTCGAGCGCGGAGGCAGCCGTGCCACCCGCGCCCTCGCCGAGCAGCGCGAGGAAGCGGTTCTGCATGGACATGATGCCCAGCTCGCCCAGGGTGTCCGAGACGGCCTGGGCGTCGTAGGCCGGGAACGCCGTGTGCTCGAAATCGAGCTCGACCGGGACGTTCGTCTGGATGGTCGCCACGCGGCGCGAGAGCAGCGCGTCGTCGATGTGCGCGCGCAGGTTCTCGCCCATCTTGCCCTTGACCTCGTCGGCGTGGGCGATGACCTCGTCCAGGCTGCCGTACTGGTTGATGAGGGCGCTCGCCTTCTTGGGCCCGATGCCCGGCACGCCGGGGATGTTGTCGGAGCTGTCGCCCTTGAGGCCGTAGAAGTCCGGCACGAGGGCGGGGGTGATGCCGTGGTAGAGGTCCTCGACCGACTCCGGCGTCATGATCTGGACGTCGGAAAGGCCCTTCTTGGTGCCCACGATCCTCACGTGGTCGGTGGACAGCTGGTACATGTCGCGGTCGCCGGTGATGAGGTACATGTCGCAGCCGGCGGCCTCGCCGGCGCGGGCGAGCGTGCCCAGGATGTCGTCGCCTTCCCAGCCCTCGGCCTCCAGGATGGGCACGGACAGCTCGCCGAGCAGCTTCTTGATCATGGGGAACTGCACGTGCAGGGCCTCGTCCATGGGCGGGCGCTGGGCCTTGTACTGGGGGAGCATCTCCATGCGCACGCGCGGCTTGCCGCGGTCGAAGGCGACCGCGACGCCGTCGGGATGGAAGGCGTCGACCATCTTGAGGAACATGTTGAGGAAGCCGAAGATGGCGTTGGTGGGACGCCCGTCCGGCGCGTTCATGGTGGGCGGGACCGCGTGGTAGGCGCGGTGCATGAGCGAGTTGCCGTCGATGACGGCGAAGACGCGGCGGGTATCGGACGCGGGGGTATCGGGCATGGGAAACGTCCTCTCGTAGATGTGCTCCCACCAGTCTACCCCATCACGGCGACGCCCCGCCAAAGACGGAGCGTCGCCAAAAGAAGGCCGTTATCGCCCAGCTCGAAACGGGGCCTAGACCTCGGCCTTCCACAGCCCGTGGAGGTTGCAGTACGCGTAGACGGTGCCGCCCTCGGAGCAGCAGGCGCCAAACTTGACCTTGGGCTCGTCGCCGGGGGCGAGGTGCTTGAGACAGATCTTGCCGTCGGTTGCGAGCGCGACCCACTCGATGAGGTGCTCCTCGGTCATGGGGTGCGCGACCTCGCCGACGCTCACCACGAGGTGGTTGCCGTCCTTCTGGATGAAGGGCACGTGCTTCTCGGTCGCGGCGTCGGTCGAGCCAGCGACGAGGAGCTCCATGGGCTCGCCGCAGCAGCTGGGGGTCACGCCCCCGTCCTTCACGACGGCGACGATGTTGCCGCAGTGGTTGCAGCGGTAGAACTTCGCATCTGCCATTGGGATACCCCTTTCTTGTGGCGCCGCCCCGAAGCGGCGCGCCAGTTGGCTTGTACCGTTAGTTGGCTTGTACCCAGACTTCGGGGGCGCAGGCGCACGGAATTCAGGGATCAGCCGGTGCAAGCGTCCCCGGCGGCATTCGCGAAATCCTGCCGCTCGAGCCACGCGCGCTCCTCGTCGTCCTCGGGGATGTCGATGCGCTCGATCTTGAAGATCACGGGTCGCGTCCCGTCTTGGCAGCAGGCGATCATCTGGCGATCGTCGCGCATCCAGCCGTGCATGATCGACCCACCTTGCAGCGCCGTGTAGATGTAGCGGCTGATGCAGTCCCATGCCTCCGCGCAGGGAAACGCGGGGTCGAGCTCGCGTCCGAAATGCCAGAAGTCGTCCGTGCCCGGGCCGGTTCTGAACAGGTACTCCTTACCCACCTCGAAGCACGGGCACGCGCCGCTTTCGGGCTCGGCGCAGAATTCGCGTTGCAGCTCCGGAAAGAGCTTCTTGTCTAGGACGGTCACCTTGCACTGATGTTTCATATGCATCCCCTCATTCCACGTGAGTCCTGAGCCATCCGCTCTTGCAGAAGAGCGCGGTGCCTGCTTCATTATGCCCGGAGACGGGGGCGCCTTGCGGAGGCATGGGCGGAAACCGTCGTACTTCATCAATAGATTGACAAAGCGCCTCATGAGGGGAAGAATATCAACGCATTGCTATTCCGCCATCGAGGGGAGGCGCGCATGGCAAACAAGGACGCCCGTCGCAACGCCTACATCTACTGCGCCCTGCGCGAGCGCCAGTACGCGCGCTACGACCGGCACGCACGCGACAACGGCCTCACCATGCAGGCATTCCTCGTGGTGAACGCACTCTACTACGCGCCGGAGGGCCTCGCGCAGGCGCGCATCTGCGAGCAGACGCTCAATTCGCGCCAAACGGTGAGCCTCGTGACCAAACGCCTCGTGGCGCAGGGCTATGCCGCAACCGAGGGCAATCCGGAAGACCGCCGCACCAGCATCGTGCGGCTCACCGGCGCCGGCCGCGCCTGGGCGCACGACATGGTGCGGCGCATCACGCGCGCCGAGGACGAGGCCATGGCCGCCCTCACACCTGAAGAGCAAGAGGCGCTCGTCTCCCTATCCCGCCGCTTCACCGAGAACCTCATCCGCCTCATCGACGACCCGGATCTCAAGCTCGAGGAGGACGCATGATCATCAACACCGGCGCGCGCACCGACACCGTCCAGTACTACACCCCGTGGCTCCTGCGCCGCTTCGAGGAGGGGTACGTGCTCGCGCGCAACCCGCTCTTCCCCAACAAGGTGACGCGCTACGAGCTCGACCCGTCCGTGGTGGACTGCGTGGTGTTCTGCTCCAAGGATTACGCGCCCATCCTGCCGCACCTGCACCGGATCACGAGCCGCTTCAACACGTACTTCTATTACACCATCACCGCCTACGGGCGCGATATCGAGCCCGGCCTTCCGAGCATCGAGCGCAGCATGGACACCCTCATCAAGCTGGCCGAGCAGGTGGGGCCCGAGCGCGTGGCCTGGCGCTACGACCCGGTGCTGCTCACGCCCACCTACACCTTTGAGCGCCACCGCGAGACCTTCTCGCACATGGCGGACGTGCTCACACCGCACGTGGATCGCTGCATCTTCTCGTTTGTGGAGATGTACAAGAAGCTGCGCTTCAACATGCCCGAGCTCATGCCGCTCTCAGTGGAGGACATGGACGAGCTCGCGCGGATGCTCGGAGGCGTCGCGGCGGAGCACGGCCTCTGGCTTCAGATGTGCGGCACCAATGGGGACTTCTCGCGTTACGGCATCCGCCCGAGCGGTTGCCTCACGCTCGACATCCTGGGGCGCGCGAACGGCGTGGAGTTTCGACCGCTCAAGCACCGCGGCATGCGCGCGGGCTGCCACTGCTTCGAGGCGCGCGATATCGGTGCCTACGACACCTGCCCCAATAGCTGCCGGTACTGCTACGCCAACAAGGACCACAAGCGGGCGGCCGAGAACTACCGCCTGCATGACCCGGAGAGCCCGCTCCTTATCGGCCACCTGCGCCCGGAGGACACCGTGACCCAGGGAGTGCAGAAGAGCCTGCTTGCGAAACGCTCCACGGGCGGGCAGCAGGCGCTCGTGCTGTAGGGGGTGCCTGCTTGCGATCATCCGAAGGGGTTCCGCTTGCGCGCGCCACCCCGCCCGTCATGCTCGAAGCTCGATGTGAAACCTCAAAATATGCACTATTTCGCATAACCTACCATAATTCAATATCTGTCCTGCAAACATACCAAAATCGATGCATGCCGTACGGCGGATAAATGGGTACGAATCTTTCCAAGTGCCGTGGCAACTTGGCATCCAGCGGGCCGCACCCCGCCGCCATCTCGCCGCCGCTTCATCCCAATTGAGCGATCCCGGTCGAAAGGAACCCCATGGCATCCGTTACCCAAGCCGCCGAGCGCGCGGCGCTCAACAAGCTCATCGACTACCTCGACCATGATCCCGAGAAGCACATCCCGCAGATTATGGACCTCGTCAACAAGGCGGTGCCGGACTCGGTGTTCCCGGCGCAGCGCAAGGCCATCGCCAACGCGATCGATGAGCACAGCAACTGGTACGAGCTCATCCTGCGCGCGTTCCGCCTGAACCCCGAGATGCGCTCACGCCTGCTCAAGACGCTCATCGTGGACGCCAACCTGCTCGCGTGGCCCGTGCAGCAGAAGGCGCGCGAGCGCGAGCAGTGCAACATACCGTGGGCGATCCTGCTCGACCCCACGAGCGCCTGCAACCTGCACTGCACCGGCTGCTGGGCGGCGGAGTACGGCCACAAGCTCAACCTCACGTACGACGACATCTGCTCGATCATCGACCAGGGGCGCGAGCTGGGCACGCACATCTACATCTACACGGGCGGCGAGCCCATGGTGCGCAAAGCCGACCTCATCAAGATCTGCGAGAAGTACCCGGACTGCATCTTCCTGTGCTTCACCAACGCCACGCTCATCGACGAGGCGTTCTGCGACGAGATGATCCGCGTGGCCAACTTCGTGCCCGCCATCAGCGCCGAGGGCACCGAGGCCACCACGGACGAGCGCCGCGGCAAGGGTACATACGCCAAGATCATGCATGCGATGGAGCTCCTGCGCGAGCGCCAGCTGCCGTTCGGCATCTCGTGCTGCTGGACGCGGGCGAACGCCGACGCCGTGGCGAGCGAGGAGTACATCGACTGGATGATCGAGCAGGGGGCGCTCTTCTGCTGGTTCTTCTACTTCATGCCGGTGGGCAAGGGCGCCACGTCCGACCTCATGCCCACCGCCGAGCAGCGCGAGCACATGTACCGTTTCATCCGCGAGATGCGCCACAAGAAGCCGCTCTTCACGCTCGACTTCCAAAACGACGGCGAGTTCGTGGGCGGGTGCATCGCGGGCGGCCGCCGCTATCTGCACATCAACGCGGCGGGCGACGTGGAGCCGTGCGTGTTCATCCACTACTCCAACGCGAACATCCACGATGTGAGCCTGCTCGACGCGCTCAAGAGCCCGCTCTTCATCAAGTACTACGAGGGGCAGCCCTTCAACGAGAACCATCTGCGCCCGTGCCCGATGCTCGAGAACCCGGATGTCCTGGGCCGCATGGTCGCCGAGTCGGGTGCGCACGGGACGGATCTGGTGGAGCCCGAGACGCCCGAGGAGCTGCGCGAGAAGACCGTCGCGGTGGCCGAGGAGTGGAAGCCCGTGGCGGAGCGCCTGTGGCGCAACGAGGATGACGAGATGTTCGCGAAGCGCCACGACCCCTACCAGGGCATGGACTCGGTCGAGGAGCACAAGTTCGAGCGTCTGGGCCGCGACGTCGAGGCGGAGCGCGCGGCGACGTTTATCGAGTAGGCGCGGCTCGGCGTCTCGGTGCCCCTCGACCGGAGCGAACGCGTTTTTGGGATGAGGCTCCGCGCTAGTACAGCGCCGCGCCGCCGAGCTGCTGCTTGCGCACGAGCTCCTCGAGCATCCAGCGGATCGTGCCCACGTCGAAGTGGTCGAAGATGGGCGCGAACGCGGGGTCGTCGAGCGCGGCGAAGGCGG
>OLNN01002549.1_pt1 | contig 12690 bp, 9 predicted proteins | sample 1672141 | NCBI WGS metagenome assembly OLNN01 (sample SAMEA3136652, study PRJEB25190) | human gut metagenome | biome: human gut; feature: human-associated habitat; material: faeces | place: Austria | collected 2013 | reverse complement strand
CCTGGACCCGGGCAGGGGCCTCCACCTGGGGAATGGGCAGGAGGATTTTCAGGGTAAACACGCCCCCCTCCCCCCGGGTGAGCACATGGCCGCCGTACCCCTCCGCGGTGCGCCGGAGGTTGGCCAAGCCGTAGCCGTGGAGGAAGGTGTCCCCCTTGGTGGTGCGGGCATGGGCCGGGGCCTGGGGGTCCATGGTGTTCTCCACCAGGATGAGGAGCATGTCCCGCACCCGGCCGGTTTTCACCGTCACCAGCCGCTGGCCCTGGGGCAGCTTTTCGCAGGCCTCGATGGCGTTGTCCAGGGCGTTGCCGAACAGGGTGCTGATGTCCAGGGGGGCCAGGAACCCCCCGTCGGCAAAGGGGGTCACCGCGGTGAAGTCGATTCCCTTTTCCCGGGCGGCCTTGGCCTTGTCCCGAAGGACGATGTCCAGGTACTCGTTGCCGGTGTGCTGGTAACTCTCATAGGCCTCCAATTGAACCTGCAGATCCTGGGCAGCCTGGTGGAGGGCCTGGCTGCCCCCGGTCTGGGCCTGGAGGACCAGAAGGTGGTTCTTCATGTCGTGGTAGATGCTGCGCACCCGCTCCTCGTCCCGGAGGCGGTCTTTGTAGTAGGCCTGCTGCTTCTCCAGAGCCTGGGCCCGGTACCGGTCCTGGAGGGAGTCGCAGATGTAGGCCGCCACATAGATGCAGCCAAAGCTGGAGAAGATGGAGGCAAAGCACACCGGGTAGACGATGGCCATCTCCTCCGGCATGAAGTAGATGATGATGAAGATACACACAAAGGGGGCCAGCATCACCGCGTCCACCATCCACCACATGGCGGCGGTGAGGCTCTCGGCGATCCGCTTGAGCTTCCGGCGGAGGAAGGCCCAGGCCCCCACCCAGAACCCCAACCGGGCCAGCAGGGACAGGGTGTGGATCAGGGTGCTCCAGAACCAGTCGGACTCGGTCCAGCCTGGACCGGGCTCGCCGGGGGCGCCGGTATAGGCGAAGAAAAGGTTCGACCCGGCGTCCTGCATGAGGTAGTTGACCGCAATGAGGGCGGGGTAGAACACCAGCACCGCCGCCACCTTCTTCATCCACCGCCCCCGGTGGAAGACAGCCACATAGCCAAAGAAGCCCACCATGGCTCCCAGCAGCCCTGGCAGGTCGTTGGAGTAGATCACCACCACCGACAGCTGGGCGCAGACCACCACCGCCGCCAGCCGAAGGGGCCAGGGCTTCCGCACCGGCAAAAAGGTGTGGAGGATCCAGAAAAACAGCAGCGCATAGGCCCACTCCACCACAAAACTCAGCACATCCAGCAGGGTAATGATCACAGCATATCCCCCCAGTAGTCGGTGAGCTGGGCCAGGAAGGTTTTCCGCTTGGGCTGGCTGATGGGAAGGGTCTCCCCGGTGATGAGGGTGAGTTCCAGCTTGTGGACCCCCTTCACATAGAACAGGTTCACCAGGTAGCTGGTGTGGCACCGGGCAAAGCCCTTGTCCCCCAGGGCGGCCTCCATCTCCTTCATGGTGCGGTAGCTGATGAGGTTCTGCTCCTGGGTGTGGCAGAGGAGGTTGCGGTTGAAGGTTTCGATATACCGCAGGTCCCGCAGGGCCACCCGGTGGCGGCCGGCGTCGTTGGCGATCACCACGAAGGGGTCGGGCTCCTTCTGCCGCCGGGCCAGGAACTTGTCCATCTCCGCCTTGAGGCGGATGTACTGCAGGGGTTTTAGGATGTAGTTGGTGGCCTGGTACTGGTACCCCTCCAAGCTGTACTGGGCCAGGGTGGTGAGGAAAATGATGCTCACCTGCCCGTCCATTTCTCGGATGCGCTGGGCGGTGCGCAGGCCATCCATGATACCCATTTGAATGTCCAGAAAGATCAGGTCGATGGTGGGGTCGTAGGGGTCGGTAAGATCCGCCCCGTCCCCAAAGGTGCTGATCTTCAGTTCTGTGCCGGTCTCCTGGGCGTAACGGTCCAGCAGCTGGGACAGATGCTGGACAAACGCCGCTTCGTCATCACAGATTGCCACGTGGAGCAATCCGGTCACCCTCTTTCTCGTGCAAATTCCGCCCTATTATACCCCCTCTCTCCTGTGGGTGCAAGGGCGAGTCCCTCCAACAGGGCAGCAGGAACAGTGTACCAGAACGCGCCCCAAGAATCAACCTCTTGTTTTTCTATTTTCAACCCAATGTTTTTCCATATTGGATACAATAAAATGTACCGTTACAGGAACTGTTTTCACTGCAAGGAGCCATCGTTATGAACCGGATCGGCGAACGGATGAGGGAATATCGGAGGTCCATCAAAATGACCCAGGCGGACTTTGCCTCCCGCCTGGGGGTCACCGGGGCGGCAGTGTCCGCCTACGAGACGGGCAACCGCCTGCCCTCCTACGAGGTGCTGGTGAAGATTGCCAACATCCTGGGGGTCAGCACCGACGCCCTCCTGGGCCGTCAGAGCGCAGACCGGGTGGTGGTGGACGTCACCTCCCTCACCCCCCGGCAGCGGAGCCTGGTCCAGGACATGGTGGAGGAGTTTGCCGCCGGGAACCGGCGGGGGGATGCCCTGTGATGTGGGTGTACCAGGGGCTGGACATCCTGGGCACCCTGCTGGAGGCCATGGGCCTCTATGTCCTGGTCAACGCCTTTTGCCCCCACCGAGAACCCAGCTGGCGGTACCTGGTCCCCCCGGCGGTGTTCTTTGTCTCGGTGTACCTCTGGACCTGGTTCTGGGAGGACTCTGCCTATAAGATCGCCGTCACCCTGCTCCTCACGTTTCTGGCCTACAAAGGGCTGACCAAGCAGCCGGCCATGGCCATCCTGGCGGGGATGATGACCCAGCAAATCTACCTCGCCGCCGCCAATGCCCTGGCGGAAACCGCCGCCTTTTTCCTTCTCGATGAGATGACGGTGGTGGTCGAGGGCCAGCAGTTTCTTCGGCCGGTGGTCTATGGGCTGTATTTCCTCTTCCAAATTGCCTTTATGCTCTTCTTCCGGTTCTTCCTGCGGAAGTACGCCGGAGGGCTGGACAAGCGAAGTGTATTGGCCATCGCCCTCCCCTTCCTGCTGATTGAGGTGCTGGTCCACCTGCTTACCGTTCCCTTCCACAATGGACAATTGGGATGGTTTAACGTGTATTGGGAGCTGGGCGTCCTCCTCATCGCCATGCTCTTTCTGGTGCTGTTGGTCTATATCAAGAACAACCTCTTTCTCCGGGAACAGGAGCAGCGAAACCAACTGCAAATTGCCCAGTTACAGCAGCAGTTTGCCTACTACCAAGACAAGCAGAAGGAGGAGGAACGGGTCCGCGCCCTCTACCATGATCTGAAAAATCACCTGCTGGTGCTGGAGCAGCAGCCCAGCACGGAAGCCGCCCACCGGATGGCCGAAACCCTCCGGGGCCAGATCGCCGCCTACGAGGATTACGTCCACACCGGCAACGAATTTTTGGACATCATCCTCAAGGACAAGGCAGCCAAAGCCCGGGAGAAGGGGATCGACTTCTCCGCCCAGGTGGACCTGCACGGGGCCGATTTCCTGGACCCCCTGGACCTGAGCACCCTCTTCGGCAATGCCCTGGACAACGCCATCGAGGCCAGCGAAAAGCTGCCGGAGGGCCAGCGGCTCATCACCGTGCAGGGAAAGCGCATCCGGGACATGCTCCTGGTCACCGTGGAGAACCGGGCCCAGCCAGAATCCACCCCTGCCCAGGGCACCTCTAAGGGGGATCCCTTCCTCCATGGCTTCGGCATCCCCAACATGCGCCAGGCCGCAGAGCGCTACGGCGGCCAGATCCAGTTCCAGCAGTCGGGGGAGACCTTCCGGCTGAAACTCCTCCTCCCTGTCCCCTGATCCTTTCCCCGCCCCGCTGCCCAGCAGCGGGGCGCTTTTGGCCCAATTTCTCGGGAAAACCCGGGAAATTTACAGGGTTTTCCCCTCTGAGAGGCAAAAAAATCTTGCCATTTCCCTCTAACCTCTGTATAATAGTTGCGGTATTTTTTCCCATGAAACGATACTGCTTATCTTTATGAATATATTGGAGGATATACTATGGCAGGCGTGATTTCCAGAGGCATCCAGGGCCCCATCATCCGGGAAGGGGACGACATTGTCGACATTGTGGTCAAGAGCGTGTACGCGTCGGAACAGGCCGACGGCTACACCCTCCAAAACCGGGACGTGATCGCGGTCACCGAGTCCGTGGTGGCCCGGGCCCAGGGCAACTATGTCACCGTGGACCAGGTGGCCCAGGACATCCGCGCAAAGTTCCCCGCAAAGAAGCTGGGCTTGGTCTTCCCCATCCTCAGCCGGAACCGGTTCTCCATGTGCCTGAAGGCCATTGCCCGGGCCATGGACGAAGTGGTGGTCCTGTTCAGCTACCCCAACGACGAGGTGGGCAACCCCCTCATGGTCCGTTCGGCCTATCTGAAGAACCGCTACAGCGGGGTGTATGACTTCGAGGAGGCCGACTTCGTCAAGACCTTCGGCTCCCCCGTCCATCCCTTCACTGGGGTGAACTACCTGGACTTCTACCGGGAAGTCATCGAGAGCGAGGGCGCCAAGGCCACCTTCCTCTTCTCCAACGACTGCCGCTACATCGCTTCCTACTGCGACAGCATCCTCTGCTGTGACATCCACACCCGGAACGAGACCCGGGACGTGCTCCAGTCCATGGGCAAGCAGGTGCTCACCCTGGCGGACATCATGAACGCCCCCGTGGACGGCAGCGGCTACCACGAGGCCTACGGCATGCTGGGTTCCAACAAGGCCAACGAGGAGAAGCTGAAGCTCTTCCCCCGGAACTGCCAGCCGGTGGTGGAGGGCATCCAGGCCCGGATCAAGGCAGAGCGGGGCCTGGACGTGGAGGTCATGGTCTACGGCGACGGCGCTTTCAAGGACCCCGTGGGGGGCATCTGGGAGCTGGCCGACCCCGTGGTCTCCCCCGCCTACACCGCAGGGCTGGCGGGCAAGCCCAATGAGCTGAAGCTGAAGTTCCTGGCCGACAACGACTTTGCCGACCTCTCCGGCGAGGCCCTTCAGGAGGCCATCCGCCAGGAGATCCGCGCCAAGCGGGAGGACCTGGTGGGGGACATGAGCTCCGAGGGCACCACCCCCCGGCAGTACACCGACCTGCTGGGCTCCCTGTGCGACCTCACCTCCGGCTCCGGGGACAAGGGGACCCCCTTCATCGTCATCCAGAACTACTTCAACAACTACGCGGGGTGAGGGTTCCTCACCTCCCTGCCCGGGCGGCTCTATGCCGCCCGGGCTTTTTTTGTCCCCCGGTCCCTTGTGACCGCCGCCCCCCTGTGCTATGATAGGGAGGCAAAAGGAGGGGAAGATTCTTGAACCGCGCAAACCAATCCTTTGATGTACTCATCGTCGGCGGCGGGGCCGTGGGCTGCGCCATCGCCCGGGAGCTGGCCCGGTACCGGCTGTCCATCGCCCTGGTGGAGAAGGAGGCCGACGTGGCCGCCGGCACCAGCGGGCGCAACTCCGCTGTGGTCCACGCCGGCTTCAACAACCGGCCCGGGAGCTTGATGGCCAAGCTCTGCGTGGCGGGGAACCAGGGCTTTCCCGCCCTGTGCCAGGAGCTGGACGTGCCCTTTCGGAAAACCGGAAAAATCCTGGTGGCCTTTGACGAAACCGACCTGGCCACCCTCCGCCGCCTGAAAGCCCAGGGAGAGGCCAACGGCTGCCGGGGGCTGGAACTCCTGGACCGGGCGCAGCTCCAGGCCAAGCTCCCCCAGGTGGGGGGCATCGGCGGGTTCTTCTCCCCGGAGACGGGGATCTGCGACCCCTTCCTGTACACCGTGGCCCTGGCGGAGAATGCCGTGGCCAACGGGGTGGCCTTCTTCCTGAACCACCCTGTCACCGCCATCGCCCCCGCCGCTGGGGGGTACCAGGTGACCGCCGGGGACGCCGCCTTCTCCGCCCAGGTGGTGGTGAACGCCGCAGGGCTGTACAGCGCCCAGGTGGCCGCCCTGGCGGGGGTCCAGGGGTACCACATCTACCCCTGCCGGGGGGAGTATTTCATCCTGGACCAGATCGCCGAGGGGCTCCTCCCCCTGCCGGTCTACCCCGCCCCCCGGGCAGGCGAGGGGGGGCTGGGGATCCACCTCACCCCCACCGTCCACGGAAACATCCTCCTGGGCCCCAGCGCCGAATACATCGACTCCCTGGAGGACACTGCCTCCACCCAGCCGGTGCTAGACCGGCTGTTTCAGGAGGCCCAGCAGCTCCTCCCCAGCCTGAACCGGCGGCAGATCATCGGCGCCTATGCCGGCCTGCGGCCCAAGCAGGCTCCCCCGGGAGAGGGGGGGTACCGGGACTTCGTGGTCCGAGAAGACAAGCCGGGGTTTGTTGACCTCATCGGCATCGAGTCCCCGGGGCTCACCGCCTCCCTCCCTCTGGCCCGGGAGGTGGTGGCCCTGGTGGGGCACACCCTGGACCTGGTGCCCCGGGAGGACTTCCAGCCCCGCCGCCAGGGCATCCGCCGGTTCCGGGACCAGAGCCCGGAGGCACAGGCCGCCCTCATCGCCGCCGACCCGGACTATGGAGAGGTGGTGTGCCGGTGCCAGACCGTCACCCGGGCGGAACTCCGCCAGGCGGTGGAGAACCCCCTAGGGGTGCGCACCCTGGCGGGGATCAAGTACCGGGCCTGGGCCACCACCGGCCGGTGCCACGGGGGATACTGCCTGCCCAAGATCGCCCAGATGCTGGTGGAGGACTACGGCCTGGCCCCGGAGGAGGTCACCTATCGGGGGGCCGGGTCCCCGCTGTTCACAGGGAGGGTGAAGGAATGAACGAGACGTACTATGACGTGGTCATCGTAGGCGGCGGCCCCGGAGGCCTGGCCGCCGCCCAGGGCGCTAAGGAGGCAGGGGCAGCCTCCGTCCTGGTGCTGGAGCGGGAGGACCAGGTGGGGGGCATTCTCCACCAGTGCATCCACGACGGCTTTGGCCTCATCCGGTACCGGGAGACCCTCACCGGCCCGGAGTACGCCCACCGGGCCCAGGGAGAGGCCCTGGCCGCCGGGGCCCAGCTGCGCACCGGGGCCATGGTCACCCGCCTCACCCCGGACCGCCGCCTCACCGCCGTCACCCGGCAGGGGCTGCTCCACTGCCAGGCGGGGGCGGTGGTGCTGGCCACCGGCTGCCGGGAGCGGACCCGGGGGGCCATCGCCATCCCCGGCACCCGGCCGGCAGGGGTATACACCGCAGGCACCGCCCAGAACCTGATGAACACCAAGAACCTGATGGTGGGCCGCCGGGTGGTGCTCCTGGGGTCCGGGGACATCGGCCTGATCATGGCCCGGCGGCTCACCTTGGAGGGGGCCCAGGTACTGTGCGTGGCCGAACAGCGCCCCGCCCCCGGGGGGCTGGAACGGAACGTAGTCCAGTGCCTCTACGACTTCGGCATCCCCCTCCATCTACAAACCACCGTCACCCGGATCTTCGGGGCCAGGCGGCTGGAGGGGGTGGAGCTGAGCCAGGTGGACCAGGCCGGCCGCCCCATCCCCGGCACCGGGCGGCGGGTGGACTGTGACACCCTCCTCCTCTCCGTGGGCCTGATCCCGGAAAACGAGATCGCCGCCCAGGCCGGGGTGTCTTTAGACCCCGGGAGCAACGGGGCGGTGACCGACCGGTTCCTCCAGACCTCTGTCCCCGGGATCTTTGCCTGCGGCAACAGCCGGAAGGTGATGGACCTGGCGGACTTCGTCTCTGTCCAAGGCCACGCTGCCGGGGAGAATGCCGCCCGGTTCGTCCAAGGCCAGGCTCTGGCGCCCATGCCCCCGGAGACCACCAACGCCATGGCCAAGGGCCTGCCCCAGCCGGGGGTGACCACCTGCGTCCTCTGCCCCAAGGGGTGCCGGGTGACCCTGCTTCCCCACGGGGAGGCCCAGGGCAACGGCTGCCCCAAGGGGGCAGACTACGCCCGCCAGGAGGCCACCGCCCCCAAGCGGGTCCTCACCACCACCCTGAAACGGCCCAACGGCACCCTCCTGCCGGTGAAAACCAGCGCCGGGGTGCCCAAGGACCGCCTCCTGGCCTGCATGGCAGTCCTCCGGTGCTGTGCCGCGCCGGCAGGGCCGATTCCCTGGGGACAGGTGGTCCTCCCCGACCCCTTCGGTCTGGGGGTGGACGTCATCGCCGCGGGGGCGAGCTGACCCCCGCTCTTCTGGAAAGGACGTGAACCCATGCAGCGCAACCAAGTGCAGCTCCCTGCAAAGCCAGTGCGGCGCGACCCTTGCAGGGAGTGACCTTCCGTCGCGCCCAGCCGCTGGCTTTGCCCTTCGGAATCCCTTTCCAAGGAGGCGGCCAACGTGCGATACCGCAATGCAGGCGACCTGCTGCCCGAGGCTTTGGTGAAGGAGCTGCAGCGCTATGTCCAGGGGGAATACCTCTACATCCCCACCGACGGGACCCAGCGCAAGGGCTGGGGGGAGCGTTCCGGCGCCCGGCAGATGCTGGATGCCCGCAACCAGGCCATCCGCCAGGCCTTTCGCCAAGGCGTTTCCCCGGAGGCGCTGGGGGAGCAGTACCACCTCTCCCCCGCTTCCATTCGGCGGATCGTCTACACCAAATAAAATGTTCTGGGCGGCCCCATGGCATGGGGCCGCCCTTTTCGTGCGACTTTGGTTCGGCAGCGTTTTGGGGATAGATTTTCCCTGCTGGGTGGGGTAGGATACCCCTATCAACCCCCACCGGGAAAGGAGCCTTGCCATGAACCCCCATCTCATCTATCCCCGCCCTGGGGACAAAGCCACCGTCTACCTGAAAAACGTCATCACCAACCCCGCCATTCAGGTGGGCGACTTTACCATGTACCACGACTTCCGCAATGATCCCCGGGCCTTCCAGGAGAACAACGTCCTCTACCACTACCCCGTCAACGGGGACCGGCTGGTGATGGGGAAGTTCTGCTCCATCGCCTGCGGGGCCGTCTTCCTCTTCACCAGCGCCAACCACGCCTTGGGGTCCCTGTCCACCTATCCCTTCCCCATCTTCTTCACCGAGTGGGGGCTGGATGGGAGGCGGGTCACCGAGGCCTGGGACAACAAGGGGGACATCGTCCTGGGCAACGACGTGTGGGTGGGCTACGAGGCCGTCATCCTGTCCGGCGTCACCATCGGGGACGGGGCCATCATCGGTGCCCGGGCCCTGGTGACCCAGGACGTGCCCCCCTACACCATCGTGGGAGGCGTGCCTGCCCGCCCCATCCGCCAGCGGTTTCCCCACGAGACCATCGCCGCCCTCCAGGCCTTGGGGTGGTGGGACTGGCCGGTGGAAGCCATCCAGCGGCACCTCCCCGCCATCCAGCAGGGAAGGCTCTCTGACCTTCCCCCCATCCCTTAAACAGCAGGACCCATTCCCTTGGCCAGGGAATGGGTCCTGCTGAAATCGTTAGGGGATGTCTCACCCCAGATTCGTCCGTTTGTTCTTAATAAGGTAGAGGGTCTTGCCATCGCCGGTGAGGCGGGCGTTGTCCAGCACCTCGGGGACCTCCAGCATCACCTCTCGGAGCTTGTTCATGGCGATGACCACCACCCCTTTGTGGGTGGCCTCGATCCCCGGCTCCTCCAGGTGCTTGAAAAAGGCATAGAAGTCCTTGGTGACAAAGAGGTTCCGCCCTTCCAAGGTGACCGGCCGGTACCGGCCGGAGAGGAGGAGGCTGGGCTCCATCTGGGGCGCGGGGATCAAATCTCCCTGGGACGGCCGGAGAAAGAGAGCATACCTGCCCAGACCCTGGGGGTCTGCAAAATGGTCCTCCGCCAGTTCCTTGTAGATTTTTCCCTCGGGGGTGGTTTCCAAAAACATAGGGGTGTCCTCCTGTGGGTTAGTCGCTGTAGGCCCGGTCGATCTTGATGGCAAACCGGCGGCCAGGGTGCTTGGCGGCCAGCTCCTCCTCCATCCGGTGGATCAGGGCCAGGCTGTCCCGGCAGGCGAAGTCTACCACCGCGTCAAAGGAGATGGTCCCCGTCTCCTGGTTTTCAAAGAAGGCGTGGATGGAGAGGACCTCCGGATAGGCCTTACACTCCCCCCGAACCTGGTCCTCCAGGACTCGGAGGGCATCGTCATGGGTGTTCACCGCATAGAACCCGATGTAGAGGTAGATGCGGTACTCCTCCCAGATGAGGGCTTGGGCCTTCTTGCTCAGGGCGTGGAGGTCCGCCGCCGTGTGCCAGTCATACACCGCCACGTTCACCGAACCCATGGCCCGGGTGGGGCCGTAGTTGTGGAGCACCAGGTCATAGGCCCCCAGGATGCCGTCGATGGAACACAGCCGGGTTTTCAGCTCCTGGGCCAGCTGGGCATCCGCCCGGCGGCCTACGATGCTGCTGAGGGTGTCCAGCAGCATCTCCAGGCCGGCCTTGAGGATGACCACCGAGATGATGCAGCCGATCCATCCGTCGATCACCACGCCGCTGGCCATGGTCACCAGGGCCCCTGCCAAGGTGCCGGCAGAGATCACCGCGTCAAAGGTGGCATCCGCCCCGGAGGCGGTGAGGGCGCTGGAGTCGGTCTCCTTCCCCATCTTCTTCGTGTAGGCCCCCAGCACCAGCTTGGTGACGATGGCCACCGCCACGATCACCACCGTCACGGTGGTGTAGTGGGTTTCGTCGGGGGTGAAGATCTTCTGCACCGAGGTCACCGCGAAGCTGGCGCCGGCAAAGAGGATGATCCCCGCGATGAGGATGCCGGTGAGGTACTCCACCCGGCCGTAGCCGAAGGGGTGCTTCTGGTCCGGGGGCCGGCCGGCCAGCTTGGTACCCAGAATCGTGATCACCGAGGACAGGGCATCGCTGAGGTTGTTCATGGCGTCCAGGATGATGGCAATGGAGTTGGCCAACACCCCCACCAACAACTTGAAGGCCACCAGGCAGAGGTTGGTGACGATGCCCACCACGCTGGTACGGACAATGAGCCGGTCCCGCAGGGTTTCCTTGCTTGCTGCCACGGGGGATTACAGGTCGCTGTCCTTCAGTTTCTCGTCCACTTCCCGGCGGAGCTTGGCCTGGAAGTCTGCCAGAGACATGGCCCCCAGGTCGCCAGCGGCCCGGTGCCGGGGAGAGACGGTGCCGTTCTCCATGTCCCGGTCGCCCACCACCAGCATGTAGGGGGTCTTTTCCAGCTGGGCCTCCCGGATCTTCTTGCCGATCTTCTCGTTGCGGTGGTCTACCTCCACCCGGAAGCCGTTCTCGGTGAGCTGGGCGGCCACCTGGTCAGCATACTCTGCTGCCCGGTCGGTGACGGGGAGGACCTTCACCTGGACCGGGGACAGCCACACCGGGAAGGCCCCGGCAAAGTGCTCGGTGATGACGCCGATGAACCGCTCGATAGAGCCCAGCAGGGCCCGGTGGATCATCACGGGGCGGTGCTTCTCCCCGTCCTCTCCCACATACTCCAGGTCGAAGCGCTCGGGCATCTGGAAGTCCAGCTGGATGGTGCCGCACTGCCAGGTCCGGCCCAGGGAGTCGGCCAGGTGGAAGTCCAGCTTGGGGCCATAGAAGGCGCCGTCGCCGGGGTTGAGGATGAAGTCCTTGCCCATCTCCTGGATGGCGGCCTGGAGGGTCTCCTCGGCAAAGTGCCAGATCTTCTCATCGCCCATGTGGTCCTCGGGCATGGTGGACAGCTCGATCTGGTAGGTCAGGCCGAAGGTGGAGTAGATCTCATCGAAGATCTTCACCACGCCCTTGATCTCGTCCTTCATCTGGTCGGGGGTCATGAAGATGTGGGCATCGTCCTGGGTGAAGCACCGCACCCGGAACAGGCCGTGGAGGGCGCCGGACATCTCGTGCCGGTGGACCAGGCCCAGCTCTGCCATGCGCAGGGGGAGGTCCCGGTAGGAGTGGGGTTCATTTTTATACACCAGCATGCCGCCGGGGCAGTTCATGGGCTTGATGGCATAGTCCTCGCCGTCGATGACGGTGGTGTACATGTTGTCCTTGTAGTGGTCCCAGTGGCCGGAGCGGTGCCACAGGTCCTGGTTGAGGATGATGGGGGTGGCGATCTCCACATAGCCGTACCGCTTATGGCACGCTCTCCAGTACTCCAGCAGGGTGTTCTTCAGCACCATGCCCTTGGGCAGGAAGAAGGGGAAGCCGGGGCCTTCCTCGGCCATCATGAACAGGCCCAGCTCCTTGCCCAGCTTCCGGTGGTCCCGGCGCTTGGCCTCCTCGATCTTGGCCAGGTACTCGTCCAGCTGCTCCTTCTTGGGAAAGGCAATGCCATAGATCCGCTGGAGGGTCTGGCGGTTGGAGTCCCCCCGCCAGTAGGCGGCGTTGCAGGCGGTGAGCTTGATGCCGTTGCCCTTGATCCGCCCGGTGGAGTCCAGGTGGGGGCCGGCGCACAGGTCGGTAAACTCCCCCTGCTTGTAGAAGGAGATGGTGGCGTCCTCCGGCAGGTCATTGATGAGCTCCACCTTGTAGGGCTCCTCCCGCTCCTCCATGAACTTCACGGCCTCGGCCCGGGGCAGTTCGAACCGCTCCAGCTTCAGCTTCTCCTTGCAGATCTTCCGCATCTCTGCCTCGATCTTCTCCAGGTGCTCCGGCGTGAAGGCGAAGGGGGCGTCCAGGTCGTAGTACCAGCCCTCGTCGATGGAGGGGCCGATGGCCAGCTTCACCTCCGGCCACAGGCGCTTCACCGCCTGGGCCATGATGTGGGAGCAGGTGTGCCAGTAGGTCTGGCGGTACTCGGGAT
>OLNN01002542.1_pt1 | contig 12709 bp, 13 predicted proteins | sample 1672141 | NCBI WGS metagenome assembly OLNN01 (sample SAMEA3136652, study PRJEB25190) | human gut metagenome | biome: human gut; feature: human-associated habitat; material: faeces | place: Austria | collected 2013 | reverse complement strand
GCGAGGCCTTTCGTGATGGTCAGGCTTCCAGTAGTTTGTCTACAGACTGGAGCCATGCCCTTGGGGCATGGCTCTTCCACCATCGGAGTTTGAGCGGCGGTCAGATGACAAAGCCGCCGTTTGGAGCCAGAACCTGACCGGTGAGAAAGGCGGCGGCGGGCGAGGCCAGGTAGTAGATGGCCTCGGCGATGTCGGCGGGCTGGCCCAACCGGCCCAGCGGCGTCTCCTCCTCCAGCATGGCCCGGGTCTCCGGCGAGGCAAATCCCATCATGTCCGTGTCGATGACCCCGGGAGCCACACAGTTGACGGTGATGCCGGAGGGAGCCACCTCCTTGGCCAGAGCCTTGGAAAAGGCGATCACCGCTCCTTTTGCGGCGGAGTAGGCCACCTCACAGGCGCCGCCCACCTGACCCCACATGGAGGAGACGGTGATAATCCGTCCGGCGTGGCGGTGGAGCATGTGAGGCAGGACGGTCCGGGCGGTGTAGAACACGCCGCCGGCGTCCACGGCCATCAGCCGTTCCCACTGGGCGTCGGTGACGTCCTGGAGCAGCATCCCGGGCAGACAGATGCCGGCGTTGCACACCAGCACATCCAGATGTCCCATCCGCGCCATCGCCGTCTCCACCAGGGTGCGGACCTGATCCGGGTCGGCCACGTCGGTCTGAATGGGAAAGGAATCGTTGCCCAGCTCCCGGCAGAGTGCCTCGGCAGCCGCCTGGGACTGGAAATAGTTGACCGCCACCTGATAGCCGCCGGCGGCAAAGCGCCGGGCAGTGGCGGCGCCGATGCCGCGGCTGGCACCGGTGATCAAGACAGTTTGAGACATAGACCAACCCTCCTCGGGAAATTTCGGTTCTGTGTGGTAACCAGTGTACCACGGCCGGGAGTCCAGGGGCAAGAGGGGAAAGGAGCGCAGAGACGTGGAAAAGCAACGATACGATGTCATTTTATTTGACGCGGACCGGACGCTGTTTGACTTCGACCGGTCCCAGCGGGAGGCGCTGAAGGAGGTTTATCAGACCCATCACATTCCCGTGACCGAAGAGATGATCGCCCTGTATGTCCGCATCAATGACATGCTCTGGGCGCGGTTCGACCGGGGCGAGATCACCACCGAGGAGCTGACCCAGGTGCGCTTCCAGCTGTTCCTGGAGGAGGCCGGCGGTCAGGGTCAGGATCCGGACGCCATGAACCGGCAGTATCTGGAGTCCCTGGGCAGCCACAGCTATCTGCTGGACGGCGCGGAGGAGCTGTGCCGCTCTCTGGCGCCCTACTGTAAGCAGTACATTGTCACCAACGGCATCACCGTGGCCCAGGTGGGTCGGCTGTCCCGGTCTCCCATCCGGCACTATATTGAAAAAATGTACATCTCCGGAGAGATGGGCATCCGCAAGCCCGAGGCCGGATTCTTCCAGATTGTCTACAACGACCTGGACATGACCCTGGAACGGTGGAAGCGGACGGTGATCGTGGGGGACGGTCTGGGCTCGGACATTCTGGGCGGGTACAATGCCCACGTGGACACCATCTGGTACAACCCCGGGAAAAAGTCCAATGGCACCGGGATCCTGCCCACCTGGGAGGCAGCGGACTTCTCCGAAATTCGCCGGATCATCCTGGGAGAACAATAGTGGGGAAACAGACCCGGAATTCCCGGTTTCCCCAGAATCCTTTTCAGAAGAATTGACGAAAGAATGAGAAAACACCATTGTCAATCGGTTCAAATTGCAGTATAATAACAAAAAGGTAATGCGTTTAACAGACTGAGTGTCTGAGATGCTAAAAACAGGTTAAGGAGAGAACGTAACATGAGCTATTCCGCGCAGAATATCCGTAACATCTGCCTGCTGGGTCACTCCGGCGTGGGCAAAACCATGCTTGTCGAAAGTATGCTGAATCTGACTGGCGCCACCGACCGTCTGGGCAAGACTGCCGACGGCAACACCGTCTGTGACTACGATCCGGAAGAAATCAAGCGCCAGATTTCCATTTCCACCGCCCTGGCTCCCGTGGAGTTCAAGGACTGCAAGATCAACGTGCTGGACACCCCGGGTAACTTCGACTTTAACGGCGATGTGCTGGCAGCCCTCCAGGTTGCAGACGCAGCTGTTATCGTTCTCCCGGCAAAGGGCGACATCTCCGTGGGCGCCGAGCGGGCCTACAAGGAGATCAAGGCACGGAACCTGCCCTGCCTGATCTACGTGTCCAAGACCGACGAGGACAACGGCGACTTCAACGCCGTGGTGGAAAAGCTGAAGGAAAAGATCGGCACCTCCGTCACTCCGCTGGTCATCCCCAAGTTTGAGGGCGAGAAGGTCACCGGCGTCATCGACGTCGTGGCCAAGAAGGCCTACAGCATGAACAAGAACAAGACCGTGGCCGAGGACGTCCCCGCGGACGCCGCCGACCTGGTGGAAGAGTCCTATGCCGCTCTGATGGAGAACGTGGCTGAGACCAGCGAAGAGCTGATGGAAAAGTTCTTTGACGGCGAGGAGTTCACCGCAGAGGAGATTGCCAGCGGTCTGCGCGTTGGCGTCAAGGAAGGCTCCCTGATCCCCGTGTTCTGCGGCAGCGCCTTCTCCGGCCTGGGCACTGAGGCCTTCATGAACGGCATCATCGACCTGGTTCCCGATCCCACCCAGGGCATCCCCGCCGCCGGTGTGGACGCCGATGGCGAGGCCGTGGAAGTGGCCGTGGCCGACGGCGACCCCGTTGCCTTCGTCTTTAAGACTGTCTCTGACCAGTACGGCAAGTATTCCTACATTAAGGTGCTGGCAGGTCCCTTCACCAGCGATTCCGCTGTGGTCAACAGCCGCACCGGCGACAACGAAAAGCTGGGCCGCCTGTACACCATGCGCGGCAAGAAGGCCACTGAGGTCAAGAGCCTGGTGACCGGTGACATCGGCGCCATCGCCAAGATGGACAAGGTCAAGACCAATGACACCCTCAGCGCCAAGGGCATCGCCCTGAATCCCATCCCCTTCGCAGAGCCGGTGTTCTCCAAGGCCATCGCACCCAAGACCCGTGGTCAGGAAGATAAGATCGGTACGGGCCTCAACCGCCTGAACGAAGAAGATCCCTCCTTCTCCGTCACCAACAACGCCGAGACCCACCAGATGGTGGTGGCCGGCGCCGGCGACATCCAGATCGACGTGCTGGTGGCCAAGCTCAAGAGCCGCTTCGGCGTAGAGGCCGTTCTGGATACACCTCGTGTGGCATACCGCGAGAAGATCCGCAAGACCGTCTCCAAGCAGGGTAAGTTCAAGAAGCAGACCGGCGGCAGCGGCCAGTACGGCGACGTCTGGGTCCGATTCGAGCCCTGTGACGAAGAAGAAATGGTATTTGACGAGGAAGTCTTCGGCGGCAGCGTGCCCCGGAACTACTTCCCGGCCGTGGAAAAGGGCCTGCGGGAAGCTTGCCTCCACGGCGTCCTGGCCGGCTATCCCGTGGTCAACCTGAAGGCCACCCTGGTGGACGGCTCCTATCACCCCGTGGACTCCTCCGAAATCGCCTTTAAGACCGCCGCTCAGCTGGCTTACAAGGCCGCTCTGCCCGAGGCCAGCCCCGTTCTGATGGAGCCGGTGGGCGAGCTGAAGGTCACCGTGCCCGACAGCTACATGGGCGACGTCATGGGCGACCTGAATAAGCGCCGTGGCCGCGTCATGGGCATGGATCCCACCAAGGACGGCGATCAGATCATCACCGCCGAGGTCCCCATGGCCGAGATGACCAGCTATGCCATCGAGCTGCGGGCTATGACCCAGAGCCGTGGTTCCTTCACCTTCCACTTTGTCCGCTATGAGGATTGTCCTCCTGCGGCACAGCAGAAGGCCATTGACGAGGCAAAGGCCCTCCAGGAAGAGTAATTTTGATTCCGTAACCAATCAGACAGCGGTGTGGCCCAGTGTCACACCGCTGTTTTTGCACCGGAGCGCTTTACAACCGGCCGGCCGGCTGGCATAATGGAGCGCAGAGAACGGGAAGGAGGGTAAAACCGTGAGAGGACAGGACCGTGTGGAGGAATTGGGCCGGTACCGGCTGCGTCAGCGGGAACATCTGCCCAAGATGGGCACCGATTCCCACCTGCTCTCCCAGTTTGCCACTCTCCACGCCCGGGAGAAGGTGTGCGACCTGGGCTGCGGCGTGGGCGTGCTGGGCCTGCTGCTGGCCCAGCGCCAGCCAGACCTGACTTTAGACGGCATCGAGCTGGTGGCGGAGTCGGCGGAGTTGGCGACAGAAAATCTGCTGGAGAACGGACTGCGGGGGACCATTCTCTGCGGCGACCTGCGGGAGTACCGGCGGTGGTACACGCCGCCGGGCGGCTATGACCTGGTGGTGTCCAACCCACCTTACTTCGCGCCCAATACGGGAAAGACCGCGACGGGAGTGCGGAAAACTGCCCGCAGTGAGGAGGCCTGTACGGTGGAGGATATCTGCGCCGCCGCCGGCTGGCTGCTGCGGACCGGCGGTCGGTTCGCCCTGTGCTATCGGACCGAGCGGCTGGCGGCCCTGTTCGCGGCCCTCCAGAAGAGCGGACTGGAGCCCAAACGGTTCCAGCTGATCCAGCACTCCGCCGCTCACCCGCCCAAGGTGGCGCTGGTGGAGGCGGTGCGATTGGGAAGGCCGGGCTTAAAAGTGCTGCCCACCCTGTTTGTGGCGGATACCCGCCGGAAAGGAACGTGCGATGAGACTACTGTTTAAACAGCGGCTGTTTTCCTGGTTTGACAGCTACGACATTTACGACGAGACGGGAGCTGTGGCCTTCACCGTCCAGGGCAAGCTGAGCTGGGGCCACCGCCTCCATATCCATGACGCGGCGGGCTATCATATCGCCACCCTTCAGGAGCGGGTGCTCACCTTCCTGCCCAAGTTCGAGATGTACCTGGGGGATACCTATGTGGGCTGCATTCGGAAGGAATTTACCTTCTTCCGACCCCGGTTTACCCTGGACTGCAACGGCTGGAGCGTGGACGGAGCCCTGATGGAGTGGGATTACAACATCTGGGACGGAAACGGAGAACTGGCGGCCACCGTTTCCAAGGAGCTGTTCCGGCTGACGGACACCTATATCATTGATGTGGCGAATCCGGACAACGCCTTGATGGCTCTGCTGATCGTGCTGGCCATTGACGCGGAAAAGTGCTCCAGAAATTGAGGAAGAAACGAGTGTGACGGCATGGCGGGAACATTGTATTTGGTGCCGACGCCGATCGGCAATCTCAGCGACCTGTCCCAGCGGGCAGTGGATACCCTGGCGTCGGTGGACTTTATTGCGGCGGAGGACACCCGGGTGTCCGTGAAAATTTTGAACCATCTGGGGCTGAAAAAGCCCATGGTCAGCTACTACCGGCACAATACGGAGACCAGTGGCGAGGCCATTGTCCAGCGGCTCGTGACCGGCGAGGACTGTGCCCTGGTCACCGACGCCGGCACGCCAGCCATCAGCGACCCGGGAGAGGAGCTGGTCCAGCGCTGTGCGGCGGCGGACATCCCGGTGGTGGCGCTGCCGGGACCCTGTGCCCTGATCACGGGACTGGCGGTGTCGGGACTGCCCACCGGGCGGTTCACCTTTGAGGGCTTTCTGGCCATGAACAAGAAGAACCGGCGGGCCCATCTCCAATCCCTGGTGGGAGAGGAGCGGACCATGATCTTTTACGAGGCGCCACACAAGCTGTCCGCGACCCTGACCGATCTGCGGGAGACCTTTGGCGGTGAACGGCGCATTTCCCTGTGCCGGGAGCTGACCAAGCTCCACGAGGAGGTGCGCCGCACGACTCTGGCGGAGGCGGAGGCCTACTATCGGGACAACCCGCCCAAAGGGGAGTTCGTGCTGGTGGTGGAGGGCGCTCAGCCCGCAGTCCCTGAGGAAATCACCCTGGAAGAGGGCATCCGACAGGTGGCCCAGCTCCGGGACCGGGAAGGGCTGTCGCTGAAGGACGCGGCCAAACGGGTGGCGGCAGAGACCGGTCTGCCCAAAAACGAGCTGTATCAGGGCAGTCTCAAAGGCTCATAAGTGTTATAAGTGATAGAAAAGACAGCGCAGCATATAACACCTTCTCGGAAAAATGCAAGCATTTTTCCGAAGCTTGCAGCCCAACTGCGCGCCTTCCCTTCGGGAAAGCATTTGCGGGCTGAGAAGAGAAAAAAGTGACGCACATGTCGTCACTTTTTTCGGATTTGATTTTATTCCGGCATCTTTGATGCCGGAACTCTGGCGAGGCCTTTCGTGATGGTCCAGTCGTTTGTCTAAAGACAGAGCGCAGCATATGACATGCTGCGCTCTGTCTTTGTGTTGTAGGGAAACTGGATTACTGCCGGGTCAGCTGATAGCCGTCGATGGTGATCAAGCTGCCGCTGCCATCACCGCCGGTGGTATGAGTGGAGCCGAAGGGATAGAGCCACATGGAGAAGGCGTCATTGGGACGGACATACCATCGGTTGTCATCGACGCCCAGATAGGGCTGGATCTGCGCCTGTACGCTTCCGGTGGAGGAGAGGCTCTGGCCCGGATCGTTCATGAGGGTGCCTGACAGATCGTAGCCGGACAGACTGTATTGTAGGGTGACGGTTTCGCCGGTGACGTTAGAGACGGTGACGGTGAAATCGCGCTGGCAGTCCCGGTACACCCAGGTGCCCGCCAGATTCCAGATCCGGGTGGTCAAATCATCCCAGGTTGGAGATCTGGGGTCGTACATGTCGACAATGTTGCCCTGGGTGATGGCGGCGTTGTGGTAGGTGGGCTCATACCGCACCACTGTGTCAAAGGATTCCGTGAGAATATCGCTGGCCTTGGACACCTTGTAGGTGTAATATTGCTGGTTCGTATAGCCTTCGTTGGCGCTCTGGAACGTGTAAGTCCAGTTGCCGTAGGTCTCGTTCATGCAGGTATCTGCGGCCTGTCTGCCTTCTGAGAGGGTGCCCGAGGCCTGGTTGTTGTTGGCCGACGGACTGGAATCTCCCGTCACAGTGCCAATGCTGGACTGCCCTGAGTCCGTTGTCTCCGACGGATCCTGGAACTGGGTGGTGCCGGAGTCGCCCGTCTGCGTGTCAGAGGGCTGTGTGACAACCGGAGTGCCTGTCTGCACAGCGAGCTTTTTCTGTTTTTCTCGGTTGGCCATTCCGCAGGCGATGATGCTGACGACGCAGATGACAGCCAGCAGTCCGTAGAAGAATTTTTTCTTGGTCAGATGCACCAGCAGTAACGCTGCGATCACGCAGGCGAGGATAATCAGAAAAATAGCCGGACCCAAGCTCATAGTATGATTCTCCTTTCTTCTTTTGCGTCCTGTGCAAGTAAGCGGTGGGTTACTGTTCATGTAGTATAGCATAGTTCAAAATGGAAAGGTCGCCTGAGAGGCGACAAATTCCTGCTGGAGGGTAAAAAGAAAGCCGTCTGTCCCAAAGGTTGACAGGCGGCTGATTCAGTTCAGCGAGAAAGATTACAATTTCTGAAGCTGACGCAAACAGGCGAGGCAGATATTCTTGTCCTTGTAGCGGGTGATGTCCTTTGCATCACCGCAGAAGATGCAGGAAGGCTGATACTTTTTCAGGATGATGGAGGAACCATCCACGTAAATTTCCAGCGCGTCCTTTTCCACAATATCCAATGTCCTGCGCAGTTCAATGGGGAGAACAATGCGGCCTAATTCGTCGACTTTACGAACGATGCCAGTTGATTTCATAAGGAAGCTCCTTTCTATGTACAGGCTTTCCAACGTGATCACCGCCCTGTAAAAGGGGGGTCTCCCTTGAAATGCAGTGATTCGTGATAACTTTATTATAAACGCATGGGTGAAAAAGTCAAGGAATTTTCAACTAATACACCGGGAAGAAAGGGGGGCATAACGGAAAAAAAGCAGCATAAGAGTGTGAGAGAGGGGGAATGACCATGGCGATGACGATTTTGTGGACGGGGATAGTGGCAGCCAGTGTTCTTTTTGGGCTTGCCACTGGTCAGATGGAGGCGGTCTCCGCGGCGGTCACCGAGGGTGCTGCGGCGGCCGTGACCCTGTGTTTTTCCATGGCCGGCGTCATGTGTCTGTGGTGCGGCGTGATGGAAGTGATGAAGCGATGCGGCCTGCTGGAGAAGCTGGAACGAATGCTGCGGCCGCTGCTGAGCCGGCTCTTTCCGGCGGCCCAGCGGGACCCGGAGACCATGGAGAAGATTGCGGCCAACGTGTCCGCCAACCTGCTGGGGCTGGGAAACGCGGCCACGCCGCTGGGCATCCAGGCGGTGCGGCGGATGAGCAGGGCGACCAGAGGCATTGCGTCCGACGAGATGTGTCTGTTCATCGTCTGCAATACCGCCTCCATCCAGCTGATCCCCACCACCGTGGCGGCGGTGCGCAGTGCGGCGGGCTGTGCCACGCCCTTTGACATTCTGCCGGCGGTGTGGCTGTCCTCCTGCATCTCGGTGACGGTGGGGATCTGCGCGGCCAAGATTCTGAAGAAAGTGTGGCGGTAGCGATGGAGTTGTTTTTTGTCCTGCTGATCCCGTTGATTCTGGCGGCAGTGGCCGTCACCGGAATGGCGAAGGGGGTGGACGTCTACGACGGACTGTCCACCGGCGCCCTGGAAGGGCTGCGCATTCTGGTGCGGATTCTGCCGCCACTGGTGGGGCTGATGACGGCGGTGTATATGCTCCGGGCCTCGGGATTGCTGGATGTGGCGGCCAGGGGCCTTGCGCCGTTACTGAACCTGCTGGGCATTCCGCCGGAGACCATCGGCCTGTTGCTCATCCGCCCCATCAGCGGCAGCGGCGCTTTGGGGGTGGGGTCCGAGCTGATTCAGAGTTACGGTCCCGACTCGCTGATTGGCCGCACCGCGGCGGTGATGATGGGCAGTACCGAGACCACCTTCTACACGGTGGCGGTGTACTTCGGCGCCGCCGGGGTGCGCAACACCCGCTACGCCATTCCGGCGGCTCTGTGCGCGGACCTGGCCGGGTTTATCGCTGCCAGCTGGACCACCAGACTGTTTTTCGGTGGGTAGCGGCCCCGTTGCAAGGGGCGGGCGGTCGTGGTACAATAGAGCATCATATGGCCCACGGCGGCGAGAGGATGGAAGTACAGATGAGCAAACAGAGGATACTGACCATGCTGAAGGAACAGCAGGAGGGATATCTCTCCGGCGAGGCCATGAGCCAACAGCTGGGGATCAGCCGGGCCGCCGTGAACAAGGCGGTCAACAGCCTGCGCCAGGACGGGTACGAGATCGAATCCGCCACCCGGAAGGGCTACCGGCTTCTGTCCTCTCCGGACCTGCTCACCGAGGGAGAGATTCGGCCTTGGCTGCGGGCCGGTGAGCTGGGCAGTTCCCTGCTCTGCTTTCCCACCATCGACTCCACCAACAGCTATCTGAAACGGGAGAGCCATAATCTGCCCGCAGGTACCGTGGCGGTGGCCGACCAGCAGACCGGCGGCCGTGGCCGGCTGGGCCGGGCCTTCCACTCGCCCAAGGGGACCGGCATCTATCTCAGCGTACTGCTCAAACCAGAGGTGGAGCCCACCCGGGCGCTGAATCTCACCGCCTATGTGGCGGTGGCCATCTGCGAGGCGGTGGAGCGTGCCACCGGGTTGCAGCCCGGCATCAAGTGGACCAACGATCTGGTGCTGGGCGGTCGGAAGATCTGCGGGATTCTCACCGAGATGGCCATTGAGGGGGAGAGCGGCACCCTGCAATATGTGATTCCCGGCATCGGCCTCAACGTCAACGAGGATCTGGAGGATTTCCCCGAGGACATCCGCACGGTGGCCGGTTCTCTGGCCATGGCGGCGGGACAGAAGCTGGAGCGGGGCAGGCTGGCGGCGGAGATGATCAACAGTCTGGACCGGATGTACAGCGACTGGCAGGCGGGCGGCGGTGACTATTTGGATCGCTACCGGGCCCTCTGTCTGACCGTGGGAAAAGAGGTCCAGGTGATTCGGACCGGTATGCCGCCCAGAGCCGCCTTTGCGGAGGCGGTGGACGACGACTTCGGACTGTTGGTCCGCTATCCCGACGGCAGCCGGGAGACGGTGACCGCCGGTGAGGTGTCGGTCCGGGGCCTGTGCGGCTACATCTGAACCGTGATGGAAAAGGAAAACCCATCGAATGAGTGGTCATTCGGTGGGTTTTTGGCATGTGTGGAGGCGGAGCAGGGTCAGAGCGTTGCCGGAGAAGAGCTGGTCCTTTTCCCGGTCGGTGAGGGGCAGGTCCTGAATGTGTCTGACGCAGTCCGCCGGGCTGGTGTAGGGGTAATCGGTGCCGAAGAGCACCCGGTCCAACCCCACCAGGTCAATGAGCTGTAAAAAGCGCTCCTGGGACATGAAAATGGGCCACAGGGCGGTGTCCAGATAGACCGGGAGGTGAGGGAGCAGATCGAGTTCCGCCTGCTGAATCAAAATCCCGCCCATGTGCGCCAGAATCACCGGCGCGCCCATAAAATCGTCTGCTACCCGGGCGAAGGTGCTGGGGTAGCAGTAGTGCTCTTCTTCCGGCAGAGCCCGTCCGGGATGGATGACGGTGATCAGGCCCAGATCGCCTATTTTCCGGTACAGCGGACGGTACTTGGGGTCGTCCAGGGAGAAGTGCTGAAAAGGCGGGTGAAACTTCACACCTTTCACGCCCTGTTCTGCCAGTTCCTCCAGCAGGTCCAGGCTGTCCGGCTGGTCCGGGTGGATGGCGGCGAAGGAGAGCAGCCGGTCGCTCTGTATGGATTGGGCGAACTGGTTGGTGTCCCGGACGGTGTCCGGCCGGGTGGCCACCGGCAGTACCACACTCAGATCCACGCCGGCTTCGGTCATCTGGTGGAGCAGATCTTCGGTGGTGGGAACCGGCAGCTTTCGGGGGGAGGGGTCGGTGCGGGCCACCTTCTCAGCCAGCGGGCGGGGGTAGCAGTGGGTGTGGAAATCAACGATCATGGTGCGATCACCTCGAGCAGGGTGGTGTCAGGAAGCGCTTGGGGGACAAGGGCGGCCATATCCGCCGGCAGCGGGGCGCAGTAGGTCAGCGGCACACCGGTCACCGGGTGGAGCAGGGAGAGAAAACAGGAGTGGAGGGCGGTCCGGTGGATCAGATCGGGCTGTTCTCTTCCGTAGAGGAAGTCGCCGGTCAGCGGAAAGCCCAAATGGGCCAGATGGACGCGAATCTGATGGGTACGGCCGGTCTCCAGCTCCAGCAGGACCAGAGAGCGGACCCCATCGGTCCAAAGCCGCCGGTAGCAGGTGACAGCCGGCGCGCCGTCCGGCCGAACCTCCCGCTTCAGCACACTGCCCTCCACCCGTCCGATGGGACCCCGCAGAGTGCCCCGCTCCGGTTCCACCGCGCCGTCGCAGAGGGCCAGATAGCGGCGGCGGAACTGACAGCTGTGGAGCTGGGTTTTCAGCTGTTCCTGGGCGTAGGCGTGCTTGGCCACGCACAGCAGGCCGGAGGTGGAGCGGTCCAGCCGGTTCACCGGGCGGTAGGTGTGATGTTCCCCATGGGCCTGATAGTGCCAGGCCAGAAAGTTGCCCAGAGAGTCCCGGTGATGGCCGGGGCCCGGGTGGACGGGGACAAAGGGGGGCTTGTTGACGATGAGCAGGTGCTCGTCCTCAAAGAGCAGATCCAACGGGTGCTCCACCGGCTCCAGGTCAGAGGGCGGGTCCGGCGGCAGGTGGAGGGTCAGGGTTTGACCGGACGCCCCACGGTGGTCCAGAAACACCCGCTGCCCGTCCAGCAGAATCCCGTCGGGCAGATATTTCAGCTGTTTTATCAGCCGGGCGGAGCAGTGACAGTGCCGGCGCAGCAGGGTGGAGATGCGCTGGCCATCCTGCTCCGGGCCGAGGGAAAATTGTAGTTTTGCCACGGGAATCCACCTCAAATGATGAAGAATTTGGCTCTGCAAAAGAGGATAGCGCCAAAGTGGCAAAACTGTCAAGGGCAGCCGCGGAAAATTGACACATTACGATTTGCAAATTCCCTGCGATATACTATAATATGAGCTGTGAAAAGGGGGAGCCCGATGAAAAAACAGATCAAGCAGCATCAGAAGCGGGAGCGGAAGCTCCAAAAACAGCGGTTAAAGGAGCTGCGGGGACGGCGATTGGGGCTGTACCTGCACATTCCCTTTTGTAAGCAAAAGTGTGACTACTGTGATTTTTACTCTCTGGCGGGAAACCAGGACCGGATGGAGGACTATCTGAAAGCACTGACCCTCCATCTGGAGGAGGTGGCGCCCCGGGCAGAGGGATTTACCGTGGACTCGGTCTATATCGGCGGCGGTACGCCCAGCGTGTTTGGCGAGGAGCGGCTGAAGCGGCTGCTGAAGACGGTGGACAAGTACTACCATTTGGAACGGCACTGCGAGACCACCGTGGAGGTCAATCCGGACAGCGTGACGCCACGGCTGCTGAAGGTGCTCCGCAAGGGCGGGGTCAATCGGATCTCCATGGGGGTCCAGTCCTGCCACGACGAGGAGCTGGTCCAGGTCAACCGGCCCCACACCTTCGCCCAGGCCCAGGAGGCAGTGGAGATGATCCGGGGTGCCGGTTTTACCAACCTGAATCTGGATCTGATTTTCGGACTTCCCGACCAGACCATGGCCGGATGGCAGGAGTCGGTGGAGGCGGTGCTGGCCCTGGAGCCGGAGCACCTGTCTCTCTACGGCCTGACCCTGGAGGAGGGCACGCCACTGTGGCAGCGCCGGGATCAGCTGACCCTGGCCGACGGCGACCAGCAGGCAGATATG
>OLNN01002541.1_pt1 | contig 12712 bp, 9 predicted proteins | sample 1672141 | NCBI WGS metagenome assembly OLNN01 (sample SAMEA3136652, study PRJEB25190) | human gut metagenome | biome: human gut; feature: human-associated habitat; material: faeces | place: Austria | collected 2013 | reverse complement strand
GCTCCTTGGCGAACTCCACACCGGTAAGGCCCAGCTGGCCGCAGGCGTATTTCAGAAACTCCACCCGCTTGCCGGTGGGTTCCATCAGGGTCAGCTCCAACTCGGGCTTGAAAATCTTCGTCACGATGCCCGGGAAGCCCGCGCCTGCACCGACATCCACCATCTTCCCTGCCACCTCAGGCTGAGAGGCAAAGAGCAGGCTGTCGAGGAAGTGCTTGTCCTCGATGCCCTCCGGGTCAGTGATGGCAGTCAGATTGACCTTCTGGTTGTACTCCACCAGAATCTCCGCAAAGGCGTCCAACTGGTCGAGCTGGGTTCCGGTGAGCGCGATGTTCCATGTGGAACATTTCTGTTCCAGCCGGCTTTTATCGATCATAAACTTATCCTCATTTCACAAAAGCTTATCGCAATTTTCAAAAATAGCATTAATCAAAAAGGTATATTGCTGTCTCTCGCGCCGGTGGCGCGGGCAAAGCTCTCTTGCAGTTGGGCTTGGTTTTCTTTAAGCAGGTTCTCACGCTGGTGGCGCGGGGCTGGTTTTTTCTTTTGGTCAAGTGGCTTGCGCTCCGCGCGGGCCAGAGGCAGGGAGGGGTGTTTCGAATCCCCCCTCCCTACCTCTGGACTCCACTCTCCCCGCAACGAGTTAAGGGCTGCACGCCCTTAACAATTCCGAAGATGAGGTCGAAGCCCAAAAATGCTAGCCGCTTCGCTAAACGCATTTTTTTGTGCTTCTCCCATTTACGGCTCCGCCGAAGATTTCACGTTTCTGCTGAACTTCACGCCCTGCGAGGGCGTAACACCCGCTGCGAAGCAGCAAATCGGAGAAACGAGAAAAAAGCGTTAAGCGCAGCGACTAGCTTTTTTCCGTTTCGACAACTCCTTCGGGATTATCAAGGGCGAGCAGCCCTTGATTCGTGCCTCCCGCGCCTCGAAAGTAGCGGGCACTTTTCTGGTTCTCTTTTGGTGCACAAAAGAGAACTTTAGCTTCTCTTCGCCGCCAGCGCAATACTCAGCTGTGCCACATCCGACGGCGACACGCCGGGAATGCGTCCAGCCTGCCCCAAGTTTTTCGGGCGGATGCGGGCCAGCTTCTCGCGGGCTTCCAATGTTAGGCCGGTGAGCTCTGTGTAAGAGAAATCCTCCGGGATGAGGGTCTTCTCGTGGCGGGCCACCTCGTGTATCATCCGGTCCTGCCGGGCAATGTAACCCGCATACTTGATTTCAGTTTCCAGACGCTCAGCCAGCATGGGCGTGATGCCCTCACCCCAGCCGATCATGCCCGCGATGAGCGAATAGTCGATTTCCGGTCGGCGCAGCAGCTCTTCGGCAATGCCGCCCTCTGCGGCCGGGGCGAGGCCCGCTGATTCCATCGCGGCGCGCAGGTCCGCCGTGCGCAGATGGGCGTCATGCAGACGGTGGCGCTCTGCGTCCAGCACAGCCTGCGTCTGCTGGTACTTTGTCCAGCGGTCGTCCTGCACGAGGCCATATTCCCTGCCGATGGGCGTCAACCGGGTGTCGGCGTTGTCCTGACGGAGGGTCAGGCGGTACTCGCTGCGGCTGGTCATCATCCGGTAGGGGTCCATGACACCCTTGGTCACAAGGTCATCGACCAGTGTGCCGAGATAGCTCGACTGCCTGGGCAGGATGAGCTGGCTTTCGCCCAATGCGTTCCGGGCAGCGTTCAGACCGGCCAGCAGGCCCTGCGCGGCGGCTTCCTCGTAGCCCGAGGTGCCGTTGAACTGTCCCGCACCGTAGAGGCCCCGCACCACCTTGCTTTCCAGCGTGGCTTCGAGGCTGGTGGGGTCTACGCAGTCGTACTCGATGGCGTAGGCCGGGCGCATGATCTCAATATTCTCGAAGCCCTTGATGCTCCGGTAGAATGCATTCTGCACATCTTCCGGCAGACTGCTGGACGCACCCTGCAGATACATTTCCTCGGTGTTCTCGCCGCAAGGCTCCACGAAGATGGGATGCCGGTCCTTCCCTGCAAACCGCACTACCTTGTCCTCAATCGACGGGCAGTAGCGCGGGCCGACGCCCTCGATCATGCCGCCGTAGAGCGGGCTGCGCTGGATATTGTCCAGAATGATTCTGTGCGTCTCAGGGTTGGTGTAGGCGATCCAGCACTCCACCTTGTTGTGCATAGGGGCATCGGTCATGAAGCTGAAAGGCTGAAGTTCATTGTCCGGGTCGCCGGGCTGGCATTCCAGCTTAGCGAAGTCGATGCTCCGCCGATGCACGCGGGCAGGCGTACCGGTCTTGAAGCGGCGCAGCGGCAGACCAGCGGCCTTCAGGCTCTCGGTGAGAGCGTTGGCCGCGTGCATCCCGTCGGGGCCGGAGGCGTACCATGCATCGCCCACAAAAATTTTTCCGCCGAGGTTGGTGCCGGTGGCGATGACCACGCACTTTGCGCCATACTCCCCGTTCAGCTGGGTAACTACGCCCTTCACATGGCCGTCCTCCACCTCGATGGAAATGATTTCCTCCTGATGGATAGCCAGCCCCGGCGTCAGCTCAAGGGCGTGCTTCATATATTCATGATAGCGCTTGCGGTCGGTCTGGACGCGCAGAGCGTGGACAGCGGGGCCTTTGCCCTTGTTGAGCATCCGGCTCTGTAAATAGGTGGCATCTGCCGCAAGGCCCATCACACCGCCCAGTGCATCCAATTCGCGTACCAGCGTGCCTTTTGCCGTGCCTCCGATGCTGGGGTTGCAGGGCATATTGCCGATGGCGTCCAAGCTCATAGTGAACACCGCCGTCTTTGCGCCCAGCATCGCGGCAGCATGGGCCGCCTCAATGCCCGCATGGCCGGCACCGATGACGATAACGTCGTAGTCTCCTAAATGGTTCATTGTTGTCTATTTTTTCCTCTGAGTTTTTATGTGCATATCGCGCCTGTGCGCGGGTCAGAGCGCTCTTTCATTAAGGCTAATTGTTCTCTTTTGATGTCAAAAGAGAACCAAGCCCTGCGTAAAATGGTTTTTTATTTTCCCACGCAGAATCTCTCAAACACCTCATTGATGACCGCCTCCGAGGCGTTCTCCCCTGTCAGCTCGCAAAGTGCATCCAGCGCGTCGTCCACGCAGACTGACACAGCGTCCAGCCCGAGCCCCTGCGCGGCGTCCAGCGCTCCGGCTACGGCATCCCGAGCGCGGGTGGTAGCGGAAAGCTGCCGCTGTCCCGAGAGGCTGGCGGCGTGGGGGTCGATTTGGTTGGTCCCCAGCAGGCGGGCTACCGCCGCCGCGATGACCTTCCGCGCCCCTTCTTCCTGACAGCAGACCGGCAGCACCATCGCAAAATAGGGTGCGATAATCTCTGCGTCAAACCGGGTGGGCTTGTCCTCTTTATTGACCAGCGCGATGGCCGGACGACCCGCGCAGCGCTGAGCCAGCTCCAGGTCCTCCCGGGTCGGGCGCTCCGAGCCGTCGAAGACGGCGAGGATAAGCCCCGCCTCGTCCAGCTTCTTCCAGCTGCGGCGGATACCTTCGGCTTCTATCTCGTCTTCCGTCTGACGCAGACCAGCGGTATCGAAGAGATTCAGCCGGACGTCGCCCAGCTGAACAGCCTGCTCCACCACGTCGCGAGTGGTTCCGGCCACCGGCGTGACAATGGCCCGGTCAAATCCGGCCAGCAGGTTGAGCAGGGTGGATTTGCCCGCATTGGGCTTGCCCACGATGGCACAGTCCACGCCCTCGCGGAGGACAGCGCCCGCATCGTAGCTCTGGATGAGGGCGTCCAGCTCCTGCTCTACCCCGCCTAAGACCTCGCACAAGTGGCTCTGGCTCAGTTCCGGGACATCTTCCTCAGGGAAATCCACCCAGGCGGCCAGATGGGCCTGCAAGGCCGTCAGAGCATCTTTCTGGGCCGCTATCTTCCGGGCCAGCGCACCGTTCAGGGAGGCATTTGCCAGCGCGGCCCCCTGTCGGCCATCGGCGGAGATGATGTCCATGACGGCTTCGGCCTGGGTCAGACTGAGCTTGCCGTTCAGGAAAGCGCGGCGGGTGTACTCGCCGGGAGCGGCAGGCGACGCGCCCGCCGCAATGCAGGCTTCCACCAGCCGCCGGGCGACTGCACTGCCGCCGTGGCAGGAAAGCTCCACCACATCCTCGCCGGTATAGCTGTGGGGCGCGCGGAAAAACAGCGCCACGCCCTCATCAAAAGCCTCTTCCCCTTCCACGAACGCACCGAACATGGCCGTATAGCCTTTGGCGTCCGCGACTTTTTTGGCTGGGTTGGCCGGACGGAACACCTTCGCTGCCACTTCATAGCTTTCCGGGCCGGACAGCCGCACGATGGCGATGCCGCCCGCACCCGGAGCGGTAGCAATGGCCGCAATGGTCGAATGCTGCATCTTCTCCCCTCCTTATGCGCAGATGAATACAGTATATTCTACCACGAACCGCCAAAAAAAGAAATATGCTGCGCAAAAAAGCGGCACACCGCCGGAGAGTCCGGCAGCGTACCGCTTTTGCATTTTATCCTCGGGTCTTCCCGGCAAGGCGATAGTGCTCTTCCTTTGCCAGATACATCCGTGTTTCGGCCGATTTGACGAGAACTTCCATGTCGATGCCGCCCGCGCTGTGAGTCGCTGTACCCACGGCCACCGAGTAACCGGCCTCGTCCACCTCCTGCACCAGCTTGTGGATGAGCGCGCGCATCTCTTCGGCGCTCTTGTCCATCGCAAAGGCCACGAACTCATCGCCGCCCACACGATAGCTGTACTCTTCGCCGAAGATGTCCCGCACCTTGGCTGCCACGGTCTTGAGCATCTCGTCGCCTGCCGCGTGGCCCCGGGTGTTGTTCAGCTCATGCAGGCCGTTCACGTCCAGATAAACACAGCTCAGCGTGCTGCTGCAGTGCATCGGGTAGTCGTGCATCTGGCTCTCGTAAGCGTTGCGGTTTTTCAGACCGACGTTCAAGTCCGTCTCCGCGATGCCCAGCAGCTTGTGCCGGATGGAAAAATTTTCGTGCATCGAAAGCATGATGAAGGTGGATATGATGCAGGACACCGCACCAAACACCATGCCGTCCAGAATATCAACTGGGAGCGTCTCTTTACTCTTGAACAAAAAGCAGGTCAGGATGAAAATACCATCGAAAAAGACGACATTCAAGATATGCTGGATGGGCCGCATGACGAAGAGCAGCGGCACTGCCAGCAAGAACGCAATAAAGCTCACCGTAGGAGTATCGGGAGAAGGATGGATGCCCAGATAGATGCCCAGCACATAGAGCAAAGCCTCAAAGGCGTACATCAGCCAGGTCAGCAGCAGGCCGTTTTTTCCCGGGAATGTCCGGTTGACCGCCTACAGGCCCATGCACACGGCCAGCGCTATCATATAGGCCGGCATATTGGGCCGCAAAAATTCCAGAGCCCCAGACAGTATCCATAAAACTGTAAGAAACGCACAGGCTATCCCCAGGTAGGCCGTCACACGTTGGCGGTTGGAGCGCTGTATATCCGGCAGACAGGCTTTGTACTCCTCCCGTGACATCTCCGCATACAGCAGCTTTCGCAATGCTTCCATAGCCATCCTCTTTTCAAACCGCATTCGTCCCCGCACTGCACGAGGGCGCACTTTCCCCTTTATTCTGCGGGTTTTTCTTATTTTATCATGAAGCTCCCAAAAAGAAAACATCCAGCGCATCCCAGCGTTTATTTTCTATGATATGCTAAAAAGCGGTAATTAAATTTAGCTATATTACCCATTGATCCTTCACTTTATTGTGCAGCAAAAAGGGTGTGCAGCCCCTGAAAGACTGCACACCCCGTTGCGTGTGAAAGAAAAATCAGAATGCGGCAATATCGGCCGTGGTGATGGCCTTGCCGGGCAGGGTGCGGCTGTCGGCGTTCTCCGACAGAGCCAGCTTGCCCTCGCGCAGCAGCTTGACGGCCTTCTCGTGATCAGCAGCGTTCCAGTTGTCGCCCACGAGCTTCCAGTTGTTGTCCACGTGCGGCTCGATGGTGCCGCCTTTGACGGTGCGGATGTACTCGCCCAGCAGTTCACGGATGCCGCCCACATCGCCGCGCACGTCGATCTCCAGCAGCTTGGGCAGCTCGTCACCCTCCTTGAAGATGTCAGCATAAGTCAGCAGCTGGGTGGTGGCACGGTAGTTGTTGACGGCCACCACGAAGCTGTCATCGTCCTCCACCGGACGGCCATCCATCCAGGTCAGGTTCTGGATGCGGTTGCCGGGCTGCTTGGAGATGTCGAGGTCATACTTGACGCCTGCAAAGGCATCGTACAGGTAATAGCGGACGGAAGAGTCGAATGCGATGGTCACATCGCCCGGTTCCCAGGTCTTGAAGAAGGCAGCAGACCACTCCATGAACTGACGCAGCTGCCAGCCGTTCATCTGCAGCTTGTACAGGGTGTTCTGGTAGGTGTAGATGCTTGCCATGTCGCACTTGCGGATGGTACCCTCGCGCATCTGGGAAGTCATGGAGGTCAGAGCCGTTGCGGCCACCTGAGCGTCGGTGTAGTACATCTGTACCTCATTGATGAAGTCCAGCAGAGCAGTATCCTGCACCATGGCCTGCGGCAGACAGTCGATCTCGTTTTCGGGGGCCAGATCACCGCCGACCAGCTGGCCGATGGGGGTCACGGCGTCGTCCTTAGCGCGCTGGTCGTACTCTGCCAGCAGAGCAGTCAGCTCGGGATCGGGAGCGTAGTCCTTGATGATCAGGTTCTCAGAGGTACGGTCCTTCACCTTCCACTTGCCGTTCAGGCCGCGCTCCAGATAGACGTGGATGTCGGAGACGGTGGCACCGGCATTCTTGTTCTCGACCACCAGCACGCCGTTGATCATCTTGTTGGGGATGCTCTTGTGGCCGTGAGCGGCGACGATGACGTCGAACTCAGGGCAGGCATTTGCCAGGTCGGTGACGCCGGAGCCATAGACGCCATACTCATTGTCAACATCCATATGCATAACGCCGATGATGACATCCACATTGTTCTTGATCTTATCAATGATCTTGCGGCTCTCGTCCACCGGGTTGGTGACAGTCCAGCCCTCGAGGTTCTTGGCGTCCCAGCGGGTGATGTTGGGAGTGACCATACCGATGACGCCGATCTTGACGCCGCCCTTGTTGATGATGGTGTAGCCGTCAGCCAGAGGCTTGCCTTCGGGGCTGTAGACGTTGCCGGTCAGCACCTTGGCCTTCTGCTGGGAGAGCACCTTTTCCAGCGTGGCCATGCCATAGTTGTACTCATGGTTGCCGGTGACGTAGACATCGTAGCCGATGGCGTTCTGAGCAGCGATCATGGGGTGGACATCGTCGTTCAGGAACAGCTCAGCGGAGTTTGCCTGAATGGTGTCGCCTGCATCCACGACCAGCGTGGTCTTGGTGCGGTTCTCCTTGATGGCAGTTGCCTGCTGGGCCACGCTGCCGGAGGCGTCGGCCTTGTTAGCGGCGTAATCCCAGGGGTCAAACTTACCGTGAGTATCACTGGTGGCAAGGATCTGCAGGTCCATGCTCCACAGATCTTTGATGCCGGCAGCGGAAGCAGCCGGGACCAGACCGCCCATTGCGGCGGCGGTAGCCGATGCACCGGCCACGCGCAGGAAATTACGGCGGGAAATCTTATTCTGTTCCATAATAATTCCTCTCTTTTTTGCTTGGTATACACTCCGAAGCATTTGTAGCTCTAGTATAAGGCTTGTCGACATTGTTTTACAATGTGCAAGTAGGAGAAAAATTTCTTCCGTAATTGGGCATATTCTCCAATTTTCCGATAAGAACGACTTTTCTTCCTAAATTATTTTTTCAGATTCGCTTTTCATCGTAAACCATCTTCATGCAAAAGATGTGTAAATTTATAGTGTTCCTCGTACAAAAAAAGACCCTCCCCTGCACGGCTTCCTCCATGCGGGAGAGGGTCTTATCATTCAGCTTTTACAGCTCGATCTTGCCGAAGCTCAGATCAGCGAAGTCATCCACACGCTCGGTGCGCTTGGGTGCCACAGGGGCAGCATTCTCGGCATCGCGCGGGGTGTAGGTGCGCTCAGGCACATTGGAGCGGTAGCCGCCCCGGCCGCCGCCATTGCGCGGGCCGCGGCCATTCCGGTCACCACGGCGCTCGCCGCCGCGATGATAGCCGCCGCTGCGGCCATTGCCGTTGCGGTCATGACCGCCGCGGGGTCCGCGGGGACGTGCATTTGCGCTCTCAGCCACAGCGTTGGGGTCGGTGGAGTAGATGACCACACGGCGGTCACGGCCCTCGCCCTTGCTCTCGCTGCGGACGCCCTCCATCTTGCCGATGGCAGAGTGGATGATGCGGCGCTCGTAGGGGTTCATGGGCTCCATGGCAAAGCTGCGGCCAGTGCGGCGCACCTTGGCACCGATGCGCTGTGCCAGTGCGGTCAGGTCGCTCTCGCGCTTGTCGCGGTAGCCGGCCACGTCGAGGCCCAGCTTGATGTAGTCGCCCTCGAGGCGGTTTGCCACGAGGCTTGCCAGATAGGACAGGCTCTCCATCGTCTCGCCGCGGCGGCCGATGAGGGCGCCCATCTTCTCGCCGTCCAGACGGATGATGGTAGCCTCACCCTTCTGCACAGCGCTGAACTTGACGTCCTGTACGCCCATCTTCTCGATGACATCCTTCAGGTAGTCCACAGCGGCCTTGACCTTGGCGTTCTCCTCGATGTTGATGGGGACTTCCACCTCTTCGCCCTCTGCGGCGGGAGCAGCCTGCTCTTCGGCAGGGGCAGCTTCCTCAGCGGGAGCAGCAGGCTCTTCCACAGCAGCGGGAGCTTCAGGGGCAGTCTCTTCGACGACAGGCTCAGCCGCCACAGGAGCAGCCTTCTCCTCCACAACGGGAGTGGGCTCCTCAACGGGGGCGGCAGCAGGAGCTGCCACAGGCTCGTCCGGCAGCTCGACGCTGACGCGGACCTTGGCGGGAGTGAGCTTCAGGCCCAGAAAACCGGTCTTCTGGGGCATTTCCAGCACTTCGTAGCTGACGTTGATGTCGTCCTTTTCCACGCCCAGCAGAGCGCAGGCGTTGGTGCGTGCTTCATCGACCGTCTTGCCGGTCGCTTCCTGCGTACGGATCATAACCGTCAATCCTCCTTTTTGTTCTGCAGCTCGCTCAGCGGGACAGTGCGCTCGTCCTTGTAGCGCTCAGCATCCTGCTGGCGGGCATACTCAAGACGGCGCTTGTTCATCTCGCTGGCGGAGATGTTCTTTTCCACGACCTCACCGGTCTTCTCGTCCTGGACCTTGATGGTGGTGCTCTTCACGCCGCGCTTCTCTTCCTTCTTGCGGGAAGCGATCTCGGCCTTGACCTGCTCCTTCATCTTCTCGGGGTCATAGATCTTGCGCATGACCTGGGTCTGGACGGTCATCACGATGTTGGAAATGACGTAGTACAGAGAGAATGCGCAGGGAACGGTAAAGCAGAAGAAGACGTACATCAGAGGCATCATATACATGGTCAGCTTCATGCTGCCCTGCATCTCCTGGCCGGAGGCCTTCATGCTGATGTGGGTGGAGATGAACATGGTGACGACAGCCAGGATGGGGAAGATCAGCAGGGGCAGGTTGTCTGCTGCCAGGCTGTACTGCGGCACACGGGTCAGGTCGATGCCGAAGAAGTCCATGTGCTGGCCGAACTCCGTGATGGTGTTCAGCTGGTCTGCGGTGAACACAGAGGTGACGGTGGACTCACCGGCCAGCACCTGTGCGATGATATTGGTGTCGCGGGTCACCTGAGTGAAGCTGATGCCCAGAGCGGTCATGGCATCGCCTGCGGCGGTGATGGCGTCGGCGCCGATGTGGAAGATGCGCTGCAGCGGGCGGTACACGACCTCGATGACGCCGAACATGACGAGGAAGTTGACCAGCATGGGCATACAGCCGGCGGTGGGCTTATAGCCGTACTCCTGCTGGAGCTTGAGCAGCTCTTCCTGCTGCTTTTCGGGCTTGTCCTTGTACTTTTTCTGGATGTCGGCGATCATCGGCTGGAAAGCGGACATCTTGGCCATGCTCTTCTGCTGGTTGAGCTGCAGAGGGATGCTGAGCAGGCGGATGACGATGGTGAAGATGATGATGTCCCAGCCGTAGTTCGGGATGAGGTTGTAGATCCACTCCATCACATAGCCGAGAGGTACACCGAGGATGTACAAAATATTCATGTCTCTGTCCATTCTGCCCCGCCTGTGGTGCGGGACGGTTATTTTTATCGTAGGACACGCCGCCCACAGTTCAGCACGTCACAAGAAGCAATTATAATAGCTTTTCCTCTCAGCCTCCCCTCGCCAGGGGAGGTGGCACGGCAAAGCCGTGACGGAGAGGTCTTTCCCGCTTCAGCGCCCTTCCAAAGAGCATCGACGAAGAGGTTTTCCACTTATTTTTCGTGTCTTGTGGAAAACAGAGCCGAGGCCGAGAGATGCCGGGCCGGATTTTTCCAGCGGCCCTTTTCCGGTACGGGGTCGTAGCCCCAGCGGCCCAGCGGATTGCACCGGGCGATGCGCCACGCCGTCAGCAGCAGCCCTTTGACGCAGCCGTGGGTGCGGATGGCCTCGATGCCGTACTGGCTGCAGGAGGGCGAAAAGCGGCAGTTCCGCCCCAGCCCCGGGCTGATGAACTTCTGGTAGAGCCGGATGAGCCCGCAGAGGGCTTTCTGAAAGATGCTCACGCCTCGGGCTTCCGGACCGGCGGCAGGGTGGCAGGGGGCTTTGCGCCCGGCTGCTTTGCCTTATCCGGCAGGCCGGCCTGGGCAAAGAGCTTTGCCACGATGGCGCTGAGCTGCCAGCTCTTGAGCCGGGGGGTCATGCCCCGGGCCACGAAAACGAGGTCGTAGCCGCCGATGTTGTAGTCGAGATGTTCGTCGATGGCGGCCTTCATAACACGGCGGGCGCGGTTGCGCTGCACGGCGTGGCCGATCTTTTTGGTGGCCGTCAGGCCCACCCGGGTGCGCTTGCTCCGCGTTTTGAGCACGTAGAGCACCAGCGCCTGGTTGACATAGGACTTGCCGCGGGCATACACGCGGCCAAACTCGCCGTTGCGGCGGATGGGACGATAGCGCATCCTGTGCGCCTCCCTTCAGGTGATGTGGGAGCACCGCCCGGAAAAAAGCAATGCTCAGTGTTCAGTATAGCAAAAAAACGCCGACATGAAAAGCTCATCCGGGCGTTTTCTCTGCCAAATCTTTGACAGTTTTTTTAGGCAATGCGACTATTCACCGCAGCTTTCCGGCCTTTTTTCCCGAATGCCGGGTAAAAAAATAAGACCGCCAATCCAATATCAGCGGCCTTTTTGCGCATATTCCATTCTGCGCCGGACCTGATGCATACTGCTCAGGATCAGACGGTCAGGCTCTTGCGGCCCTTAGCACGGCGTGCGTTGATGACCTTGCGGCCGTTCTTGGTGCTCATGCGGGTCAGGAAGCCATGAACTTCCTTGCGCTGACGCTTCTTGGGCTGAAAAGTTCTCTTCATGGTGTATTTCCTCCGTAAAAACTCGTCCCCGGTATGGGGTCTATTCTGGTCCCAAAATGGGGACAGGCTTGCAATTCAACAGTATATCGCACACTATGGCCTTCTGTCAAGCATTTTTTTCGCTTTCCTTCAAACTTTTTTGAAAAACCTCTGTGGAGAAACTTTCAACTTTTTCACCCATTTTCCGTGGAAAACTTTTTATCCACAATATCTTGTGGCTTTTCTCCGCCTTGGACACAAGGCCATTTCCCAGACGCAGGTATGTCTTTTTTATGTATTATAAATTACCTTATATAATATAGACGCAGGGGGATTTTTGTGGTATACTAACCTGGTATCAGCAGCATTGTTGAAAACTTCAATGGAGTGGATGTACTATGGATTCTTTCAAGGACGTTTTAGAGGCTGCCCAGAGCTACTGCAAGGCGCAGATGGCGGAGCCGACGTATAATCTCTATATCGACGGGTTGGAGCCTATCAGCTTTGAGGACTCCAGCCATATCACCCTCTCGGTGCGCAACGACTTCATCTGCAAGATCGTGACGGACCGTTATCTCGGCCTGCTCAAAGAGGCCTTCAAAACAGTGCTGGGCTTTGACGTGGACATCACCCTCGTCGTCCCCAGCACACCGCCCCACGAAGTGGTGCTGGCCCAGCAGTACGAGGCGAACCCCGCCTCCCCGCAGGGCAACTATGAATTCACCTTCGAGAACTTCATCAAAGGCCCATCCAACCAGTTTGCGTTTGCTGCGGCGCAGGCTGTTGCGGCCAACCCCTCCGGTGCTTACAACCCGTTGTTCATCTACGGCGGCTCGGGCCTCGGCAAGACCCATCTGCTGACGGCCATCCAGACCGAGATCAAGCGCACCCACCCCGACTTCGTCATCATGTATGTCACCTGTGAGCAGTTCACCAACGAGCTGATCGCGGCCATCCGCGCCGGCAGCACCGAGGACTTCCGGATGAAGTACCGCGTGGCCGACCTGCTGCTGGTGGACGACATCCAGTTCATCGCGGGCAAGGAGTCCACTCAGGAAGAATTCTTCCATACCTTCAACTCCCTCCACGATGCCCACAAGCAGATCGTCATCGCATCTGACCGCCCGGCCAAGGAGATCAAGAGTCTGGAAGAGCGTCTGCGCACCCGCTTCGAGTGGGGCCTGACCGCCGACGTCCAGCCGCCAGATTTCGAGACCCGCGTGGCCATCGTCAAGCGCAAGGCAGAGCTTCTCCACCTCGATCTGCCCGAGGATGTGGCCGAGTTCATCGCCAA
>OLNN01002537.1_pt1 | contig 12728 bp, 3 predicted proteins | sample 1672141 | NCBI WGS metagenome assembly OLNN01 (sample SAMEA3136652, study PRJEB25190) | human gut metagenome | biome: human gut; feature: human-associated habitat; material: faeces | place: Austria | collected 2013 | reverse complement strand
GTATGCAAATGCTTGCAAATATGTAGCCGTAGAAATAATCATCTGCAATATTTATTGTAATACCACCTTTTATAAGTCCGTCTATAATACTTACATTACCGTAAAGATTAAGTTCCCAAGGCTCTATCCATCTTGCATTTATTCCTGCTTTCAAATCAAGCAAAGAATCCGATACTTTTAATTTCATATCGCCTTTAAGCGACAGTCCCTCAAGGCTTATTCTGGCATTAAAATCCCCCACAAGAGTACCTATAGCCTCAAGTCTTGTGAACAACAATATAGTAATCGGCGGAAGTTTGTCAAATTCACCGCCTATGGTATCGGCAAGTTCATTTATACCGCCGCCCAAGCCTGTCATAAACAATGCAGGCGGTGCAATAGGAATTTTCAGTCCGTCACGGATATAAAATTCGATTTTATCCGGTACTATAACATCTTTGTTTTTTACATTAACTTCTTTAAATGCAAGTATACCCTCACATTCAATAATCTTGATATTAAGACCTGCATTTAATTCGTATACATTGTCTATTGTGTTTATGGTAACGCTTGCATATATACCCGGCGCATTTGAAACAAGTGAACCTAAAACGTCTTTAGGCAATGCAAGCGACATTTTCGCGTCTATTCCTATAAAACCTGTACCTTCAACCTTTACAGCCTTTTCCTCAACCTTGCCTTTTTCACCGAAAAGTACATTATTTACTTCCGCAGATAAACTTCCCTCTGAAAGTTTGGTATCTTTTTTGATTTTGTCACCTGTAGACGTTTGTTTGGGTGTTTCATCAAAAAGACTTTCCATATCACCCGAAATATCTTCTTGGTCTGCCGTCAGACTTTCGTCAAACAAACTCTGCATTTCATCGGAAATATCCTCTTGATCTGCCGTCAAATCTTTGGTTTCTTGATTATTATTCTTCTTCTTCTTTGCTTTAATCGGCAGGCTGATGCTTCCGCCGAATCCTATACCGTATGTAACCATACCGTCGGAATTGTCATACCACTGTGAACTCATTTCACCGTATTTTAAATCTACCAAAAATCCGCCGACCGACTGAATCATAGTTGCCGCACCGTCAAGAGAAAGTTTTACGGGTTTATTGTCATTAGCAAAATAATCCGTCAATCTCTCACTGTCCAAAGTATACACAATGCCTTTATTAACGGTAAAGCTCCATTTACTTCTCCAAACGTTGATAGAATTTACAACCTTTAAAAGTCCGTCACCATTTATTGTGTATGCACCGTTTTTCTCATAAATTTCAAGCGGTGTATCACCATCGTATGACAGCATATTATTGATTACAACATCACCGTCTGCCGTACTTGCCTGCCAATATCTCTCTTTATTATTGCCATCACCGCGTTCCATTTCTCGAACATTCGCACGAACGGTAAGCAATATTTCATTATCACGAATTGACTCTTTTTTCTCACCGAAATTATATTTAATCTTTGTCTTATTTAATTCGCCTGTTTTTTCAACTTCACCGTTATAAAACTTTAAATATTCACCCTCATTTGCAAAAGTGAAAAAGTCATAATTGGTATTATTCGATTTATCGGTTGTACGAACAAATGCTATTGTTCCATAAGATTTAAGTCTGTATTTTTCGTCTGCCGACACTTGAAGTTTATGTTCACAAGTTATTGATTTGCCGAATTCCTCTATTAAAATCGGATCTGTAAATTCAAACACTAATTCATAATATCCCACTTCAAGTTCTTCATCTGTCGTAAAACTCATATTTTCATACTCTTCGTCAAGAAAAGCTATGTTCTTCTTTTCTATCAAAACAGAATGATCGCTTGTTGTATGTTTAAGTCTTAAATCCCAGCCTTGATTTGCCGAAAGTGCTTTAAATGCCGACATATTACCCGATACGGTAACGGCTTTTTCGCCGCCGGTCCATACGGTTTCGGGATTAACTTTATTCATCTGCACTATCGGCACATTGCCTGTTACGGACTGCAATATAACATTTTTCTCTGCAGCCGTTTCGACTGTTTTTTGTGTTCCGTCCTCAAGGTTAGCCGTTGCGGTAAGTGATACATATATTCCGCCTGCCGTTAAGTCCGTCTGCGGAACAGCTTTAAACGTATACTTTTTTGTTATTATCTCTTTGCCTATTTCATCAAATGTGACTGTATCGTCGCCCGAAACAATCTCAAATTGACTGTTATCAACAGTTATATTGAGCATTGCCGAGCTTAGCATAACAGCGTCATCACCTGTATTGTCAATTTCAACCGTCACGTCAAATTGACCGTCATTTTTATATGTCTTTTTATCATCGGAAAGTTCAACTCTGCCTGCTGTTATATTTATTTGAGTTGCATCGTCTTTATCGTTCGAGAAGTTACCTACACCGTAAAGCATTTCACCTGTATAACTTCCGCCGCTTGCGATTGTTCTGTTTTCCCAATAAATTGCCGCCGCACTGTCCGGCTCTCTGTAATCGTTTGAATAATTAGTGAAATCGCAATAATTATCCGGTGTATATGTATATCTTGTATTTGCAAGATTTGCCCAATGACCGACTATGATACGATTTGCTTCACTGCCGCCGTTCCAGCCTTTTGTAAGAATATATGCAAGCTTTGTCGGGTTTGCAAGTGAATCGACACATCTTATTTGTGACGGTACATCATCACCCGAAAATTCAGTTTCCGTCATTGTCGGTCGAATTGCCTCATCTACAACAAAATACGGTGCGTCAATTTCATTTTCGAGTGCCGTATCCAAAAGCAAACGAACGCTTATATCTTCTTCAATGCCACTGTTATTCGTAACTTCAAACGAAATACCCGCATTACCTGTTATATCATTGTTTTCGTCAGTGCCGAGTGCAATTTTTAATGTCACTGTAACCCCCTTTATCGTCCAAGGTATAGTGATTAATCTGCCTTCTTCACTGACTACGGGAGTATCAAGATGTGAACTCATTCCAAAAAAGCCGTAATCCTGACCGAATATATAATCCTTATTACCTATTCTTACCGTAATAAAAGATGTTCCGTTACTTCTTTCTTTATCGTCAGAATACAAAAGCGGAATATTGTTATCAAGAATTTTTTTGGGATTACCCTCTTCGGTTTCTATTGCAAATCCGCCCGTATCGGCATTAAACGAATATGTAAGATAGCCGTTAGTTATGCTGTATATATTATCGTTTTCCCCCTCGGCAAATACGCCGAGAGGAAAAATCGATACAAACATAACCAGCGCTAACATTGATGAAATAATTCTTTTAAATGCTTTCATCGCTTTATACCATTCCTTTCTGTACCTTATAGGTACATTTTAAAATCCCCTAATTATACAGATAAACCTGTAAATTGAAATAATCACGTTTATCCGTCTGAACATAGAATGTATACCAACCTCTTTCAAGATTTGATACTTTAAATTCACCGTTCTCGTCCTTTGAAACCATAGTTCCCTTTTTCTTCATCTGTCCTATTGTTTTAAGACCTTTTTGGTAACGTACATATGCCGTTGACGTATCGGAAAAATTCTTTAGACTGATTGATATTTCATCACCCTCTACTTCACTTCGACCTGCATAATCAGGCAATTTGCCGTTTACAAGTGCCACTGTATCATACATTCCTACAAGTCTTACAGTACGTTTTACCTCTGTCGTATTATGCGCATTATCCGATACTTCGTATGTTATCGTATACGGAATACTTGAATCGAACACGTTTTGAGTTATATCATCGGGATTAAATCCACCCCAATCTTTTATTATAACTCTGTCATTCAAATCAGTGCCTTTTGCAAATTCATCATACGCCTTAAACGCAACATTCGGTTTTGTTAAATAATCTTTACTGTACGTTTCACCCATTGCGGTATTTTCATAGAATATAAGTTCATTTTTTCCGAGTAAATCAATAACAGGCGGTGTTTTATCAATAACTTCAACGTCAACTCCGTATATATCCGTTAAACGATTGTTCTTTTCCATATTGAATATATACATTCCGTTGTCAGTATACACCTTTTCGTTTTCAGTCTTATATTCATCATTGCTGCCCAACTGGTGTGTATCGGAATCCGTTACAACCGTCACAGTAACGTCTTGATTTGTTATCGGATGTATATCGGAAGCAAAAACATATCCCGCTTCACCGTTCGGAGTAACAGTCTTTTGCATTGATTTTTTCTGCCATACACCGTTTTCCAATACATCATACGCATAACTCCATCTGATTTCCGTAATCTTCGGAGCAACAGTATCTATATCTTTTATTTCCAATGTCAAGTATGACGATATACCTTCATCATCATAAACTTTAAACGTGTAAATACCGTTTTCGTAGAATACATATTCCGCTTTATCTGCAACTTGTGCTATACCGCCGTAATTTACTGTCACATCTGCAAGTTCACGTCTTTTATCTATCAGATTACCGGCAGTGTCAACGGCTTTTTCAAACTTAACCGTAACCTCCGTTTTTTCCGGATTTACTTCGGTTATCGCGGTAAGTGACGGAGGTGTTTTGTCGATATTATCAACAGTTACAATATCACTGCCCTCATTGCCGTAATCGTCTTTAAAGAACACACTTATCGAACCCGATTCTGTAAATGTGATAACCGATGTCGAATAGTTAATACTGTATTGTGAATTTATTATACTTCCAATCGGCTCTGCCGATGTTATGTGAACATTCGGTTTTGAGAACTGCAATGTCGCACTCACACTCTTTGAAGTGATTTCATTCGTGCTGAGCGTGCAACTTGTAACCGTCGGTGCGTTATTGTCAATATTACTTACATTAAAGTTTTTAACCGCTTTGTTGCCGACTTTATCATACATTACAATACTGTAAGCACCGTTCTCGGATATTGGAGCGGTATACTCGCCGCCGCTATCTGTAACGCTTATTTCACCTTTCTTACTTAAAAGCTTAACTTCACCGACACCGCTTTGGTCATCTGTTGCGGTAATAGTCAAGGTAACGGGTTTGTTTGTCTTTGCCGTACTTGAAAGAGCATATTCAATCGTTCCGCTTGTTTCGTCAAAGTTTTCGTATTCGATATTCACTTCCGACTTATAACCATATTTATCTTTTAAATTGAATGTGAAATGTTCTTCATATGAATCAAGTATTTTTTCAAAAGAACCGTTGTTATTTCTAACTCTAAGCTCTCTTTCCACACCTCGGTCTTGAGGAGTTATTACGGCTTTAACCCGTCTGTAATACGCCGTTGTATCAGTAATTTTCTGCCACTCGCCGTTATTATCTTCATAATAATATTGAAGTGTATAGTCCTTATCTTCGCCTTGCTCTATCGGCATTTTGTAGATACAGTCAAGAGTTGTAATACTTTCCAATTCCGTCACGAATACAAACGAACAATCACCTGCGCCGTTATAGCACCTTATTGCATCCATAGAGTCATTGTCGGTAAACGTATACTTTATCGTCTTTACACCTTTAGGATCACTGTCGCCGAAAAATTCAACAGTTACAGGGTGTCCGTATTCATTTCCGTCCCAAGTCCATGAATTTTCCGTATAATCAATATAGTTACCTTCTGAATCCTTTAAAGGAACTTTGATAGACACAGGCACTTCATTCTTTTCGTCCCATATTTCGCCCAACACAATTTTTTCTATTCCCGAATCTTTATCTTGCAAAGTTGCGGTAAATGTTACATTACCCGGAGTATACGTTTTTAATATTCGGTCATTGTCATATAGACTATTGTTGACCTTTATAATTTCAGGACTGTACTGAAATTCAAAATCGGGCGGTGTATTGTCGATGTTGTCTATTATCGCCGTTACTATGCTCCAAGTAGACTCGTCACTGCCTTCTTCAAATAAATTGACGTCTACAGTTCTTTCGTTACTTGTTACTATTTTTACTATTTCACCGGCTGTACCCGGTTCGTACATTGTATTTACAAAATAAACAAGTTTTGTATAACCCTCACCACTTTGTGATTTATATTGTTCAGAGTCATATACGTTAAAATTCAATCCGTTGTTTACAGAATCGTCCTCAATAGGCTTTAAAAGCATACCTGCATCAATAGGTTCAACCACAACGGTAGTGCTGTAAGAATTCCAATCTTCATCAACTACATTACATCCTGTCATTTTACCGTCGGCAATCGGTTTATCCCCCGTATAAGTAGTCGCTTTAACGCCGCTAAGATTACCGAACTCAACCTTATCGCTCGTGATTTCTAAATCAAAGACTTTCCCTCTGCCTATATCGTCAACCGCATATACTTTATAATTGCCGTTTGCGGTTATGGAAAATGATTGCGATTGTGCAAATATCAATGCATTTTGCTTTGCTATTTCAAGATTTGTTTCATCTAAGGTCTTACCGTCATCACTGTCGGCAACCGACACAATTTTTGATTGCGGAAGTATATACACCGGCATATTGAAGTTTAGTTTTACAATAGATTTTTGCCCTGCTTTTTTCGGTGCAATCGTATAATCAAGTTTTAATTCAGTGTCTTGCACTGACATTATTTTATCAAAAATAACATCTGTACTGTTTCCTACGCTGTCCGTCATACGAACACCGACATAATAATTCTCAGTTGTTCCTGCAATATTAACAGTATAAGTCAGGTTCTTTTCATTCTCCCACTTTGCATCAACCGAACTTGTTTGACTTACATTAATTATGCTGTTATCATAGCTTTCAAGATAGCTGTCTTTTATCTTTCCGTCAGACATTGCACTGCTGTATTCGCTTTCAGGAATAAACGCAAACTGCACTTCGTCTTCTTTTGCGTCATTAATGTTTACTACCGCTTTACTGTCTTTTCTGTCACCGCTCATAACTTCGCTAACTTCAATATTAGCGGTCGGTGCATCGGTATCAATACCGTTTATAACAAGCGGTATATCCGTTTTGTTACCTGCTAAATCAATCGCTGTAAGAGTTGTATCAACATTTTTGTTTACGGTTATATCGAAAACGTTATCTTCTTCCGAATTGCTTACTTCAACGTCACTGCTGTTGCTTACAAGTTTCAAATCGGAATCAATATTATCTGTAAGATAAACTTTGCCTTTTATACTTTCGGAGATATGTTCGTTGTTTATAACCGTTCTTGTTTGTGGCGGTGTTTCATCAAAGAAGAATGTAAATTCACTTGTCTGTACAGTGTTTATATTAATCTTGGCTGTGTCGATATTATCCGCACAAATTGCAGTCTGTACATAGAAAGTATTTTCACCGTCTGCCAACGCTATAATCGGTGAATCAGATTCAATGCTTGCAGTTAAACCGGTATCGGTTTTATTAACCGCTCCTGCCTTTATCCATTCACCATATGTATCAACCGTATTGCTTACTCTGTAATATAAATTCTGATTTTCTGTATTGTCTGCATTTTTGAAATCTTCGCTTACATCAATCTTTAATTTATAATCTTCCGACGAAATTAAAGGCTTATCTCTATACATCAAATCGGTAATCAAACTTACGTCTGTTGTTGGCATTGAATTTCTGATATAGAATGTATCTGATTTTGCCGTAGCCTCTAAACCGTTTTTATCCGTCATTCTTACAGAAAGTGCATATGTGCCGCTCGGAATATCGCTGATATTGATATTTTGCGAAATAGCGTCATCTGTCACATCAAGCATAAATTCCTCTAAACCTTCTATCGCAGAACCGTCCGGGTTCACCAATTTCGCATATCCGTCTTTAATTCCCGACAAGTCACTTCCTATAACGGAAATCGTTTGATTTTCACTGTATGTACCGACATTCAACGGCTTAACACTGATTTTAGGCGCTGAATTGTCAAACGCAAAATATCGTTCTACTTCCACCTTATTAGCCTTACCAGACGGAGGTATAACTGTACATATCAATTTATATGTTCCGTCTAAATTTGACGTTTGAATATCGGCTGATGTATCTATACTTTTGCCGTTATACTTTGTATCGGTCGTAATAAACTCGCCTTTACTGTCCTGCCATTTGTAATAAACAGTATTTTGAGATTTTGTTGTAAGAACTATATTATAATTTGAATGCGGAATTGATGTATCGCTTATGGTATCAATACTGCATTTAGTCGTTTCGTTTGTGATATTTATATCTTTGTAGGACATTTCCGTTTTATTACCGAAATCATCTTCGGCAAAATAAATTAATGTACCTTCAAAGTTACTGCCTTCTTCAACCTCAATATACGCTGACGCAGTTTTGCCGTTTTCGGTGTCACTCTGATTTATAAATGCCCACTTATCAAGTAAACTGCTTATAGTACCGCTCGTTTGTTGTTCGGCTTTGCTCTTATCAAAAGCAGGTGCATTTATACGGTCTTTTGTAAAGCAATAATACAGCTTACCCGTTCCCGACATATCGGTAATTGTTACATCATAGTTATTGCCCTTACTTCCGTCTGAATTCTGCAAACCTCCTTTTTCTGTAATTGTAATTTCAGGGGCTTTGTTGTCAAGGTGAATATTTTCTACGACTTTAGACAGTTCGTTACCCGCATTATCCCGACCTGTAAGTTTAAGATTAAATATTCCCTCTATCTTTTCACCTAATGCCAATGTTACGTTTCCTGTGCTTGATTCTGTTGCAGGGACCTCCTGCTTGGTTGACACATTACTCTTGCCTTTATAATCACAAATCTTTACGGCATTGCCTTTACTGTCACGCAATTCCATTGAATAACTTCCATCAGTCGCTTTACCGTCTGATGATGTTGTGTTTAATGTTTCTGATGGTGTTGAACTGAATGTTACAGTCTTGTGCCAATCTCCTACCTTATCATTGTTTAAAGCCGATAATTTCACTGTCGGATCTACCGCGTCAATTTTATGCTTTGATGACAAATAGCTGTATTCCACCTTTTTATTAGCCTCATCCCACAACATAAATTGTGAATCGCTTATAGTTTTTAATTTTGCATTACTTAATTCAAGTTTCAATCCGCCGTTAGCCGAATCCATACCGCTTGTATATGGGAACGTCAATTTAAACTTACCGTTACTTATCCTTACTTTCTTTGCTGTTGACTCTATCTTTTTACCAGTATTACCAAGCGTTAGAGTTGCTTTGTCAAATGTGATACTTGCACCTGTCAGACTGACTGACGATAAATTATTATTATAACCGCCTGTCTTAATTGACGCAGTAACGGTAATTGTCTGCTTTCCTTCAGAATTCTTTTTTACATTATTATAAAACAGATTATCTGCATTATAATTTGTATCAGCTGTATTAGGTATTTGATAGTTGTCGCTAAACTCAACACTGCCGATTGAAAACGCATTTCTGACAATCGTTAAGGTTTTGACATAATCTTCATAGCTGTAATATTTAAGCCATGGAATGTTTTTAACTGTTCTTTCCTTGTTAGATGTGGTATCTTCCGGGAATTTCAATGTTGATTTAATAGTGATTTTGTTTATATTATTGTTATTCATATACGACATAAGTTTTGATTTGTTTATATCAAAACCACGATTGCTGCTTTTTTCCGTAATGCAACCATTACTGATCAGTGCTTTTTTATTAACTGTTATATTCTCGCCTTTTCCCGAAACGTCAAATGTAAACGTAGGTGCGTCACTCATATCCATACAGTAATATTCTTTATTATCGTTTAAGATATCATTGTATTGGTCACCTACATATCCGTTATATTCATATGTAACGCTGTCTTTTTCACCTGTCGGATTAAGATACATTGTACTTCCGAAATCATCAAAGTTTCCGACAGTTTTCAGGCGTCTTTTTGTATTAACATTAATACTGTATGTGGTACTTCTCTTTTTATTTTTTTCAATCCAAAGACCGTCTTTTGTACCGTTTCCGTCCGGATAAATCTCATCTATAATCCATCTATATGAGTCACTTCCTTTTTTAGCCACTCCCAGACTCACATATAATATTTTAAATGCGTCCGTTGTAACGTTTTCAATAGTCACTTTATCAAGAGTCCAAGGAGCTCTTGAAGATGTGTGTGTAGTTTCTGACATTTCGCCAGATGTTTTTGTATTCTGCAAAGTAAAAACTTCTTCATCTTCCCCATTGAAATACAAATATCCTTTAATATTTCCATCCTTACTTTTTGAATCTTTTGCGTCACTTATTTGTACTTTAAGGCAATATGTCCACTCTTGAGCAGCAGCCGATACAGGCATACACGTTATCAAAGACATAAATATGCACATTGCCATAATTGTACTTAACCATCTTTTGATTTTCATAAAATTCCCCGCCTTTCAATTTTATTTTTTAGACAATACCGAAAGCACCGATAATTTTAACGCCTCCATTTCCGCTTTCAAATAGTATTCGTCTTCAAACATTGCATAATGCACTGTTGCCCGAACAAAAATAAATATGAAACCTGTAAGTATGTCAACAGGTATTCCGAGTTTGGGAGATAATTGTTTGGCGTATTCGGTATATCGCATACTAACGCCCTTAAAAAAATTTTTCCCATACTCAACATATTGGGGATGCGTGTATACTTGATACATAAGGCGATATTTTTTGCCGTGTTTTTGAGCCGACCATTTTGGAATTTCACTTATGAACCGCATTATATCCTGCGGATTTTTCGGTGACAGTTCCATAAAATCGTCCTCGACTTTTGTCATGAATTATAAGTTCATCAACATTATTGAAATAGCTGTACAAATTAGCCGACGTCATACCACAATACTTACCAAGTTCCTTAATCCCTGTGTTTCTAAGTCCGTTGTCACAATAACACTCAAAACACTTTTCCATAATTTCCTTTTTCTTTTCTTCTTTGTATTCTTGTGTTCTCATATTAAATTTTTCCCCTAAAAAATATTAATCAGTTACTGATTGATAAGTAAATTATACCTTATTTTTATTTCATTGTCAATATTTACAATAAAAAAAGATAGCACAAAACAGCAATCATACCATTCTATGCTATTATATAAAAAAGCGACACTTATTAATACAAGTGTCGCTAAAACCTGTCGACATTTTGTTGACAGGCTCTTTTTATCTTTCAACAGTCTTACTTTCTACATTACACAACGGTTTTAAATTTCTGTTCCACAACACCGCCTTTATCGTGTAACTCTTGCTTTCGTTTTTGATATTTATATTATCTCTGTTTTTGTCGCTTATCGCAACCACATTACCTCTGTCATCATATACGGCAACATAAAACTTTGCATTTGCAATATCTGTTCTGTATTCAACATCATACTTTAACATTGAATTTTCTATCGTACCGTCTACTTTTGAGATATAGTTCTTACTGTCGGCTTCTGTTCCGTCAGCATATGTTTCAAAATTAATATTCTCTACAAATACGCCGTAATACGGTGCTTCCGGCGTATATTTTTCTGTACAGCCTTTAGCCGAAATATTAAATTTATTCTCTTTCGGATATGGCACAGACACGATGTATTTACCGAATTTATCAGTGGAAACGTTATATTTTTCGCCGTTCACTGTAAACGTTATTTCTGTATTTTTAACAATGCCTTTATCATTGCTGACTGTACCTGTTATATTAATTTTGTCGCTTGCATTCGTGTTGTATTTCATTGCTTTTTGTCCGTCAACTGCTTTTCCTTCAAAATCAAATATAGTCGAATTCGGCACAACATTGCCTTGAGTTGTATCGGTTGCCTCATCTATCGCCCAACCGATTTGACCTGTTCCGCCATCATATACCATTACCGGATCCCAATACAAATCACCTATACATCTGCCGCCAAGCACCTGTTTCAGCTTTGCATACAATTCCGTCAAAAACGCTCTTTGTCCCGATTGAGTTTCACCGTAAATATTTTGATAATATCCACTGTCCTGAAGTTGACCGTCCCAACCGTCAGGCTTTGTTTCATTCCAGTTGTAACCCGTTTCCATTATTATAACATCTTTATCATAACGATTTATAAGTGTGTTGAATTCATTCACAACATCATCAATCGAAATCGACTTAGTGTAATACGGATAATATGAAACACCGATTACGTCAAAATCAATATTTGCAAGCGCATTAATAAAGGTCTTTCTTCTGCTCAAAAGTTCACCGCCGTGGTCACTATGAAGAACGATTTTACTTTCCGGTGACGTTTCGCGAACAGCCCTTGCACCTGCATTTACAAAACGGGTAAGATAATCACTTTTGTTATAGAACCCGTTATTGTTCTTATGGTTGTTGTAAAGCAATCCGTACTGCATTTCGTTGCCTATCGAAACATATTCAGGACAAGTTCCCTGTTCGATTAATTTAAGCATCATATCCTTTGTAAATTCGTATATTTTACCCTCAAGATATGTTGCAAGCTCATCACCCGTTAGATTATTCTCCTCAATATACGGACGCCAATCATATGGAATAAGCTGATTTTCACCGTCCGACCAAGTATCAGAATATGCAAATGTAAATTCTATCTGCATACCTTTATCCTTTGCACGTCTTGCCATTGCCAGACAGTCGTCGGGATCTTGATAGCCTTCAGGCAAATAATACTCGTTTCCGTGACCTTTTCCCGGATTGTTTAAAACTCTGATTCTTGCAAAATTAAAGCCGTTTTCAGCCATAATTTGAAGTGCGTCACCTTCTTGACCGTTTTCGTCATAGAATTTGCCGCCCCTGTCTTCGACGTATGTAAGCTTTGAAATTTCTCCGCCTTTTAAGAAAGGTATTCTGCTCTCCTCCGACTTTGCAAAAGACAATTTGTCAAGAGTAAGATTTTGCGAGCCTTTTATAT
>OLNN01002517.1_pt1 | contig 12820 bp, 13 predicted proteins | sample 1672141 | NCBI WGS metagenome assembly OLNN01 (sample SAMEA3136652, study PRJEB25190) | human gut metagenome | biome: human gut; feature: human-associated habitat; material: faeces | place: Austria | collected 2013 | reverse complement strand
CAATCGGGCGACAATGACGCCATGGAGCAGCTCTGCGCGGAGTATAAGGATACTGTGCGCATGCTGGCCCGGCCTTATTTTCTCATAGGCGCGGACAGGGACGACCTTATTCAGGAGGGCATGATAGGACTTTTAGCGGCAATTAAAACATTTAACAACAGCAAAGGTGCTCAATTTAAAACCTATGCCCAAACCTGCATTAATAATTCCATTCAAACAGCACTTAGGAAATTTAATCGAAAAAAGGATATTCCGATAGGTTCAGTTATTGAATATGCCGAGGAGGAAATCCCGGAGGAAAACGGAGTTATAAGTGCAGAGGATTATTATATCGCCGGTGAAAGCGTTTCAATGTTGGCAAATACCCTTAAAGAAAATCTTTCTGAATATGAAAACGAAGTCTTGAGGTTACATATTGTCGGTTGCAACTACAGTGAAATAGCGAAAAGATTAAGCAAAACACCTAAATCGGTAGACAATGCACTTCAAAGGATTAAGAAGAAATTATCAACCGTAAACTTAAAAACCGACAAATATAATTAAGAGGTGTAAGAAAATGTACGAAGACAAAACATTAGTTTGCAAGGACTGCGGAAAAGAATTTGTATTTACAGCAGGCGAGCAAGAATTTTATGCGGAAAAAGGCTTTACAAACGAGCCGCAGAGATGCAAGGAATGCCGTGACAAAAGAAAGCACGCTCCACGTGAATATCACGACGCTGTTTGCGCATCTTGCGGCAAAGCATGCAAGGTTCCGTTTGCTCCAAGCGGTGACCGCCCTGTTTATTGCAGCGAATGCTTCGCAAAAATGCAGGAAGAATAATTTTAATACTAAATTATATCTACATAAACAGAGCTGTTTTATTACGGCTCTGTTTTATTTTATAAAAATAAATAACTTTTTAAAAAAAGTTCTTGACATATAGGCTCACGTATGGTAATATACATAAGCACCAAACGCAGAGGTATCGAAGTGGTCATAACGAGGCGGTCTTGAAAACCGTTTGTCCGAAAGGGCGCGTGGGTTCGAATCCCACCCTCTGCGCCAAGAGAACTACACAATTATTTGTGTAGTTCTTTTTTTGTATTTTTATCGGTATAAAAATATTTTTCAAAATATGTAACTTTTTTCCTATCTCAGCCGTTACTATAGTGAAAGGACCTTTCAAAAAAGATGCGAGGTGACATAATGGAAGAATACAAATTTAACGAATGTGTAAGAACGCAAAGCAAGCGATTGTATTTAATTGCGTTGTCTTTTACAAAAAATCAGGCAGATGCTGAAGATATACTGCAAAATGTATATTTAAAACTTTTCAACTGCAAAAAAGAATTTGAATCGGACGAGCATATAGCAAAATGGCTTACAAAGGTATGCATTAACGAGAGTAAAGACTTATTAAGGCTGCATTTTAGAAAAAGGAGTGTGCCGCTTGAGGAAGCGATAAATCTCTCGTGCATTGATAACACACAAGACATAGATTTAATTAAAGCCGTTATGTCATTGCCGAAAAATCAAAGAGCTGTTATTCATTTGTTTTATTTTGAAGATTTACAAATAAATGAAATAGCAAAACTCTTAGGCGTTAAGGAATCAACTGTTAAAGCACGCCTTTCACGTGCAAGACAAAAGCTTAAAGCTAAATTGGGAGATGACGATTATGAGTAATAACAGATATAAAAATGCATTTAATCAGATAGAAGTTTCCGATAGAGCAATTGATAATTTATACGACATTGCAACAAAAAAGCAAAGAAGGACAAATAATGTTGCAAAAAAGATTATTGCCACTGCAACGGCATTTATCTTAGTTATCGGCGGCGGATTCGGTATAAATTATTCAATAAGCGATAAAAAAAGTGTTGGAATATATGTTGCAAGTGCTGATGAAGTTGCAAGCATAAAAAATGCAAGCAGTCAAGATTTCACTTATAAAGCTTATATTGCCGATGACGCAGAGAAGCAAGAAATTATGAGCAAATGGCAAAAAGACAGGCAAAAACTGATGAACGAGGCTGAAAAATTAGGCGATGATAATTATTCTGCATCAATAAGGTCAGGCTCAAGTATTGCAACGAACGGCAATAAAGATTATGATTTTTACACATTATCAAGCGGAAATTTCACGGTCAATACAGGTGATATTGATAATGTAAAAAAATTAACTCTTGAAAATCAAAACAAATATGCCGAGCTTTCCGTTATGGTATATAATGATGATTCAACAGATTGGAATATATGCGCAAAAAAAATTGAAATAAGCGGCGACAGGCTAAAGAAATCGTATGACAGCAAAGTATGCTCTTTTTCAAACGGCAGATTTAAAAAAGAAATTAATTTCGGCAACAGCTTCACTTGGGATTTATCGAATTTAAGTTCATATATCAATGAAACTGATAAAATTGATTTCAGCGATTTAAACGATACAATCATTGCAAGCGTTGAGTATAAGGACGGTTCAATTATTAAGCGTGGTTTTAATATTGAATTTGATAAAAACGGTGTTGCGCACTTCAGTGAGTTTGAGGTTAAATAATCCGAGCGACCAACGCTCGCCCCTACGGTAAAATAACAAAAGCACGGTGGTTAGAAATCATCTAACTGCCGTGCTTTTATTTTAAGTATGTATTAAATTATGCCTGAGCAGGAGCTCCTACAGGACAGGTAGCCTCACAAGCGCCGCATTCGATACAAGTATCTGCATCAATAACGAACTTGCCGTCTCCCTCTGAAATAGCACCAACCGGGCATTCTGCAGCACAAGCGCCGCATGAAATACAATCATCTGAAATAGCGTATGCCATCATAACACCTCCTACACCATACTTTATACTTAATATATCAGTAAATGTATGAAAAATCAAGTAAAATTAAACAATTCATTTATTAATTTTTGTTCATTTTTGGTTTGTTTTCTCTAACTATTCTCACTTCGTCACGGCTGACCGTAACAGGTAATCCGTCGGGAGTATCATCAAGCCTAACCTTGAGCTGACCGGTTAAAATTGCGGTATCAACAACCGTACCTCTTCCGTACCTGCAATCGACTAACGTACCGATTTTAGGAGTAATCTTATGTAAATATTCATAAGAATTTTGCTCATACTTTAAGCAACACATAAGCCTGCCGCAAGTGCCGCTGATTTTGCCGGGAGCCAATGAAAGCCCTTGGTCCTTAGCCATTTTAATAGTAACGGAATGGAAACCGTCAAGAAAGGTTGAGCAGCAAAACGGTCTGCCGCAAATACCGAGACCGCCAAGCATTTTGCTTTCGTCTCTGACACCGATTTGTCGAAGTTCAATTCTTGTATGAAGCGTTGCAGCCAAGTCCTTAACAAGTTCTCTAAAATCTATTCTACCATCGGCAGTGAAATAGAAAATAACCTTTGAACAGTCAAACGAATACTCGGCATTTGTCAAATTCATTTCAAGCTGATGCTTTTCTATTTTTTTAGAGCAAATCTCAAAAGCTTCTTTCTCTTTAATTTTATTTTCATTAACTTTTTCACGGTCATTATCATTTGCAATACGTATTACAGGCTTCAACGGGCTGACAACTTCATCATCCTCAACCTCTTTCACACCGCAAGATGCCTTGCCGAATTCAAGACCGTTTGCAGTTTCAACGATAATTTCATCTCCGTTTTTTATATCAAGACCCTTAGGGTCAAAATAATATGTTTTGCCTGTGTCGCTGAAACGAACACCAACAACCTTAGTCATATATTTCCTCCGTTATCTGCCGATTGCTCTATTGAGCGAATAGCAGAATTTTGTAATTAATAAAGCATTATTGGCATTACTCAATGCCGTTGATTTAAGCTCGTCACAAGTATTTATAAGTTTAATTAAGCTTTGCCTTGACAAACTTGATTTAAGCAGAGCGGCACTTTCTTCCTGCCCTGATATATGCTCACTGCTCTTTCCTGCAAAAAGAGCATCACGAAAAATACTCTTAAGCAAATCGCACGCAAAAACAACACCCTGCCTGTCCTTTTGAAAAACGGAGCAAAGTGTCATCATTTCATATTCATTTGAGGTAGCAAGGGCCTTGCAAATTTTATTACAGACGTCAACAAGCTCACTCGTTTTACTGTCCTGCAAACTATCAATTGCCTTGCCTATATTGCCGTTAAAAGTTTCAACCGTTTTTTTAGCGGTATTATAATCAACATTTTCGCAGTGAGAAGTAATATAATTTGCCGCACGTTCAATATCAACACCCTCAAGGCTTACACAAACGCTGCGTGACAAAACGGTTGAAAGAAGGGCACTTTTAGAATTAGTTGTCAAAATAAAGACAACATATTTAGGCGGCTCTTCAAGAATTTTCAACAGTGCATTTTGCGCATTTTGATTCATACAATGTGCATTAGCCAATATGTATATCTTATAATCAGCCTCGTTTGGCTGAACGTAAGCATCGTTAATAATATTTCTGACTGTATCAACGTGAAATGAATTGGCAGTTCCGGCAGGAATATACTCGCTTATATCAGGGTGAATTGAAGCAATAGCTTTTTTGCATTGAGCACATTCGCCGCACGGTTTATCATTGCCCCTGCAAACCAAGGCGCACGCAATGTCTTTTGCAAGCGTTTTTTTGCCTATCCCCTCTTCTCCCTCAATAATGAGAGCATGAGGAAATCTGCCGCTTTCCATAAGTTTTGAAAGCCTGTCTATTACCTTTTCATTTCCGATAAAATTAGTCAGTTTCATAAATTATAACTTTCTGAATTGGTCAACATCAATAACAAATGCAACAGCGCCGTATTCCTCAACGTCAACCGGCTTCTTAAGAAGTGAGCCTTGAAGAGTGCTGTCAACACCGATATGGCGGACAACTCGCTTGGTTACATTTTTTTCAACAATATCAAATAATTTCTCTACTTCCTCGTCCTTTACGCCGAAAAGAACAGTTGTCTGTCCGTTTTCAAGAAACATTCCCTGAGTTGAAATCTTGGTTGAAAAATATCCTTCTTCTACAGTAGATGATAACACATTTGTCAAGTCTTTATTAGACACAATAACAATTACAAGTTTCATTATATAATCACCTTTCAAAAATAGTATTCAAATAATATTATATGTAACGAAAATAACAATATTCCTATTTGTAATATCAATTATTCCTATCAGTATTACATTATATAATATTATCCCGCAATTTTCAACTTAAAGAGATATCTATTAAAACAAAATTAACACTTTAGACACAGAAAACATTTTATTAATTATCACCTTTATTTTTTATTATATAAACTGAAAGTTCACTAATTAAAGCAAAAATTCCGATAAATAAATATGTAACAGCTGAGAACGAAACCTTGCTCAGCTTTTCATACTCGCCGGATATAATCATTAAAATTCTTGCAAATGAAAATGAAAAGCTTAAAGAAAAAAGACCGAGGGCAAAAAAACTAAACGACGGTTTGATAAGCTTCTTTTCATTATCAATGCTCGAAGCACAGCACAAGGTGAAACCGCAATAAAATATTATAAATATAAATTCCAAAAAGCTTTCTACGCTTTCGACATCAAAAATTTCCGTCATAATGACAAGCAATCTGCAAAAGCCCCACGCAAGAGGGACAAGGTGAAACAGCTTGAAATTTTTAAAATCGATTTTCGTTTCTCTGACAGACTTGGCACAAACAATTAAATAATAACAACTTAGAAGTGCAAAAATTGCCTGAAATCCCATAGGCAACAAGTAATTATATTCAACATACGACTGTCTTGTTGCCGTTTGAATATAGCTGTAACAATTATTTACTTGATGAACAAAATCAAAAAAGTATGCAATACACAAAGCTATAAGCGATATGTAAATGCCTTTATTGCCGATAAAACTTATTTTTCTTATTTTATTTCTTGCAATTAAAGAATAAATCACGGCAAATACGACTGACAAAATGAGCACTCCGTAAAGAATATAGGTAATTAGCTCATTACCGTAAAGAATATAGGTAATTAGCTCATTTCCGATAACAAAGCCTGTCTTACTGTCAGTAAATCTGATTAATTGAAAAAAGCGAAGAAAGCAAGCCGCAAGCGCAGTGATACTTACGGCAAGGAATGAAAAATACATAGGTTTATTTTTCAATTTATCTCCCTTATATCAGCTTTTATCTCTCAATAATCGGTTTAAATGTACGAGGTTTGCTTACGCTCTTATATGCCGGACGGATAATTTTGCCGCCGGAGGTGAGTTCCTCAAGCCTGTGAGCGCACCAACCTGCTGTTCTTGCAACGGCAAAAATAGGAGTATATAAATCCTCCGGAATTCCCAAAACCTTATATACAAGCCCCGAATAAAGGTCAACATTAGCGCACATAGTCTTGTCGATGCCCTTAACTTCCGAAAATACCTGCGGAGTGAGAAGTTCAATATTTTCAAGAGTTTTAAATTCTTTTTCAAAACCTTTTTCATAAGCAAGCTTTCTTGCGTTTTCCTTAAGAATTACCGCTCTTGGGTCGCTCTTGGTATATACAGCGTGGCCCATACCGTAGATAAGACCGGAGCCGTCGCCTGCCTCCTTGTTTATAATTTTTACAAGGTAATCCTTAACCTGATTAGGGTCAGTAGGATCGGCAACATTAGCCATAATTTCACGCATTTGCTCGGCAACACGAAGATTTGCACCGCCGTGTCGAGGGCCTTTAAGAGAGCCAAAGCCTGCTGTGATTGCAGAATAAGTATCCGTACCGCTTGAGGTAAGAACCCTTGTTGAAAAAGTAGAGTTATTACCTCCGCCGTGATCGGCATGGAGCATAAGGCAAATATCAAGAAGTCTTGCTTCTTCTATGGTAAACTTTTTATCAGCTCTTATTTGGTTGAGAATATACTCAGCAGTTGACTGTTCCTTTTTAATCGGGTGAAGGAACATTGTTTTATTGTAAAATGTTCTACGCTTAATTTGGTATGCGCCGTTCATAATGGTCGGCATTTGAGAAATAAGCTGGAGCGACTGACGAAGAACGTTTGCAACAGAAATATCATCAGGATTTTCGTCAAAAGAATATAAAACAATAACGCATCTTGCCATTTTATTCATAATATCTTTAGAAGCGTGCTTCATAATCATATCTTCAACGAATTCGTCAGGAAGCTCACGGCACTCACCAATAACCTCTCTGAGACCTTCAAGCTGACTTTCCGTAGGCAAATCGCCGAAAAGAAGAAGCCATACAACCTCTTCAAAGCCAAACCTGCCCTCATTGATGCATCCGTTTACAATATCGTTAATATCATATCCACGATATGAAAGCTTACCGTCCTTAGGAATACGCTCTCCGTCAAGTATATAATAACCCTCAACCGAGCAAATACGGGTAAGGCCGGCCATAACGCCGGTGCCATCCTCATTTCTAAGTCCTCTTTTAACATGATATTTTTGATAATCATTGGGCTTAATCCAGTTATTTTTATCAAGCTCCGAGCATAAATTAGAAAGGGCATCCATAGAAATAGGTGAAATGTAATTCTTTGGCATAATCTATCTCCTTTTCATTGTGATGAATATTTAGCAAAGGCAACAAAAGCGCCTTGGTAAAAATAAAATTATTTTATTATTATACTATTTTTATAATATAAAGTCAAGGAGATGAGAGTAGTGAAAAAAGTACTAATTATTTACATTTCGGTGCTTTTATTGACAGTTATAATTCCTGCCATTATTTGCTTTTCGCAAAACGACGGTTCATCATCAAAAGAGCTTGTAAATATTTTCAATTCATTTATAAGCAAAAGCTAAAAATCATTCTAATTGGCTGTTATCGCTGATTTTTTCAAGATTAATATAAGAATTTACATTTAATTCAGCTTTTTGAACGCCGCCGTTAATATCAGATAAATGTTTTTCGTAATATTCGGGACAATCCCTTGCAATAAATTTGCCTATTCTAAGTGCATTGCTTTTAGCATAAATACAAGCATTATAAGTTTCGGATATCATTTTGTTGCACGCTTTTTCAACAAGTGTGCAAAGACGTTTGTTGTCCTTTTTTGAGAGTTTATTTTGCGTACCTTTTTCAATTTCACCAAGTATTATATCTGCATTTATTTCAACATTAAAATATACTTTGTTTTCAACAACACTTGCTGATTTTTTGCATTTTATATTTGAAAGTTTAACATCAATTTTGCCGAACTTTTCATCACTTATTTGGATTAAAACATCCTTAGCCTTATTATTCAAAATAACAAAGCCTTTTGTCTCAATATCATTTGTAATATATGCAAGTCGATTGTCGGAAAAAAGGGCTATGCCTGCCGACTCGACAGTTGATTCATCGTCTTTTCTTTCTATAACGGGTAAATAAATGTCTGAATATTTATCTTCATACAGCATTAAAAACTCATTTTCATTAACAAGAATTGACTGACCCGTTTCCTCATTATTATTTATAAGAAAAAGTATATTTTCGCTTGGAACATTAGCATCATTTTCCTTACTTTCAAGTATAAATTTGGCTTTTTCCTTACTGACGCATATTGCAACGTCTGCTCTTGAATCCTCACTTCTCAAAAAGTAATCTATATAGTTTTTTATATCGTTTTGCGCAAGCTCTTTTGACAAGACAATTATTTTATTATGTCCGAAAAAAGCACGTTTTGAAACAGCCTTTGCAATGTTGTTTATAGCATAGGAAACCGTAGTGCCACTTGCCGAAGTATTAACAACCATATTACCCAAAGGCGTATCCGAAGCATTACTTACATTCACCTTTAAGCCTTGAAGGGTGACTGACAAGTTGTTGTCATAATAATCAATTCCTAGTCCTTCAACAATAAACAAATCCTTTAAATGCCTGCTGCCGGTACAACCGGTGAAAAGCAAAAAGCATAAAAACAATGAAAAAAATATTTTAATACATTTTGACAAGTTCATCACCATAATTTTTCTTTTTAAATATAAGAGTAAGAGTCGGAATTATAACGCTGAATACAAGAAACAAAGAGAGCGTCATTCTATAATCTACCCCCTGTCCGTTTGCGAAATTGAGCATAAATACACTGAGTACAAATGCAACGGCAGACGAAGTAAAAGCAAAGTTTCTTTTAAATTCACGTTTTATGCACGAGCAAGCACAATAAAGAGCAGTAACCGCTTTTACAAACACACCCATTATCCAAAAAGAAATGTGCAAAACATCAAGGCGCTCAAAATTGCCGAATTTTGAAATTTGAAAGAGCGAATAAAAAGGAAAATTTCTCATTAAAATACTTTCGCCCATTACCGCCGCACCGAAATATAAAAGCAAAAATATGCTTAAAAACGAGCAACAAATAAACCTGATAAAATTCCTTGTGCATTTGCCGTTTACACTTGGATAAAGGACAAGAAACAATGCTATTTCAGTAGTATTTGATGAAAAAACAAGCGCATTTTTCAATATACCTTTGCCTTCGTTTGTAATAATGGGATAAAAATTAATGTCATTAAACGTATCATAATTACAAAGCAAGACGCACAAAATCGCAAGACACAAAAGTACAAAAACAAACGCCGAAAAGCGGGAAAGTGCTTCAACACCCAATGTCGTGCCGTAAAAAGCGCAAACACAAACAATAAGCGCAAAAAGCCAACCCTGTGTTTCAGGATTAAGCGTAGTTGAAGCAAAATACGAAAAACGGCTTACGCTGACAGCGACAACAAGAATAAAATATACGTAATAAAGTTTTGAAACCCATTTAATATCAATTGGATTTTTATTCATTTTATAGCAAAAAACAGCAGGCAATGAAAAAACAACCGTCATAACCATTGCAATCACGAAGCTTATCAATGCCTGTGAATTAATCTCGGTTGTGCTGATAGAATGAACGCTTGTCAGGCACACAACTATTCTGCATATAAAAAGAATATAGAATAACGAAAGCGGCGAAATCTTATTTCTTTTTGCCGAGTCTGACATCAACATTCGCTCCTCTCAAATTATTTATTCTCACTTTTCTTTTAGAAAGCTTACGCCAAGATTGCCTGTAAAACAAATCGGCAAGAGCTTTTTTATCAAACGGAGAAATCGGCGAGCAATAAGGAACCCCATAGGGATTTATCGCACAGATATTCATACACAAAACGGAGGCGGCAAGAATTATACCGTACATTCCGGTAAGGCCTCCGATTAAAATAAAGAAAAATCGTAAAACAGACACACTTTCATAAAGAGATGACACAACATAAGATGAAATTGCCGTCAGAGCGATGACGACGAGCATAGGCGCACCGATAAGACCTGCCGACACGGTCGTTTCGCCTATAACTATACCGCCGATGATTGAAACTGCATGGCCGACAGCTTTTGGCAAGCGCAATCCGGCTTCCCTCATTATTTCATACAAAATAAGAAGCATAAGTGCCTCTGTCATTAACGAATACGGGGTTGTTATTTCCTCTCTTGCAATAGTAAAAAGCATAGATGTAGGAATGAGTTCTTGGTGAAAGGTTCCTATTGCGACATAGACTCCGGGTAAAAAAATAGATAAAACAAAAGAAAAATAACGAAGTGTCCTGATAAATCCCGAATAAAACGGCGGAATATTATAATCATCGGGAGTTTGAAAATTATCGCTGAAGAGAGCCGGAGTATACAAAGCAATCGGCGAACCCTCAACAAGAATTGCCACCCTGCCCTCAAGTAGCTTTGAAACGATTATATCGGGACGTTCGGTTGACGCAACGTCGGAAAACATAGAATTAACACTTGTGTCTACAAAAGGAATAAGCGTTCCGAAATCGGTCAATACATTTAATTTTGAATTTTGAACAGCACTTATTATTTCAGATACAAGTTCTTTATCGGCTCTGTCGTCCATATAAGCGATAACACAAGGTGCAGGTGCGGCAGAAGCAAGCTTTATTTGTTTTAGCTTTAAATGCGGAGTTTTAAGTCTTTTTCTAAGGAGCGCTTTATTAGTATTTAAAATTTCAACAAATGCTTCCTTAGGTGCCTTCGTGGACTGTTCGTTAGTTGGCTCATCAACGCTTCTTGACGGCGGATTTTGAATACCGAAAGCAAGAGCGATATTTTCCCCGTCGACCACGACAATGGCAAAGCCGGACATAATATAATAGTAACAATCGGCAAATGTTTTAGCTTCATTAAGTTCAACGCAATTAGTAATCGAATTTTTAATATTATCTATACTGATATCTTCACTTTTTAAAATCGGAGACACCACCATTTGAGAAAGCTGGAGAGAATCTATAAGTCCGTCACAAGCGACAAAGAATAGTTTTTTATCCCCGATTTTTGCCTTTCTTACAAGAAAATCAGAGCAATCGACAAAATCATTCTTGAAGTGTTTATAGTTTTCTTCAATATCTTTAGAAAGCGTCATATAATCACCTGTATTATTATTGCAAATGATGTGCAAAATATTATAGGTGAAATATATGAGTTTAGTAATTATACGTGCATTTATAATTTATGTTTTTGTAATCATAGCGATAAGGATAATGGGTAAAAGGCAAGTCGGAGAATTGAAGCCGCATGAACTTGTAATAACATTTTTGATAAGTTCAACTGCGACAATTCCTCTTCAGGATAACAATATGCCTCTTTTAAACTGCATTATACCGGTGCTTTTATTTGTAAGCCTTGAAATAATTGTCGCAATACTGAGCATTAAAAGCGTTAAATTCAGAAATCTTATTCAGGGCAAACCTATTGTTATTATTGACAAAGGTAAAATAGATGAAAAAAAATTGAGACAGTTACGATTTACAGTTGACGATTTGTGCGACGCTTTAAGGCAACAGGGTTATTGGGATATTGCAGAAGTACAAAATGCCGTAATTGAAACAAACGGAAGCATCAGCGCCGAAAATTGGGAAAAATACAAGCCTTTAACTCCCGACAACGTAAAAATAAGCGTTGATGACAAGGGACTTCACACGGCAATAGTTATTGACGGAAAACCTGTCGAGGAATATTTTAAAAATAAAAACATTAAGCAAAGCGAAATTGAATTACTATTAAAAACGAATGGCAAACAAGCAAACAAGCTTTTATTAATGACTGTTGATGATAACGGAAATGTTTACACAGTAAGAAAGGCGAGCACAAAATGAAAAAGATATATATTGCAATAGTGCTTTTAATAATATGTTCAGGGGTTTGCATTATTGAGCAGGTAACAATTAATAAAGTATGCAGTGAAACAACAAGTATTATAAATACGGCATTATACTTAAACGAGCAAAAAGATTTTTTAAAAGCTAAAAGTCAATGCGAAAAACTCAGGAAAATTTGGAGCAAGAGATATCCGTATTTATCTGCAATGATAGATCACTCACAGCTTGACGGCGCAGGTGCGGCGATAAAAGCGACAAAGGATATAAGCAAAGAAAATGAAGATGAACTAAGTGAAAAGCTGATTGAAGCAAAAGACGAAATTCAACTGTTAAAGGAGAATCAATCAATAACCTTAGGTAATATATTTTAACAAAACAAGATGAACACTTTTGCATTTAAAACATAGGATAGTTTAGAAAATGTGAAAGGAGGTCGACCTAATGGGTTGCGGATGCAATAACTTTGGTTGTGGTTCATCTTGGATTATCATCCTCATTATCATCTTACTCCTCTGCGGCGGTTGCGGTGGCGGTTGCGGCAACAATGATTGCGGCTGCGGTTGCTAACATCAAATTCATTGAGGTGTCGAAGCGAAAGCTTCGGCACCTTCAGACTGTCGATAAAGTGGCTAAACCGTGCCGTGCTTAAATTATCATAAAGTAATGACGTAGGGCAAGGGCTTGCTCTTGCCGAAATAAAATCAAAAATACATTTATAGAAAAGTGGCTTGAACGT
>OLNN01002516.1_pt1 | contig 12828 bp, 10 predicted proteins | sample 1672141 | NCBI WGS metagenome assembly OLNN01 (sample SAMEA3136652, study PRJEB25190) | human gut metagenome | biome: human gut; feature: human-associated habitat; material: faeces | place: Austria | collected 2013 | reverse complement strand
AGAATACCGCCTGCAATGATGGAAAGCACCTTGATGCTGTGCAAATGGCTGAACCCCATGCCCAGTGCTTCCGCTGTGGCCGCCCATGTTCTGGCTCCAGGAGCATTGAAGGCCTGAAGCGCGTCCACGTCTGGGACCATGGAGCGGAAGGCCAGCACGGAGACGAGGGTTCCCAGGAAGATTCCGGAAAACTGGGCGATGAATTGCTTGCGGGGATTGGCCCCCAGCAGGTAGCCCACCTTGAGGTCCACGAGCAGGTCTGCCGAAGAACTGGAGGCTCCGGAGGTGATGTTGGCCGCCATCAGGTTGGCCGTCACGTGTCCCGGCGCGATTCCGCCGAAGATGAGCTGCGTGACTTTCCCCATGGCTCCGGTGGGCGTGATGTTGGCCTCCCCGGTGATCCGGCAGACGACCAGCGCCAGGAAGAAGGAGATGACTACTGCAATGCAGCTCATCCAGTACGGAACGTCAAAGGTGACATGGGCCAGGTAGCCGAGGGCCGCCAGGGAGACGAGCTGCCCTGCCAGGAACCAGCTCATGGGCGTTTCTATTTTTTCCACGTCCGTCAGCTCACGCCTTTTGGTCAGGGAAAACATGGCGCCCAGGGAGGAGAAGGAGCGGGCGATGCTTTTCCATTGGAACAGGAAGGCCACGATGCTGGCGACGACCATGCAGGCGGTTCCTCCCCACAGGGTCCAGCCTACGCTATCCCGGTAGCCCGCTCCCGCGGGAAGCAGTCCCTGGCTTTCCAGCCACGGTACGTAAAGCGCCCAGCAGACCGTGCCCCCGATGAAGAGGCTGAGGGAAGTTTTCATGCCTACCAGCGCGCCCGCGCCCACGAACATGAGGTCCCATTTGAAGAAAATGGTGCGCTGGTACCAGTTGCCCAGGATTTGCTGCTGGGCGGCGCCCAGCCATTGTTCCCCTCCCGCCGCCATGGCGATGGCGTTGGCGGAGGCGAAGAGGGCGGAGTAAAGGAGCGCTTTGGCCTGTCCAGCCGCCTTTTTGCCTTCTGAATAGAGCACCTTGAGGGTTTCCGCCGTGGCGATGCTGTCCGGAAACCTGATTTGCTCAATGTTGATCATCTGGCGCTTCATCGGAATGGCCATCGTGACGCCCAGCACGGCAATGAAGAATATCCAGGCGAAGGTGACGCCCAGCGGCATGTGCTGCCCCGTCAGCAGGAGCAGGGCGGCCACGGCGGAGGTGAGCGTGCCTCCCGTGGAGTAGCCCGCGGAGCTGGCGGCGGACTGCATGCACGTGTTTTCCAGAATGGTCATGGGGGATTTGGAGATGCCCAGGCGCACGAAGGCGTTCCACAGGGCAAAGGAGATGATGCCCGCCGTCAGGGCCACCCCGAAGGACCATCCCATCTTAAGGTTGGCGTACAGGTTGGTGAGGGAGAGGATGGAGCCGAGGAGCATTCCTACGATGACGGCTCTCCAGGTAAGCTGCTTCATTCTGTCTCCGGAGCCCAGGTAGACACGGTCATACCATTGCTGTTCGATTTCATCCGGCGTGCCCCGGAAGCCGTCCAGGGGCAGCGGCTTTTCCAGGCAGGAGAGAGGAGCGGGGGAAGACTGGGATTCCGTTGGTGCCATACGGGCCGGAACATAGCATGTGCGGGCGCGGTGGAAAAGCCGTATCTGCCTTTTCCTTTCCTCCGGAACGCCCCCCGCTTGGGGCTTGCCTGCCCGTGGAGCCCGTGGTTTAATGAACGGCATGAGCCAATCTTTTACGGATAAACTTGCCGCCCGCATCAGAAAGACCGGTTCCGCCCTGTGCGTGGGGCTGGACCCGCGCCCCGTCATGGATGATTTGCAGTCGGTTCCCTCCCTGTTGAGGAAGGTCGTGGAAGAAACCGCTCCGTATGCGGCGGCGTTCAAGCCGAATATCGCGTATTTTGAGGCCATGGGCCTGCGCGGCCTGGAGATGCTTGAGGAATTGCTCCCGGATATGCCGGAGGATGTGCCCGTGGTGCTGGACGCCAAGCGCGGCGACATCGGGGAGACGCAGAAGTATTATGCGCAGGCGTATTTTGAACGCCTGGGCGTGGATGCCGTCACATTGAGTCCCTTCATGGGTTATGATACGCTGGAGCCTTTTCTGAATTATGAAGAGAAGGGCATTTATCTGCTGGCGGTCACTTCCAATCCCGGTTCCGCGGACGTGGAGAGGCAGGAGCTGGCCGACGGCCGCAGGGTTTATGAACTGGTGGGGGACATGGTGCGCCGTTCCATGCAGGAAGGGCGCAAAACTTCCGTAGGCATGGTGGTGGGGCTGACCAATGCGGATTCCTCCATTCTGGAGCGCATTCCGGACGCTCCCCTGCTGATTCCCGGCCTGGGAGCCCAGGGCGGCGATCTTTCCAGCCTGAGCGGTTCCGGCCATGCGGCCCCCCCCCTGATTAACGTGTCCCGCGGCATCATGTACCAGAATCCGGAGCTTGGCTTTGCGGAAAAGGCCGGCAGATTCGCCCAGAGCATCCGGGAGGCATTGGGTTATTGATGTCCATGCGTTTTTCCGGCAGATAACAAAATGATAACGGGCTGCTTATGGCGGTGCAGGCGCTTGTCAAAGGGAAGGGCGCTGGTATATTGAACGGGCACTGCCCTTCTCCCTGCCCGTTTTTTATGGATGAAAAGCCCGGAATTGTAAGATTCACGCCCCGTTCCACTTCCAAGTCCGCCATGCTGATTGCGGTGGCGGTGGCCGTGGGCGTTCAGGTGGCTTTGTGCGCCGTGCTGGTAGCCATTCATTTTCAGGAGCTGTGGCTGCCCGCCGTGCAGAACGGGGAGGTGGAAATGGAGTTTGTGCCTCCTTCCGAGGAGGTTCTTCAGGAGCTGGCGGAAGTTCAGCCCGTGCCCGTAGAGCCGGTCGCGGCCCCTTCCACGGTCAGCCCCGTTCCGGAAATTTCCGCGGATGAAGACCTGCTTGCGATGAAGCTGCCGGAGAATGAGGATTGTTCCGACATGAAGGATTTTCTTCCGGAGGAGACTCCCACGGAGTATTTGCCGGAGGAGCTTTCCAGCATGCGGATTTCCATGAGGGAGGTAAAGCCCAGGCGTCCCGTGAAGACTCCGGCGGTTTCCCTGCCGGGGCAGCCTAGCCCGGATGAGAACGTGACTCCTGATAAAAAGGTGCGTTATAAACATGCTCCGTCCTTGCCCAATTCCGTCAATTCTTCTAGAGTCGGGAAGGTGAATGCCGTGGTGAAAGTAGTGGTGGGGGTGAATCCCCGTGGCGAACCTTCATCCGTCAATCTCCTTCAATCAACGGGAAATGCGGAACTGGACCGTCTTTTCATGCGCTGGGTGAAAGAGAATTGGACTTTCTATCCGGCAGAAAAAGACGGCGCGCCCATTGCTTCCAAGGTGGTGGTGCCCGTCAGGTTGAATATAGATTAACCTGCGCAGGAGATAAGAGAGATGCTTCCGGAGAAAATAGAGAAAAGGCCCATTTACGTGATCGGCCACCAGAATCCGGATACGGATGCCATTTGTTCCGCCATAGGGAATGCGGAGTTTTTAAGAACCCATGGCGAACCTGACGCGGTTGCCGCCAGATGCGGGGAGATGACGCTGAGGACATCCTGGGTGCTGGAAAAAGCCGGGGTGCCGGAACCGGTGCTGATTCATGACGTGACGCCTACCGCGGGAACCATCTGCCGCCGTGACGTGATCAGCGTGAGTCCGGACGACACGTTCCTGACGGCTTACCGCCGGATGACGGAGAACTCCCTTCAAACCATTCCGGTGATTGACGCGGACCACAATCTTTACGGCCTGCTGCGTTATTTTGATTTGCTGAGCCTGCTGATGCCCCTGAACATGACGGAGATGAATGTGCGCTCCGTTTTTTCCAGCCTGAGCAACATTGCCACCACCATTGACGGCAAGTGCCTGACCGGGGAGACCCTGAGCGAGGAGGAAACGCAGAATATTCTTCTGGTGGGTGCTTCCAGCGAGCCGAGCGTCCGGACGAGGCTTGCCAATTACAAGAGAAAGGGCATCGTCCGCGATCTGATCGTTATCTGCGGGGACCGCCCGAATGTCCAGCTGTATGCCGTGGAGCACGGCGTGCGCGCTCTGGTGACCACGTCCGGGGCTTTCCCTTCCCTGGATATTATTGAGACGGCCCAGACGACGGGTACATGCATTTTAAGCACCCCGTGGGATACGGCCAGCGTGGGGCAGCTTATCCGCTGCTCCCGGAAGGTGAGGGAACAGGTCCACAAGGATTACACGGTTTTCCCGGAGAACATGCCGCTGCCCGAGTTGAGGCAGGCCGCCGTGAAGCGCAAGCAGGCGCTGTTCCCCGTGATGAGCATCAAGACGAACAAGATGATCGGCGTGCTGAGCAAGACGGATCTGGTGGATCCGCCCCGTACGCGCGTGGCCCTGGTGGACCACAATGAGTTTTCACAAGCCGTGAAGGGAGTGGAGGAAGCGGAAATCGTGGAGGTGATGGACCACCACCGCCTGGGCACCCAGCTTTCCACACGGGACCCGATCCGCTTCCTGAATGAACCCGTGGGCTCCACTTCCACCCTGGTGGCGCGCAGGTTTTACCACCGTGATGCGGAGCCTTCGCAGGCGGTGGCGATTTGCCTGTGCGCCGGGATTCTTTCAGATACGCTGAACCTGACGTCTCCCACGACGGCGCGGGCGGACCGGGAAATGCTGGAATGGCTGACCGGCATTGCCAGGATAGACGCCAAGAAGTTCACGGAGGAATTTTTTGCCACCGGTTCCCTGCTGCGTTCCAAAACGGCGCCCTCCGCGATTGTCCAGGCGGACAGGAAAACCTTTACCGAGTACGGGCACAAGATCAGCATTTCACAGATTGAGGAAATAGGCATGTTCGGCCTGAAGGAAGTTCAGGATGATCTGGTGAAGGAGCTTCAGAAGCTGGTGGAAGAGGAAGGATTGAAGCTGGCGTGCCTGTTGGTCACGGACATTGTCACGCATGATTCCATGCTGCTGGCCGTCGGGGATGAAGAGGTGCTGGAGCACATCGAGTACGAGCGGCTGGGCCCCAACTTGTTTTCCGCCGCCGATGTGGTCAGCCGCAAGAAGCAGCTTTTCCCGGCTATTTCCCGTGCGCTGAAAACCTTGTAGGTTTCCGGAGAAAATTCTTTCCCCATAAAGTAAAAGCGCCTCCGTTTGGGGAGGCGGATGGAAAAATTCCTTCTGCCGGAGCGGAATGGCGCGACCGTGTGGAAAGGGGAATCAGGGCATGGCAATGTCTGCCAGGATGGAGCGGCGGACGGTGTCCGGTATCAGCACGGTGGCGGCTCGCTCGGGTTTGAGCGGCGGCGTGCAGAAAACACGGTCCAGGCGCAGCAGCGGGAAGTTGACGGGTTGAGTGGCTCCGTATCCGGCTCCCTTCAGTTTGAAGCAATCCTGAAAATCGGCGCTGAGCTTGGCGAAAATAGGGGATTGGGGCGCGGCGCTGAAGTTTCCGGCCAGGATGATGGGCAGTTCACCGTGCTGGCTTCCTACCTCCCGCAGGGTGTCAAACAGGTATTGAAGCTGTTTGCGGTGAATGAACCGGAGCGTGTGGAAGTATTTCCAGCAGGCGGGGGAGTACAAGTCAAAGCGGTGTTCAAAAGGCTCCAGGCTGATGTTGATGAGCCGTATCGCCAGGGAAGAATTTTCCGGTATCCAGTCCACGATGAGTCCGGCTGTGTCCGTGATGCTTTGGGCCGGACCAATCTGCCCGTGCCGCACGATGATGGCACAGCTGCCTATCTGCTTGATGTAGGAAGTGCGTCCGAAAATGCTGTAGGCGAATTTGAGTGTCCGGTTGTGGTTGCTGCATCCCTGGATGAAGATGACGTCTGCGCGGAGTTTGGAGATTTGTTCAATGGGCGGATTTTCCACACAACCCCCGTACAGGGTGAGAACCCTGATTTGCCGGGCATCCGGAGCCGGCGGCATTTTGTAATACTCCATTCCCGTTCTGGAAATGGGAGGAAGAAAGTCCGTAATGACGATGCCGTACGCAAACCAGATAATGACGCCAAGCAGGCCTATCCGGGAACCGAAGACCAGCCATGCAATAAGCGCCGGGAAGGAGAAGATGAGGCAGCATGCCCAAGTGGGCAGTGACGTCATGAAGGCCATCGTGTCCGAACCGGTCCAGAAGATGGTGACGACGATGACCCACAGGCACAGAGAGACGCCGCCCAGCGCTATTCCCAGGTGGTTGACCCCGGATAACGCTGGCAGTGGTTCCGCCAGATGTTTGCGTCTTCTGAGCCGATGCACGGTGGTGGTAGGTTAAAAGCCCATGCCGGGAGGGAGGCCCATGCCGCCCGTCAGTTTTTTCATTTCCGCCGCCGCGGTTTCCTTGCCCTTGGCTATGGCGGCATTGATGGTTTGCAGGAGCAGGTCCTGGAGGAATTCTGAATCGGACGGGTCGATGATGGAGGGATCAATCACCAGCTCCGTGAGGTTTCCGTCACAGGTGGCGGTGACTTTCAGCTTGCCGCCCGCGCCTTCCGTGGCAACGGTCTGGGAGGCCAGCTTTTCCTGGGCGGCGGCAAGTCCGGCCTGCATTTGCTGGACCTGCTTCATCATTTTCATCATGTTCATGGCTGTCGTATTTGGAAGTATGGGTTGATGTTGTTTATTGGGAAATGATGCGGGCGCGGAATATCTCCATGGCGGCGTCAATCAGGGGGTCCGTATAGTAGGAATTATCTTCATCTTTCTCCCGGGCGGGTTCCTGAACGGCTGCGGCGGGTTTTTCCCGCGGCGCCTGGGGGTTGGGAGAAGGTGCGGAGGCCGCGGGGGGGGGAGGCGCCGGCAGCGGGGCCAGTTCTTCCTGAACCGGCTCCGGCACGGAGGAATCCTGGCGGATGGAAATGGTGACGGGGACTCCGCCGCGTTGGGAAAGGTCCGCTTCCAGGGCCGCCCGCAGGGGGCCGGATCCGAGGCTGTCCATTCCCTGATGGTCGGAGGGATGAAAGGAGATGGCGACGAATGCGCCGTCATGGCCGGAGAAAACGCTGTTGGCCAGAAAGTCCGCCTGGAGGGGGAAGTTGGCGGCGGCACGTTCCAGCGCCGCTTTCCAGTCCTCCTCCGTGATGGTTCTTCCGGATTGCGGGGCAGGGGCTTCCGGTTCCTCTTTTACCATGGGAGCAGGGGTGCGGGAAGGAGCGCTTGCCGTGTCGAACAGGTTGTCAAAGAAGCTGCTGGTGCGCCTTTCCGGCGGGAGGTTTTCTTCAGGGTCCATGAAAGTGGGTTCCGGAGAATCCGGAGGAGCCACCGGGGCATCGGAGATGGCAGAGGCGGGACGGTGAGGCTCTTCCGGGCTCCGGCCGCGGTTCAGGCGCGGGGCAGGAAGGCTCTTCCTGCGGAATGGCGGGGGAGGGGGATTTTGCAGCAGTTACGGGAGGTTCCGGCGCGGGATCAGTGGGCTGCGGTTCGGGTTCTTCTGCGGGAGCCGGGGCTGGTTGCGCACTGGCAGGTTCGCTCGCCTGTACCGCGGGAGCCGGGAATGGGTTGGCCGGGGAAAAGTCCGGAACCGGGTCCATCAGGTGTTCTTCCGGAGCGGGCTCCGGTTTTTCCGCAGGAAGGGGCGGCTGGGCGTTTGCCGGAGGCTCCGGCGCAGGGACCGGAGCGGCGGGCGCGGGCATCTCCTGTTCCTGGCGCGGAGCGGGCGCCGGAGAGGAGGATGGGACGGAGGATGCCAGGGGGGCGCCTTCCAGCGCCATGATAATATCGCTGATGCTGGCTTCCGCGAGAGCGTGAACGGCCTTGATCAGGCCCATTTCCAGATGCAGCCTTTTGTTGGTGGACCAGCGCATCTTGTCTTCCGTTTCCGCCAGCACTTCCACCAGGCGCAGGATTTTGTCCGTCTGGGTGCGTTTGACGAGTTCGGAAAGTTCCTCCTTGGAGGATTCCGGCAGGGAATCGAAGCTGGCCTCCGGGTCAACCTTGGAGACCAGGATTTCACGCACGGCGGAGATGATTTCAGAGAGGAACTGGCCCATGTCTCTTCCAGCTTCCGCCTGTTCATGCAGGAGGTGCAGGAGGGAGGGGAGCTCCTTGTTCAGAATCAGCGCCAGCGCATGGGCTACGGTTTCCCGGGACGTGATGCCGAAGATGTGAAGCACCTGCTGTTCTTCAATGTGGTCTCCGCAGAAGGAAACAAGCTGGTCCAGCATGGATTGCGCGTCCCGCATGCCTCCGTCCGCCACCTTGGCGACGGCAAAGGCCGCTTCCCGGCTCAGGCTCACTCCTTCCGCAGAGGCGATGTGAAGCAGGTGTTCCGCAATGATTTCAGAGGGAATGGGGCGCAGGTCGAAGCGCTGGCAGCGCGACAGGATGGTCGGCAGAATCTTGTGGGGTTCCGTAGTCGCAAAAATGAATTTGACGTGGGGGGGCGGCTCCTCCAGCGTTTTCAGCAGGGCGTTGAAGGACTCCTTGGTGAGCATGTGCACTTCATCTATATAGACGATGCGGAAATTGCCCCTGCTGGGAGCGAATCGCACGTTGTCCCTCAGGTCACGGATGTGGTCGATGCCGCGGTTGGATGCGCCGTCTATTTCCAGGACGTCCAGGCTGCGCCCTTCCGCTATTTCCTCGCAGATGTCTTCGTGCGGGTCAAAGTCCACCCTGGGACCGCCGCTGCAATTCAGGGCTTTTGCAAAAATTCTGGCGGTAGATGTTTTTCCCGTTCCGCGGGGGCCTACAAAAAGGTAGGCGTGGGCGAGGCGGTTGTGCTCAATGGCGTTTTTCAACGTCTGGACGACATGATCCTGTCCAAGGACGTCATCGAATGTCAGAGGACGGTATTTTCTGGCAAAGACCTGGTAACTCACGGTTCAGAAAGACTAGAAGATGAGTCCGTGTTTGAAAAGAAAATAGAGCGTAATTGTTTTAAAATGTTGATAAGAGAACTCTTGCGGTATCCTGTTACGGAGCTTCCCTGAAAAAAATATCAAGAAAACAGTGAGGATGACATTTTGATGTTGAAATCTGAAAATGTTCATGCCAATCTCACAAAAGTAACAGGAACCTTCTCATCTCTATTATTTCCTATGTGGGTCAAAGTATCAATAGCAGCCTTGGTCATTGCTCTTCTCGGCGGAGCCATGTATTATCTTGATAACGAGGAAGCTCTAACCAAGGAGCGTAAGGAATGCGTCTCCCGTTATAAGAACCTGAACGGTCTTCGCGGCGAGTTTACGGAAGAAAAGACAAAATATGTCGACTTCCTGGTGAAGAATGAGGCTTTGACGAACGATATCAACGCCCTGACCAAGCAGAAGGACGAGCTGGAAGCCAAGAACCAGGAGCTGGCCGCCGCCAATGAGGCCAAGAAGACGGACCTCCAGGCGCAACAAACAGCCTTGGCGGAACTTCAGTCCAAGAGCAAGGACATGGAAAGTATCCAGGCCATTGCGGACAAGATCAAGGGACTGGAAGAAGAATCCAAGCAGCTGGAAGTAGTCAAGCAGGCGGAGCAGGGCAAGCATGACGCCATCGTTGCTGAAACGGAACAGCTTGTCGTGAACAATGCGGCCCTTCGCCAGCTCAAGGCGGACCAGGATGCGCACCTTTCCCCGCCCAATCTGAAAACGCGGGTTTCCCAGGTGATTAATGATTTCAATGTAGTTGTGATTGACGGCGGTGCTGCCGACCTGGGCGTAGTGCCCGGCTCCAAGCTGGCCGTGATGAGGGACGGCAACAAAATTGCCGAACTTGACGTAAGCGCCGTTGAATCCCGTGTTTCCACGGCCACCATTCTCCCCAGCACGGTAACCGCCGGCGAACGTGTTGAAGCCGGAGACGTCGTTGTATCCGTTCGTCCCTAGTCCTTTCCCGGTTCAATACACACCATACACTCTCACATACATACACAATGAAAACTGTCTTAGTAGTTTTATTGATTCTTGCAGCAGGTGCGGGCGCCTGGTTCTCCGGTCTCAGCGGCCTCTTCGGCGTCAACGGCCAGTATCAGGACTTCAAGGAGATGATCACCTACCGCAAGGTTCTGGACAAGGAAATCCGGAATTGGACGGGATTGCGCAATGACATGATCAAGAACCGCGGTTTGGCTGCGGAGGAAAACCTGAGCCTGACCTCCAACAAGGCCTCCGTGACCCAGCAGCGTGACGAACAGCTCTCCAAGGAAACGGAGCTGAAGGAAGAAGAAGTCCAGCTGAATGCGGACCTGTCCAAGATCAACAAGCAGATGGATGAGCTCAAGGCCAAGCTGAACGACTTCGGCGTTTCCAGCGTGCAGGAAATCCAGGCGAAGATGGAATCCATGGAAGCCTCCAACAAGAAGCTTCAGGAAGACATTGACCAGATCAAGAGCGCTACGGAAGTGGCCGCCAAGAAGCGTGCCGAGCAGGCTACCGAGCTGGCCGGACGCCAGAAGGAACAGGCCGAATACCGCGCCGCCCTCGCCAAGAATGGAGATGAATATCCCGTTCTGTCCGTGGACCCGCAGTGGGGCTTTGTGGTGATTGGCGCCGGGCAGGGCAGCAACATTGATCCGAATACGGTTCTGCTCGTTACCCGTGACGGCCGCAGCATCGGCAAACTGAAGGTGACCTCCCTGGAAAAGAACCAGACGGTGGCTGACATCGTCAAGGACAGCGTGCCTGCCGGCATGAGCATCCAGCCCGGCGACATGGTGCAGCTTCTGCGTCCGTTGCAGTCCGCCAAATAAGGTTTCTGCCGCGTATTTTCCTTGAACCCCGCTGTGCCCTCCGGCATAGTGGGGTTCAACTTTTTAAAAGGAAATGATGAAACGATTCACAGCCTCCCTTTTGCTTACGTCTTTCTCCCTTCTTCTGGTCTCTTCCTGCTCCTGGCTGATGGAGCCGAAGGAACGGGAGCGTGTTCCGCAGCCGCCCCCCGGCCCGGAAAAGAGCGCTCTTCCCCATAACAAGACCCAGAGATTTGAAGCGGAAGCTACGCTGGGACCGCTGGCTTCGCCAAGACGTTAAAGGCGTTCAAATAACGGTTGGCGGTGATTCTGTTCTTTACAGCATCCCGCAAACCGGATACAAACGCTTCCGATTTCCAAGCGGAGAGATGGCTGAGCTGGTCTAAGGCACTCGACTCGAAATCGAACGTGGGCTTTAAAACCCACCGTGGGTTCGAATCCCACTCTCTCCGCCAGTTTTTTTTAAGAGAAAGCCCGTCGCAAGACGGGTTTTTTGTTTTTATCAGGCGTCGTTCCGGAAGGAAATTCGCGGGAACCGTTGTTTAATGATAGAGAGGGAGACCCTTGTCGGCTTCCCGGAGCCGGTCTCCGTTGGGATGATTGTAGCTGTAATAGTTTCTGTGAACGGTTTCGGTAGGTTTTCCGATGATCACGTGGTCCAGGAACCGGACGCCCAATAGCTTGGCGCATTCCCGCACGCGTTCGGTCAGGAGGTCGTCCATACGGCTGGGTGCCGGGTTCCCGCTGGGATGGTTGTGCGCCAGGACGAAGCCGTAGGCATTGTGGATGACGGCGGGACGCAGAATGTCGCGCGGATGGGCGATGGATTCGTTCAGGGTGCCGCTGGAAATTTCCACGGGTTTGATGAGACGGCTTTTGGTATCCAGCAGCAGGACGAGTACCGTCTCCTTGTCCTTCCAGCGCATGGCTGTTACCAGGTAGTCATAGACGTCTTCCGGCGTCTGGATAGGTTGCCGGGCCAGCGTTTCCCGGAGAGCCCGCGCTCCCAGTTCAAAGGCGGCGCTCAGCGTGGCCGCTTTCGCCATGCCTATTCCCTTGCAGATGTCCGCTATTTCTGCGGCCTCCATGTGGGCCAGGGCGTCCAGAGAGCCTGCCGACTGGATCAGGTCCGAGGACATGTCCAGCACGTTTTTTCCCTTGATGCCCATCCGCAGGAAGATGGCGAGCAGTTCCGCATTGCTGAGGCTGTGCCTTCCCTGGCGGAGCAGCTTTTCCCGCGGCAGGGATTGGAAGGGAAGATCCTGGAGTTTTCGGTAGGCCATTTTAGTAACAGAGACGTGAGGTGGAAAGAATGGCGGCGGGCAGATGGCGCAGCGTGTCTCCCGCCGTCAGTGTCTGCTGGGTGGAATCTCCGGCGGAGATGGCTATTTCAGAAGCTCGCCCGCAGAGATAGGTTCCCAGAACGGCGGAGACCAGCAGGGATTCCCCCTGGGCCATGAATCCGCCGCAGACGCCTGCCAGCACGTCTCCCTGGCCGGCGGTAGCCATGCCGGGGCCTCCGGTGATGTTGTAGAAGAGAGGTTTTCCCTGCTGGGTGACGATGGTGCGGGCCCCTTTGTAAATCAGGGCCGCTTCATGCTCCGCCAGGAAGCAGTCTGCGATGTCCGCCCGGATGGCGCAGTTGTCCGCGTCCGGCAGCAGACGGCGGATTTCCCCATGGTGGGGTGTCGCCAGAATATGTTCTCCCAGGCTCCATTGCATGGCGGCGGCCAGATTAAGGCCGTCCGCATCCAGGACGGTGGGAGTGCCGGTTTCCAGAATGAGGCGGATGGCTTCCGCGTCTTCCTCCGATACGGAGCCGATGCCGGGGCCAATGAGAAAGGCGCTGAACGTCCGGATGGAGACGTCCGCATAACTGTCCACGGGTTTGACCATGATTTCCGGCGGCATGGTGGCGGAGAAAAACAGCGTCTGCTTCTTTTGCGGAAGCTTGGCAATCACCTTTTTCACATCATGGATAAAGCCCATGTCGAGCATACGGTCCGCCTCGTCCAGCACAAAAATTTCCACATGGCTCAAATCGACGATCCCCTGCCCAATCAGGTCGTTCAGCCTGCCGGGCGTCGCCGCTAAAATATCTACGCCGCGCTTGAGCTGGTTTACCTGCGGCACCTG
>OLNN01002513.1_pt1 | contig 12851 bp, 13 predicted proteins | sample 1672141 | NCBI WGS metagenome assembly OLNN01 (sample SAMEA3136652, study PRJEB25190) | human gut metagenome | biome: human gut; feature: human-associated habitat; material: faeces | place: Austria | collected 2013 | reverse complement strand
TGCCTTCTCTACTTGTTTTGATGCAAACGAGAGTTAATTATCAAGGAAGTTCACACTGAAAATGCATTTCTTTGACGACTAAAAGGTAAGGTTGACACGTTGATTGATCTGACGTATACTGATATCATAAATAAAAGGTAGGCCACCTAAGATACATGAAGGAGGTCCTGATATATGGATGAGTTATATCAGCAGATTATTGATAGTTATAAAGAGACGGGTTCTGTAAAGAAGACAGCAGAAGAGCTTGGGACATATCCGATCAAAGTACGAAGAGTTCTGATTACTGAGGGACTGTGGCACAGCAAAACCAGTAATCAGGTTGCAGAGTTGCTTGCTCTGGGCAAGAGTGTAGCTGAAATAGCAGAGGAGCTTGTTATATCAGAGAAGAATGTTCAGTCTTATATGCCCTATTCACGTGGGCAGTATGGAGGGGAAGACAGAAGTAACGAAGCGATTCGAAGTGAGGAATATAGAGGACGGATGCAGCAGGCAGCTAAAAATCAGGTTACCAATACAGAAGCACGTTCAAAAAAGAAAGAGGATGATATTCAGGAGCAGCGGCGCCTTCTTGAAGAATTAAACGCAGAAAAAGAGCGATTAATGAAAGAGAAAAAAGAATTCTGGGACATGATCGAAGCAGAGATAAAGCGGATTCCTATGGCAATGCAGCTTCATCTGGAACTGGACCTGGGATATTTCGCAGATGAACATAAGGAAGTTCTTAGAAGATACGGAAGAATGAAGGATGGAATTACCAGAGATTTTATTGTTCCGGGTAATATGACACTGCATGGTCTTCATTATGCAATCATGAAAGCTTTTGGATGGCAAAACAGCCACCTTCATAGCTATGTTCCATATGAGGATGAATTCAAAAAAATGACAGATGGGGGATTGGTAAAAGAGTGGACCCGTCAGGTTGGTATGTATTTTCGTTTTCCAAGTGAGAATTATGAAGATATATATTGGGACGATGATTATGAGGAAGGTGAAAGCTTTAAGACCTGGCTGAAATCCAAGTATTGTGGACCATACTCCTATGAAGGCGTGGGAGAGCATTACATTCCTGCACAGATTGAAGTAGACAGATTCCGAAAGGCTTGGCCTGCTATTCAGAAGAAAACAACAGATCAGAGAACGTGGAATGTCTACATGGAAGGTCAGTGTGAGGAAATGCTGGAACGCCCGATGCTTTGGACTGTACTAAAAACACCGGCTGAACAGGGAGATTGGGATTCATGGAAACAGGAGAAAGAGGCCGCCCTGAAACAAGTTGAGAAAAAACGTAAGGACATTATCAAAAAATACAGACAGCTGACAGCCCGTATGGACCAGATCGTTGAAGAGGCAGGAACGCATTTTGACAAAGAAGGAAATCCGACGATCGACATGGTTCCATATTTCCGGGAGATGGAGGAACTGGACCGTGAATTGGAAATGTTGTGTATTGAATATAATCCTGAACCAATCCCGGCATTATCTGCATTGTGTTATCGATATGACTATGGCGACAGGTGGGAGATTAAAATCACCTGCACCAATGCCTGGTACGACAAAACCGTTTATGCCAGGGATGAAGAAAGCGATATGCTTCATGATAAAAATGGATTCGTTCCCGAGAAAGTTTTGTTTGTAGATGCCTTTGGTCAGCAAATAGACGGAGAGTTCCTGGACAAGTTGAGAGAGATTCAGCGTAAGGAAAAACCAATCTGCATTGCCTGGGATGGAATGAGTCTTGTGGATGATGTTGGTGGTGTCGGAGGTTTTTGCGAATTCCTTGAGACGATTAACGGTGATGACCCGGAAGAGAAGAAAAGCTATAAAATATGGGCAAGGAGTCTGGGATGGACTGGACGTATGCCAAAACCGGAAAATATGCTGTAGCTGTCGGGATTTTTGTACATTGCTTTATGCTACATTTTAGGAGCAGACGGACTAAAAAATAGCGGGATGGTGATGTAGTGTGATGGAGTTCCAGACGAATTAAAAAAGCTTCGTACTGAGGAGGGACTGACACAGGATCAGCTGACTTTGCTGGTGTAAACCAGTACGGACACGATTGGAAGAATTGAGCGAAAGCAGAAGATAGCATCTTATGAGGTGCTGTTTCGTATCGCCAGATATTTCCATAAGTCTGTGGAAGATGTGTTCTGGTATGAGTGAGAGAAAAAAGAGAAGGCTGATGCTGTCATGGATGTGATTTCCAGTGTCGGCACCAGCCTTACGTTTATTTTACGACCTTTCCGAAGGTTCGAAGCTCCATTTCAGGTTTGATCTGGATAGGAGCATATTTTTTGTTGAGAGATATCAGTTGAACATTATCTTTGTTCTTCTGATATTTTTTAATATAAGCGTCACCGTTCAGATAGAAGATTCCGATATTGCCATTTTCCAGCTGATCCTGCTGATGAACCCATACGATCTGTTTATTCACATAGACCGGTTCCATACTGACGCCGGAAACGTGGATGCCGAAGTCTGCGGCTGCGGGGACATCATCACCGACTTCAAATTCTTCATACTGATCAGAGTCAAGAAAGAGGCCGGTATCGGCAGACGCAGGTTCTGTAAATACTTTGCGTTCTGTTCGTGATGTAGACAGGTTTTTTCCGGATATACATTCCGCTTTTGATCAGCAGGCAGGCTTGTCCTGATGTGATCTTTGTGCCTCCTCGAATGGATTTGTATCTGAAGGAAACCTGGGTGAGGCGCAGCAGGAAAAACTGACAGAAGGCTGGAAGATGATTCTTACAAACCAGTTCCACGATATTATTCCGGGCTCTTCTATCCATGAGGTATATGAGGATTCCAGAAGAGATTACGAGAAAGTAAGAAAGATCGGAGAAGAGGTTGCAGCTGAGGCAGAAGAAGCAATGACAGAAACGTATTATGAAGCGGCTGTGCTGGATGGAGCAAGCAAGTGGCAGCAGATCAAATACATTACTATTCCGCTTCTGAAACCTGTTATTACAATTCTGCTGATCATGGCAGTGGGAGGTATTTTTAAAGCAGACTTCGGACTGTTCTATCAGCTTCCTATGAACTCAGGTCCTCTTTACCCGGTGACAAACGTTCTGGATACCTACATATTCCGGGCATTGCAGACAAACGGAGAGATCGGTATGAGTTCGGCAGCGGCGCTGTTCCAGTCGACCGTAGGCTTTGTGCTGATCATGATAGCAAATAAGATCGTGTCCAAGGTGGACAGCGAAAATGCATTATTCTAGGAAAGGAGATAAGCAGGTATGTCGGTTTCAAAACTGAAACAGTACTGGATGGAGCGCAAACAGGAGAAGCTGCTCAGAAATATGGAAGACCAGCAGAGCGAGTACAATAAGATAAAAAAATCTACAAATGTATTGTTTAATGTGATTCTTACTATCTTATCTCTTTTGAGTGTGATACCGTTTATTTTTGTTATTATCATTTCGTTTACGGACGAGGAGGCTCTGGCCATGAACGGCTATCGGTTTATACCGGAAAAATGGAACCTGTATGCTTATGAATATATTGTCAGTGCAGGAGAGAACATCCTGAGAAGCTACGGAGTTACTATTCTGGTAACTGTAGTGGGTACTCTGATCGGACTTCTGCTTACAGGAACCTATGCATATGCTCTTTCCAGAAAAACGTATGCATTCCGTTCCTTCTTTACAAAGGTGATCACAGTTCCCATGCTGTTTTCCGGCGGTATGATCGCAAACTATCTTGTTATGACTAAGGTACTTATGCTGAAGAATACAATATGGGCTCTGATCCTGCCCTTGTGTATGAACTCTTTTAATGTAATTGTATTAAGAACATTCTTTAAGACCAGTATTCCCGATTCTGTAGTGGAATCGGCCAAGATTGACGGAGCCTCTGAATGGAAGCTGTTTTTCAGGATCGTAATTCCAATGGCTATGCCGGGACTTGCAACCATCGGACTTTTCCTGACACTTGGTTACTGGAACGACTGGTTTAATGCGCTGATGTATTTGGAATCCGTCTGGATTTTAACAGAAAAAATCTTCCGTATTTTATGGAATGGAAATCCCTGGCGTCCGGGGACTATGTGGTAGGTCTGGAGCCTGCAAATTCCAGCGTATACGGAAGAGCGTATCATGAAGAAAACGGCAATCTTCACACAATCAAACCATTTGCCAGAGAAAAAAACAGGCTTGTGATCACAATTCTTGAGGGAGAAGAGCTTGTACGTACAGAAGAAGAGGCGCAGGCCCTGGCAGGAAAAGAGGAGTAAGAGAACATGAAAAGAAGTAAGATTAATGCAGTAATCAAAGACATGGAAAAGCTGATAAACGATCACGGATTTCAGCTTCCTCCTTTTTGTAAATGGACACCGGAGGACTGGAATGAAAAAGGTCATGAATATGATGAGATCAGAGACAATATGCTGGGCTGGGATATTACAGATTATGGCCTTGGAAAATTCGATGAGGTAGGATTTGCACTGATTACTTTAAGAAACGGAAACCTTAAAATGGATAAGTATACAAAGACTTATGCAGAAAAGCTTCTGATGGTAAACGAGGGACAGATGGCTCCGATGCATTTCCACTGGAACAAAATGGAAGACATTATTAACCGCGGCGGCGGAAATGTTCTGATCACTGTTTATAATTCCACAGAGGACGGACAGTTTGCAGATACAGACGTTACTGTAAATTGTGACGGAAGAGAATTTACAGTGAAGGCAGGAACACAGATCCGCCTGACACCGGGAGAGAGCATTACTGTTTATCCTTATATGTATCATGACTTCCATGTGGAAGAAGGAACAGGGGCAGTGCTTCTTGGCGAGGTTTCCATGTGTAATGATGACGAAAACGACAATCGTTTCTATGAGCCTATCGGAAGATTCCCGGAAATTGAAGAGGACGAGCCTGCATACCGCCTTCTTTGTAATGAATATCCGAAAGCAGAATAAAAAGAATCAGAGGACACTATGAGAGCAAGAGAATTAAACCAGAACTGGACAATGCGCTGTGTGGAGGATTCACAGTGGCAGGAAGCCAGAGTTCCCGGGACAGTATATACCGATCTTCTGAGAAACGGGAACATGGAGGATCCTTACTGGAAGGACAATGAGGATGCCATATGCAGCCTTATGGAAAAGGATTATGAATATTAGTGTACTTTTCAGGGAGAGGAAACGGAAGATCTTTCCAATGCTTTTCTGAGATTTGAGGGACTGGACACAGTTGCTGACATTTATCTGAACAATGTGCATGTTGGAAATGCGGAAAGTATGCACCGCATATGGGAATATTCTGTAAAGGACATTCTTTTGTCCGGGGAAAATACTCTGAAGGTAGTATTCCATTCTCCTTTGAAATTTATTGCAGAGGCCTACAAAAAATATGGAAATATCGGAAATGACGATACATATGAAGGGTTCATGCATCTTCGAAAGGCCCATTACATGTTTGGCTGGGACTGGGGAGCGCATCTTCCGGATGCCGGGATCTTCCGGCCGGTGTCTCTGTGCAGCGTTTCTCATGGAAGGATTGACAGTGTTTATATCAGACAGTGTCATGAAGAAAATAAATGTACTCTGAAATTTGAGGGAGACTGCATCAGGGAAGTTCCGGGAGAGTACCAGTGGAGAGTTCTGGTAACAGCCCCGGACGGACAGAAGTATGAGACAGCTCTTTCTCATCAGGGAGAGGGACAGCTGGTTATTGAAAATCCGCAGCTGTGGTGGCCTAACGGACTTGGAGATCAGCCTCTTTATCAGGTACAGGTGCAGCTTTTGTATGAAGGAAAAGCGGAAGATACCTGGGAAAAACGAATTGGTCTTAGGACTATGACCATGCAGCGCAAAAAAGACCAGTATGGGGAAAGCTTTGCCCATGAGGTCAATGGAAAAGCCTTTTTTGCCATGGGCGCTGATTATATTCCGGAAGAGCATCTTCTGGGAAGAAGAAGTGAAGAAAAGACAAGAAAGCTTCTGGAAGACTGTAAGCTTGCGAATTTTAATGTGATCCGTGTATGGGGCGGAGGCTTTTATCCGGACGACTGGTTCTTTGATATCTGTGATGAGCTTGGTCTGGTAGTGTGGCAGGATTTTATGTTTGCCTGCTCTGTATATGAGCTTACGCCGGAATTTGAGGCAAATATCCGAAAAGAATTTGCAGATAATATAAAAAGACTTCGTCACCATGCATCCCTTGGCCTGTGGTGTGGAAACAACGAAATGGAAATGTTTGTGGATGAACGGTGCTGGGTTACAAAGGCTTCAGAGGTGCGGGATTATCTTTTTATGTACGAAAGGATCATTCCCGAGGTTTTAGGAGAATATGATCCGGAAACCTTTTACTGGCCGGCAAGCCCGTCCTCCGGAGGTTCCTTTGATAATCCAAATGATCCGGACAGAGGAGACGTCCATTACTGGAAGGTATGGCATGGAAACCGTCCCTTTTCTGAGTACAGAAAACACTTTTTCCGATATGCATCCGAGTTTGGTTTTCAGGCTCTTCCTTCCAAAAAGACTATTGAGACCTTTACCGATGATCCGGATGACTGGAATCTGTTTTCCTATATTATGGAAAAGCATCAGAGGAATTACGGCGCAAACGGAAAGATCATGAATTACATGCAGCAGACCTACCGGTATCCCGGAGATTTCGATACGGTGATCTATGCTTCCCAGCTTCTTCAGGCAGACGCTATCCGTTATGGAGTGGAGCATTTCAGAAGAAACAGAGGAAGATGTATGGGAGCAGTATACTGGCAGCTGAATGACTGCTGGCCTGTAATTTCCTGGTCCTCCATTGACTACACCGGCCGCTGGAAGGCGCTTCATTATTACGCAAAAAGATTTTTTGCACCGGTAATGATCTCCTGTCAGGAAGAGAGCTGGCTGACCCAGGAGGCTAATATGAACCGTCAGCATTTTCAGTTTGAAAAGTCCATTCATCTGAATGTCACCAATGAAACCTTAGGAGATAAAGAAATTCTGGTGAAGTGGTATGTGAGAAATGCGGCGGCGGAGATTCTCAGAGAAGAGCAGGCAATGATTCAGGTTCCGGCTCAGGAAAGTGTATGGCTTCCTAAAGAGGAACTGCCGGAAATTGATGTATTTACTCAGTATGTAAGCTTTGAAGCCTGGGAAAATGGAAAGTGTATTTCAGAAGGAACTGTGATTTTTTCCTATCCGAAATATTTCCGGTATGAAAATCCGGAGCTTAGCTGCAAGGTGGAGGGAAATCAGATTACGGTATCCTCGCCGGTATATGCAAAAAGTGTGGAAATCCTCAATGAACAGGAGGATCTGGTACTGTCAGATAATTACTTTGATCTGAACGGAGACAGCAGAACAGTAGAGATCCTTCGTGGAAAACCGGAAGGCCTGAAGCTCAGAAGTGTGTGGGATATCCGGTAAAACAGAATACAGACAGAAATTTAAAGGGGTGGATCATACCCCTTTAAATTTTTTTATATATTGTTCAGCATAGTTCTGAATCTCCTGCATCTGGCATGCTGTGACAGGATTGGTGTAGGGAATTCTGGCAACAAGCTTTTCTATATAATTATTTTCTGCAACAATGTCCATGCTTTCCTTAAAGTTCAGGTCAAAAATATGGACCAGATAGGATACCCAGTAATCCATTTTTGTAATGCGGTCTGCGGACAGAATGGTGCTGCTGCGGAACACTGTTTCATAAACCTTTGGGGAGATTTCAAGGGCTCCAATCTCTTCGCCGGGCATTCCCATAAAGGTGAGCAGATCATCTTCAAGCTTTACCCGGAAGTTGTCCAGTTTATCTGCGTCGCGGATAAGCCGGGCATGGAAAAGCGCACAGGGATCAGAAACTCCTTCCAGAACAAAATCACTGTGTTTTGCAATGGCAGTGCGAATGATTTCATCCCAGCGATCATCCGGCATAAAACGACGGATCATTCCTTCCTCAAATAAAATCTGCACGCCATAGGCGGCATGATCCATGGTTGTTGGCTCAAAACTGTCAAATTGTTTTAACTGCTCAAACCGTCCGATATCATGGAGAAGAGCAATGATTTTGGCAAGGGATACAGTTTCTTCATCCAGATTTCTCCGGCGGCATACCTCTTCCGCCTGTCTCACCACACCATAAGTGTGGACAATCTTCAGACGGACTTTATCGTTATTTTGATCATAATATTTTAAATATTCCTGAAAAGCGTGAGCTGCTTTTGTAAAATCCATAACATGGCTCCTTATTTGTTTTATTCATTTCATTTTATTTTATCATTTTCCCATGCATAATACTACTGTAAAAAACGGGGAATTTTATTATTCAGGCGTTATTATTACGCCAGGTATTCTGGCTCATTCATAGCAATTTATTTTCCGGTAGAAAAAGCATGATAATGATGATATAATCAGGAGGACAGGAAAATTTAACAAAAAAAGAGGAATTCATAGCTTTTGTAAAAGAATACCGAAGGCATGATAATAAATCATATCAGAGACAAAATACAAAAGTATAGTGAGAGCCTGTGTGAATAGAACAGATATTTTTGAATCATATGAATTATGACAGGAAGGAGCAAGTGAAAGAGGGCACGAAATATATTCCATATAAATGAAAATCTATAGTCAATCAAAAACAGGAGGAAAAGGGTATGAAGAAGAAAATAGCAGGACTTACAGCAATTCTTTGCGCAGCAGGGCTGATATCGGTATTGCAGACAGATACCGTACTGGCGGAGGGGGGATTTTCCTATGAGGATGTGGCAGATCGGGAGTTTTTTTTAACCAGTGGAGTTGGATCATGGTCTACAGTTCTGACAATTAATGCAGATGGAGCGTTTAAGGGATATTACCATGACACAGATATGGGATGCAGAGGAGAAGGATATCCCAACGGAACACAATATATCTGTAATTTCTCAGGACAGTTTACAGAGCCGGTTCAGGTAAATGAGTATACTTATTCAGCGCAGATCCAGAGCATCCAGTGCCAGCAGGAACCCGAAACAACGGAAATTGTTGAGGGAATGCAAAACATTTACAGTGAACCTTATGGACTGAATAATGCGGAGAATATTCTGTTTTACACAGAAGGAGCGCCCATAGCAGAGCTTCCGGAGGAATACCGAAGCTGGGTGGGATATTTTAATCTGTCCAATCTTCAGGAAACAGCCCTGCCATTTATCGGTCTTTACAACGAGGCTGAACAGCAGGGATTTTTCAGTATGATAAAAGAAGGCGCTGAAACAGGTGCAGCAGAAGTTTCAGACATTGATGCAGAGCTTGCAGACACAGAGGCAAAGGCTGCGGAGCTTCAGGGAAGGATAGACAGCGCTATGGCGCAGGCAGATATCAATATATTGTCAGGTGAGCTTTATAAGCTCTGGGATGATGAGCTGAATTCCATTTGGGGAAGATTAAAAACCATTCTTCCGGCAGATACAATGGAGCAGGTTACTGATGAGGAGATTGCCTGGATCAATGAAAAGGAGACAGCTATGGAAGCAGCAGGTCTGGAGGCTGCAGATGGCAGTATGCAGCTTATGCTGGAAAATTTAAAAGGCGCAGAACTGACAAAAGCCAGAGTTTATGTGCTGGCAGAATATCTGAAATAATAATTTTATTTATATAACAGAGACAAAGAGACATTTCATATTTGAGATGTCTCTTTTTTTGTGGTGCCTTGCGGCGCACATGGCTAATCATAGCAAACTGATGACTGCAAATATCGGAGCAGGGCTGAACTTTAGGAGACACAAGCAATGAAAGTAATTTATTCCAGAAAAGTAGTATATTATACGCCAACCTTTCCGGTAAATAAGAGACGATCGACTGGGACTGATGGAGTTCGAAGTGGATTTGTCCGCGATATAAAAGTTGTTGACAACTTACAGTTAGTTGTGGTATACATATTTGAGTTAGATTAGACTTACTCAAAATAATTACAAACAGCCGGGATAACTGTAAAAGAATGCAGTATAAAAGGCAGTGGGGTTCTTTTACAGGAGAACAGCTGCATTATGTACAGAAAAAACGGCAGAAAGGTCTGGTGTATGAAGAAATCAATAAAAATATTCTGGATGATGACAGGTTTTTTGTGTCTGGGTTTTGGAACTTTGGGAATTTTACTTCCGGTTCTGCCAACTGTGCCTTTTTATATGGCAACTGTTTTCTGTTTTGCAAAAAGCTCAAGGAAACTTCATGACTGGTTTATTGGAACAGCCCTGTACAAAAAGAATCTGGACAGCTTTGTCAGAGAAAGGGCTATGACCATGAGGACAAAACTCAGGATTATGGGAATGGTTTCCGGAATTATGGCAATTGGTTTTCTTATGATGAAGGATGTGCCTGCTGGGAGGATCTGTCTGGCTGTAGTGTGGGTATTTCATGTTTTTTACTTTTTTATGAGGATCAGAACGATTCCGGAAGAGCTTCAGCAGTAAAACCAGAACAGACAAAATAAATATTATAAATGTAAGGCAGAAAAAAGTTTTTGCTTTGTTATTTCACAGGAAGAGGAGAACAATACACAGAATGATCAATACAAGACTGACAGGACTTTTAGCCCATGGGAAAAAATATATTGCATACAATGTACTCTGGCAGTGGATTTCACTTCTTGCGCAGATAGGCGCTGTTTTTTCTGTTGCAGATCTTCTGGGACAAACAGCAGCCCTTTTAAAAAATGAAAGTGCGTTTTTAATCCGGGGCAAAGATATTGCAGAAGTCCATACAGGCTCCACCCTTATGATACTGGCTCTTTGCGCAGCGATCCGCTTTGTCTGTGAGCGGATGGCTGTCAGGGCTTCTTATCAGGCAAGTGCGGATGTGAAACAGGTTCTGCGCAAAAAGATTTACCGTAAAATGCGGAAACTGGGAGCCTCTTACCACGAACAGGTTTCCACGTCAGAGGTTATGCAGATCTGTACCGAGGGAGTGGAACAGCTTGAAATTTATTTTGGCAGATACCTTCCCCAGCTTTTCTACAGCCTTCTGGCGCCGCTGACACTATTTTTTGTGCTGATGCATGTAAGTTTTCGGGCAAGTGTGGTACTTCTGATCTGCGTGCCTCTGATTCCGGTTTCTATTGTTGCGGTACAAAAACTGGCAAAAAGACTTTTGAACCGCTACTGGAGTATTTATACAGGACTTGGAGATTCGTTTCTGGAAAACCTTCAGGGGCTTACTACACTTAAAATTTATCAGGCAGATGAAATGAAAGCCGGGGAAATGGATGAGGAAGCCCAGAAATTCCGCCGGATCACCATGAAGGTGCTGACCATGCAGCTGAATTCGGTGACCCTGATGGACCTGATGGCCTACGGCGGGGCCGGGCTGGGCATCATCAGTGCGGTGTCCGCCTTTGCTAAGGGTCAGCTGAGCCTGACGGCCACGTTGACCATCGTGCTGCTGGCGGCAGATTTCTTCCTGCCGCTGCGGCTGCTGGGCAGCTATTTCCACATTGCCATGAACGGTGCTGCCTCGGCAGAAAAAATCTTCAAACTGCTGGCAGCAGAGGAACCCGCCGATGGCGAACAGACCGTGCCGGAACAGGCTGCCCTGCAGCTGGAGCACGTTACCTTTGGGTACGAGAAGGACCGCACCATTCTGCAGGACGTGTCCCTGACCATCCCGCAGGGCAGCTTTGTCTCGCTGGTGGGTGAGTCCGGCTGCGGCAAGAGCACCATTGCGGCGCTGCTGTCCGGCAGCCGCACCGGTTACACCGGCAGCGTGACGCTGGGCGGTGTGCCGGTGGAACAGCTGCAGCGTGCCCAGCGCCTGCGTGCCCTGACGCTGGTGCCCCACAATGCCACCATTTTCAAGGGCACGGTGGAAGCAAACCTGCGCATGGCAAAGCCCGATGCCACCGAGGCCGAGCTCTGGGCTGCGCTGGAACAGGTGAACCTGGCCGACTTCTGCCGCAGTCAGGACGGCCTGCAGACGGCCCTGCATGAGGGCGGCAGCAACCTGTCCGGCGGCCAGCGGCAGCGCCTTGCCATGGCCCGCGCCCTGCTGCACGACACCCCCATTTATCTGTTTGACGAAGCCACTTCCAACGTGGACGCCGAGAGCGAAAACGACATCATGGCAGCCATCCGGAGCCTGGCGGGCCGCAAAACGGTGATCCTGATCTCCCACCGGCTGGCCAACGTGGTGGACAGCGACTGCATCTATGTGCTGGACAAGGGCCGCATCGCAGAGCGGGGCACCCACGCGGAACTGCTGAAAAAGCAGGGCGCCTACAGCCGTCTGTACACGGCCCAGAAGCAGCTGGAAACGCTGGAAACGGAGGATGCCTGATATGAACGAACCCAAGCATCGCAGCCCCTTTGTCCTTGTGGGCCGCCTCATCGTGCTGGTCAAGCCCATGCTGCCCATCATGCTGGCGGCCATCGTCATGGGCGTGGCGGGGCATTTCTGCGCCACCTTCATCACCATTTTCGGCGGCTTTGGCATCCTGCGGGCGCTGGGGCTGGCCAGCCCGCTGCGCTCGGTGGGCGTTGCCTTTGCCTGCATTCTGGTATTTGCCCTGCTGCGCGGCATCCTGCGCTATGCAGAGCAGGCTTCCAACCACTTTATCGCTTTCAAGCTGCTGGCCCTCATCCGGGATCAGGTGTTCGGCGCGCTGCGCCGCTTGACCCCGGCCAAGCTGGAGGGCCGTGACCGCGGCGACCTGATCTCCCTGATCACCGCCGACATCGAGGCGCTGGAAGTGTTCTACGCCCACACCATCTCGCCCATCTGCATTGCCTGCATCTGTGTGATCGGCATGACCGGTTTTGTGGCCAGTTACCACATCCTGCCCGCGCTGGTGCTGCTGTCCGGGTACCTGCTGGTGGGCGTGGCCCTGCCGGTGTGGAGCGCAAAGCGCGGCGACAAGGTGGCCCGAGAG
>OLNN01002509.1_pt1 | contig 12862 bp, 7 predicted proteins | sample 1672141 | NCBI WGS metagenome assembly OLNN01 (sample SAMEA3136652, study PRJEB25190) | human gut metagenome | biome: human gut; feature: human-associated habitat; material: faeces | place: Austria | collected 2013 | reverse complement strand
AAGTTTTCGGTCAAGCCTTTTTCAAAAGGCTTGCGGAGTCCAGAGGCAGAGCCTCTGGTGGGGCCTGGGGCAAAGCCCCGGCGGAGTCCAGAGGCAAAGCCCCGGGTCACACCTCCATGATCACGGGCAGGATCATGGGACTGCGCTTGGTCTTTTTATACAGGAAGCTGGAGATCTCACCTTTGACGGCGCCCTTGATTGCGGCCCAGTCACTGATACGGCGGGCCTCGCAGTCATAGATCACCTGGGTGGCCATCTGCTTCAGCTCTTCCATAAGCCCTTCGGACTCCTTCACGTAGACGAACCCCCGGGAGACAATGTCCGGCCCGGTGACCAGAGAGCCATCCTCTCCGGACAGAGTGACCACAATGACAATCACACCGTCCTCAGCCAGACGCTTCCGGTCCCGAAGCACCACACTGCCCACGTCGCCCACGCCGTAGCCATCCACCAGCACCCGGCCGGAGGGCACGCTGCCCGCCAGCTTGATGTGGTCCCGGGTCAGTTCAATCACGCGCCCGGTCTCGCTGATGACGATATTCTTGGGATTCATCCCCATCCGCCGGGCCAGCTGGGCGTGAATTTTCAGGTGCCTCTGTTCCCCGTGGACCGGGATAAAGAACTTGGGCTGGACCAGGGCGTGCATCATCATCAGCTCCTGCTGACAGGCGTGGCCGGACACATGGAGGTCGCCCAACCGTTCGTTGACCACTTCCGCGCCCTTCCGGTACAGCTCGTTGATCACCGTACCGATGGCGTTTTCATTGCCTGGAATGGCGGAGGCGGAGATAATCACCCGGTCGCCGGGTTGAATCTCGATCTGCCGGTGGGTGGAGAAGGCGATACGGGTCAGCGCGGACATGGTCTCGCCCTGACTGCCAGTGGTGACGATACAGACCTTGCTGCTGGGCAGGCTCTTGATCTGGTTCAGGTCCACCAGGGTCCCCTGGGGCACGGTCATGTAGTTCAGCTTGGTGGACACCTTCAGGGCATTTTCCATGCTGCGGCCGCAGACGGCCACTTTGCGCCCGTACTTGGCGGCCACATTCATCACCTGCTGGATCCGGTCCACGTTGGACGAGAACGTAGTGACGATGATCCGCTGGTCACAGCCGTTAAACAGGGTGTCAAAGCTGTCGCCCACACTGCGCTCGCTCTTGGTAAAGCCCACCCGCTCCACGTTGGTGGAGTCGCACAGCAGGGCCAGTACTCCTTCCTTGCCCAGCTGTCCCAGACGGGCCAGATCCGCCATGCCGCCGGAGATGGGCGTGGGGTCGATCTTAAAGTCGCCGGTGTGGACGCAGACCCCGATGGGCGTGCGGATGGCGAAGGCCACCGCGTCGGCAATGGAGTGGTTGATATGGATAAACTCCACCGTAAACTGGCCCGCCTTGATCCGGTCGCCGGCGGCGCAGGTGTGGATCTTGGTCTGCTTGAGCAGCCCGTGTTCCTCCAGCTTCAGCTCCACCAGTCCCGCCGTCATCCGCGTGGCGTAGATGGGCGCCTGAATGCTCCGCAGCACGTAGGGCAGCGCGCCAATGTGGTCCTCGTGGCCGTGGGTCAGGAAGATACCGCGGATTTTCTCCCGGTTCTTAATCAGGTAGCTAATGTCGGGAATCACCACGTCGATGCCGTACATGTCATCGTCCGGAAACCCCATGCCGCAGTCCACCACGATGAGATCGTTACCGTACTCGAATACGGTCATGTTCTTGCCGATCTCATCCAGACCGCCCAGGGCTATAATCTTCAATTTTTCTGCCATAATAGCGGTATTTCACTCCTTTTCAGTTATTTTTATGTAACTGGAGTGCGAATGGCCTCTGTTCTGGGCAGCAGTGATCCCGCAGCTGCGTTCCGCCGGGAGACAGGCCCTGCTCCTCCTGCCTGCACCGGCGGTAAGCCGCGCACCACTGGTCCCCGCCTCCTGTTTGCTCAGGCCGGCGGCACATCCAGTTTTTGATTTCGTTGTTCTCTCATTGCCTCAGCACCACCCATGCCCGAGGCATACCCTAAGATTAGTATACCATATTGCGGCCATAAAGTATACCAGAGAAATTCACAAGCAATCCCACTGGCTGGCCTCCCGGGCCATGAAGTCGCACAATTCCCGGGCGATTTCCGCCTCCGGCCCTTCCGCGGCCAGACGCAGGGCCTCCTGATTGCCGGCGGGCGCTACCCAGACCGAACCACCTTCCAGATCCACCCGCATCCCGTGCTCCATCCGCCGGGCGTCTGGAAACCGCTTGGACAGGGCTCCCATGACGGCGCTCCGACCGCCCCGCAGTGGCACCACTCGTCGCTGGACCTGACAGCCGGGCAGCTGTCGGACCAGTTGGGTCAGCGACTGGCCGGTGGACTGCATCTGACGGACGATGAGACAGGCCGCAAAGAGGGCATCTCCCAGACAGCGCTGACGCCCCGTCCACGAGCCCCGCTCCACCTGTCCGTCCAGACTCCGGATCAGCCGTTCTGCCGCAGCCGGGGCCTCCGGCGGCAGGTGAATCTGCCGCTCGCCCGCGTCCGCCAGCGCCAGACAGGTCAGCAGCAGCACTTCCTCCCGGGAGAGCTCGTGGCCTTCCTCGGTCCAGACCGCCAGCGCTCTGCCTCCCTGCCGGGCAGCAAAGGCGGGCACCTTCTGCTCCACACTCCGGGGCACCTGACAGCCCAGCCATTCCAGCCCGGCGGCCAGTAGTTCCCCGTCCGATTCTATGACGGCAACCGTCATCGCATCAGGAACAGGCGCTTTTACAGGTCCCGCAGGTCTCGCAGACCTCGTAGGTCCCGCCGCCTGGACCGCCGCCGCCAGATAGCTCTCGCTGACATTGGCCAGCGTCCTGCGTCCGCCCATCCGCTGGGCCGGTGGCCGCCGGAGACTGCGCCGCAGCAGATTGCTCTCCAGTTTTCGCTGCCGGTCCCGTGGCAGCAGCTGTCCCTGCGGACCGAAGCAGTACAGGTTCAGCTGTTCCTCCCGCTGTTCCAGAAACAGACCGCCGGTGATGCCGTAGAACTCGCCCATCCAGGACGCCGCCGCAGGGCTGGCGCCGTCGTGGTCCACTACCCAGCCGCCGGCGGCAGTGACGCCCGCCGCTGCCGCCAGTGCCAGCGCCTCAGCGCCCGGACCGCCGGACCAGCCCACTGCCACCTGACCGGATTCCTCCGCCATGGCGCTGCCCAGGTCCATCACCAGCTCCGGCCCCAAGTCGCCGCCGATGCGGCCGCGCATGAGCCCGTCGTCGTCAAAGACCAGGCCGCCGGGTCCCGGTCCGCTGACCAAAGAAGCGGTCAGCCGGCTCCCCGGCTTCACCTGCAGGCCGGGCCAGATCCGCACCTGGGGCCGCAGGACCGCGTGATCTCCCACCGTCGCCTGGGCTCCCACCACCGCGCCGGGATAGAGACTGCATCCGTCTCCCACCCGGGCGTTGGGACAGAGAATGGCCCCTTCCAGCTGACTCTCCGCCCCGACGGCGGCGCCCATCACCACAGTCCGGCGCAGGACGCTCTCCCGGCCCACGGTGGCGCCCCGTTCCAGCACAGTGTGGGGTCCGATCTTACTCCAGGGACCCAGCTGGACCTCCGGGCCAATCCAACAGGGCGCGGTGATCTCTACCGACTCATCCAATGGCTCCGCGCTCCAGACCCCATCCCGCCGCTGGGGCAGTCCCAGGTCCAGAATCACCTTGCCGTCCAGCGCGTCCACTACCGTCTGCAAGTAGGTGCCGCACTCTCCCATATCCCGCCAGTAGCCCCGGGGCACCTGGCCGTAGAGGGGCCGCTTATCCCGGAGCAGCTGGGGAAACAGATCCTTGCTGAAGTCAAAGCAACGTCCCTCCGGCACCCGGTCCAGCACCGCCGGTGAGAGCAGATAGACGCCGGTGTTCACCTGGTCAGTGAACACCTGACCCCAGCCGGGCTTTTCCACAAAGGCGGTGACCCGGCCCTGCTCGTCGGTGCGCACCAGACCGTACTCCAGCGGCTCCGCCACCCGGTGGAGCAGCAAGGTCGCCTCGGCATGGCGCTCCCGGTGGAGCCGGGCGCAGTCCGCCAAGTCAAAGTCGCAGACGCAGTCGCCGCTGATGACAATAAAGTCCTCCTGGCCCAGAAAGTCCCGGCAGGCCCGGACACCGCCGGCGGTCCCCAGGGGCTCCTTCTCGTAAAAGTATTCCAGGTGCATCCCCCAGCTGCTGCCGTCGCCGAAGTAGCCGGTCACCGCCTCGGGCAGGTAGTGGAGGGTGATGGCCGCCTCCTCCACGCCGTTCTTCCGCAGCAGCAACAGGATATGCTCCAGCACCGGCTTGCCGAAGAGGGATACCATGGGTTTCGGAAGTTCTGTGGTCAAGGGCTGCAGCCGCGTGCCTGCCCCGCCCGCTAAAATTACCGCTTTCATAAGAAAAGGCCGTCCTTTACCAGAATTTCTTCTAGTATGGACGGCCTGTCTCTTCTTTATGCGATTGTGTCAGCTTTCTGCCGCAGATTCGCCCTTGGCACAGCTGTCGCAGCCGCAGTCCACGGGCATGGTGTCATCCTCCGCAATCCAGTCGCTGACCGGCACCACCGTGTAGGCGGTCTTGCTGTTGCGGATTACGACCTCCTGAATGCCGGCGTTGATAATCAGCCTCCGGCACATGGAGCAGGAGGTGGTACCACCCAGCAGTTCGCCTGTCTTGGCGTCCCGGCCGGACAGGTAGAGGGTACTGCCCAGCATCTCACTCCGGGCTGCGGAGATGATGGCGTTGGCCTCGGCGTGGACACTGCGGCAGAGCTCATAGCGCTGGCCGCTGGGTACCTGCAGCTCCTCCCGGGTACAGCGACCCAGATCCACGCAGTTCTGGCGTCCCCGGGGCGCACCGTTGTAGCCGGTGGAGATGATCTCATCGTTGCGCACCAGAATCGCCCCGTAGTGCCGGCGGAGGCAGGTGGAACGCTCCAGCACTGCGTCCGCGATATCCAAATAGTAGTTGACTTTATCCACTCGTTTCTGTTCCATGACGCGCCTCCTTTCCCGCTATTATACGGAATACGGCGGCGTTTGACAAGAAAAAGTCCCGGAAAAGTAACGTTTTCCGGGACTGATTTCCTTATTGTGTCGGGGTCTGCTCGGTGAGCACCGCCTGACAGTAGTCCTTACCGGTCTCCAGGGCGGTGGTCAGCACGCCCAGAGGACGGTCGTTCATGCCCGCCTCAGTCAGGGTCCGGGTCTGCTCGGTGGCATCCGTGCCGGGATCCAACTCCAGCCACACTCGGTTCAGAGACGCCAGATTTTCCAGGGTCTGCCCGCTGAGCTGACTGTTGGTGGAATCGCTGCCGCTGGTAATGATGTCCTGATCGGTGATCACCGACAGCTTGGCGCCGCCATTGGCCGCAGCCTGGGCCGCCTGGGTGTAGAAATTACCGATGATGGTGGCAAACTGGGTGGAGTCATAGGCCTCGCCCTTGCGGATGTAGTTCAGGTTGCCCTCGGTGGGATAGCCCGCGTTGTCCAGCAGGATCTCGTCAAAGCCCATCTGCGCCAGCTCGCCTATTATGCCCGTCAGGTAGTTGCGCACGTCGGCGTTGGTAGGACTGCCCCAGCGAACGTCGTTGTTGGGACCCCTCCAGCGATAGCCGCTGTTGGTGAGGATGGAGTAGGTCTCCAGGTTGCCCAGGGTCCCGTCCTCAAAACAGTCCACGTAGGCGATGGTGTAGACGCCCTGATTCTTCAGCTCCTGTACCGCCTCGGCCACCGGGTCGGTCTGAGCGCCGGTGGTAGGATCCGTAGTGGCCTGGGCCGAGGTCCCCAGCTGGGTGGCCAGGTCCAGACTGGACACATAGGACAGCTGTCCGCCGGCGGACTTCATCTCCAGCACCACGCCGTTGGCGCCCCGCTGCTCCAGCAGCGCGGACACGTCGCCGTTCAGCAGTTCCTCCTGGGTGATGCGGACGGCGCTGACCGCCTGCTCTCCCACAGCCGGTTCCTGGGGTGTGGTGCTCTCACTGGTCACCACGTCGCTGATGTCCGGCTCCGAGGTGACGGCGCCCTCCTCGGGCTGGGCGGAGCCCTCCGACCCGTCCGTCTGCTGGGACCAGGGCAGGACCAGCTTCCCGCCGTCGCTGGAGTAGACCATGTAGCGCTGCAAACCCCAGATGGTTAAAATCAGGCTGAGTACCACGACCGCCAGCACGATCACAATCACCTTGATCACCGGCGAGGGTCCTCCGCCTCCGTAATAAGTATGGTATCCGTACCGATCTCGTCTTCTCATGCCCTTTCGCCTCATTTTTTACACACTTTCTGTGCCGGGGCGCCTCTGCTCTGTCCCGCCTCGGGCATTAGTCCTCCCGCTTCAGCGCCCGTTCCAGCACTTCCAGGCCCGTCCGGACCTGCTCCACTTCTTCGGGGCTGAGCTTGTCAATCAGGCCGGGAAAGCTGTCCTCCACCGACCCCTCCAGTTCTTCCCGCACCTCGTCAAAGTGAGGTGTCAGGGTTACGTAGACCACACGCCGGTCCTTCTCCGACCGAACGCGCTGAATCAGGTCCATCTGCTCCAGCCGGTCCAGCACGCCGGAGATGGTGCTGTTGGCACTGCCGGTGGCCCGGGCCAGCTCGCTGATGGGCATGGAGCCCTCCGAGCTGAGGAGAGAGAGAACCAGAGTCTGGGGAAATGTCAGGTTGATATTGCCAAATCGCCCCCGGTATTCCTCCGAGATGCTGCGGTAAATCCGAAGGTAGGTGTGTAGGATTTCTTTTGCGCTCTGCATATTCTGCATATTGTGTGACACCCTTTCCTGAAAACTGCCGACTATGACACATCGTAATAGAGTCAGCATAATCGAAAGGAAACGGGAAAGTCAACACGGTGCCCTCGGAATTTACGGATTATTCACATTAGCTTTACGGAATGTTTTGATTTGGCCAACCATTCTTCTCCGCCGTCCATTTTCCCAATCTTTTCGGGAAAAGTCAAGGGGTATTTGTCGTCTGCCCACTGCCGATGCAAAAGTCACGGATCCAGGTAGCTGGAGGTGCGGTACTGGAGGGCCTCGGCCAGGTGGTTGACCTGAATTTCCTCGGACTGATCCAGGTCCGCGATGGTCCGGGCCACCCGCAGAATCCGGTCATAGCTCCGGGCGGTCAGCTGCATCCGCTCGTAGGCCTGGCGCATCAGGGCGGTGCCACCCTCGTCCAGCCGGCAGTAGGTCCGCAGGGCCTCCTGGCCCATCTGGGCGTTGCAGACCAGCTTTTCCGCCTCATAGCGCCGGTTCTGAATCTGCCGGGCATCGTTGACCCGGCGTCGGATCTCCGCCGAGGGCTCACCGGGCTCCCGCCGGGTCAGCTCCGCGAACTCCAGGGCGGGCACCTCTACCTTAATATCAATCCGGTCCATCAGTGGCCCGGAGATCCGGCTCCGATACCGCTTCACCTCGCCGAGACTGCACCGGCACCGGCCCGACGGATGGCCGTACCAGCCGCACTTGCAGGGGTTCATGGCGCACACCAGCATAAACCGGCTGGGATAGGTCATGGTGCCGGACACCCGGGAGATCTGAACCTGTCCGTCCTCCAAGGGCTGGCGGAGCACCTCCAGGGTGGCCTTTTGGAACTCGGGCAGCTCGTCCAGGAAGAGCACCCCGTGGTGGGCCAGGGAGATCTCGCCTGGCTTGGGGATACTGCCGCCACCGGCCAGCGCCCGGGCGGAGATGGTGTGATGAGGCGCCCGGAAGGGCCGCCGGGTCAGCAGCGGGTGCCGACTGTCCGTCATGCCGCAGACCGACCACAGCTCGGTGGCCTCCAGGGACTCCTGCCGGGTCAGGTCGGGCAGAATGGAGGGCAGTCGCTTGGCCAGCATACTCTTGCCCGCGCCGGGCGGTCCCACCATCAGCACGTGATGTCCGCCGGCCGCGGCGATCTCCAGGGCGCGCTTGGCCTGCTCCTGGCCCTTGACGTCGGCAAAATCGGGCAGGCCTGCCTCCTCGGTTACCACTTCCTGCTCCTCCGTCGGGACGATCTGTGTCCGACCGGACAGGTGATCCACCAGCTGGTTCAGCGTTTCCACCGGATAAACCTCAATTCCGCCGGCCAAACTAGCCTCAGGTGCATTGCCGGCCGGGACAAATAATCCCTGCATCCCGGCCCGCCGGGCCGCCAGCGCCATGGAGAGCATCCCACGGACCGGACGCAGCTGTCCGGAGAGGGCTACTTCCCCCACAAAGCCCCAGGGCTCCAGATCTGCCTCCAGCTGGCCGCTGCCCTGGAGCAGCCCCACCAGCATGGGCAGGTCGTAGACTGTGCCCTCTTTTCGCCGGTCCGCCGGCGCCAGATTGACGGTGATCCGGCTGACCGGGAAGGCAAAGCCGCTGTTCTTCACCGCCGAGCGCACCCGGTTTCGGGCCTCCTTCACCGCCGTGTCCGGCAGGCCCACCACATCAAAGGTGGGCAGCCCGCCCGAGATGTCACATTCCACCTTCACCTCGTATCCGGACACGCCGTAAAGCCCCAGGGACCGCACCGACGACACCATGGCAATCCACTCCTTCCAGCCAAAGTAATTTCTTTTTTATTGTACTGTATCCCCCCAGAAATTGCAATATGCCGCCAGGTGAACTGCAAACCATTTGGCCGGTTTTCCCGTCAAAGCCCCTCCATCCGCCCGGAAAACGGCCACCGTTTCACCCTCAAATCGTCCCGCTACCATTTGTCAACCTTTTCGCTTTGTCAACCCCCTGTTCCTGCCGGGGAAACGCCCGGCCAACCGTCCGGCAACTGCCGCCTGCAGAGGCAGCTTAGGGACCCTGCCCGCCCGGCATACTCCGTGGAAATGCCCTGCTTTTCTCTTTCCCCACTCCCGTTTTTTGTGGACTTTACCACTTCTCTTCCCGGAACCCCCGGAACGTGCCGGGAAAATCCTACTTTTTTCAGCGGGAAATGACAGCTTGTCACCCGGTACCGCCCTCCCGATTCAAAAAACCACATTCAGCAAACACTTTGTCAAAAGCTCGCCGCATCAATTCCTCAAAAATCTCCCGTTTCTTACCCCTAAAATCGGCTTGTATCTCATTTTTGCGCCCTTTTTCCCCTTCCAAATTTGATTCGCCGGTTGATTTTTTTGTTTACAAATGGACCTTTTGCTGGTATGATATGATTATTTAACGTATCCTGATTCAATCAGTTTGCACAAGGTACGATAAAGGAGGATACTACACATGGTAGTCAGAAAGAAGAAATCAATGGACGCCAACAACGCGGCTGCATGGGTCTCCTATGCGTTTACCGAGGTAGCAGGCATCTATCCCATTACCCCTTCCAGCCCCATGGCCGACTACGTTGACCAGTGGTCCGCTCAGGGTCAGAAAAATATCTTCGGCAATCCTGTCAAGGTGATTGAAATGCAGTCCGAGGCCGGTGCTGCCGGTACCGTACACGGCTCCCTGTCCGCCGGTGCCCTCACCACCACCTACACCGCCTCTCAGGGCCTGCTGCTCATGATTCCCAACATGTACAAAATTGCAGGCGAGCTGCTCCCCGGCGTGTTCCACATCGCCGCCCGTGCCCTGACCACCCATGCCCTGAACATCTTCGGCGACCATGAGGACGTTATGGCCTGCCGTCAGACCGGCTTCGCCATGCTGGCCGAGTCCAACCCTCAGGAAGTCATGGACCTGGCTCCTGTGGCCCATCTGGCCGCTATTGAGAGCCGCGTGCCCTTCCTGAACTTCTTTGACGGCTTCCGCACCTCTCACGAGATCCAGAAGCTGTCCGTCTGGGACTACGACGATCTGGCCGACATGGTGGACATGGACGCCGTGGAAGCTTTCCGTGCCCACTCCGTCAATCCCAACCACGGCACCACTAAGGGCTGCCACGAAAATGACGACACCTTCTTCCAGCACCGTGAGGCCTGCAACAAGTTCTACGACGCCGTGCCCGACGTGGTAGAAAAGTATATGGACAAGATCAACGAGAAGCTGGGCACCAACTACAAGCCCTTCAACTACTACGGCGCCGCCGACGCAGACCGGGTCATTATTGCCATCGGTTCTGTCAACGACGTGACCTCCGAGGTGGTGGACTACCTGAACGCCCACGGCGAAAAGGTGGGTCTGGTTCTGGTTCGTCTGTACCGTCCCTTCTCCGCAGAGCGTCTGCTGGCCACCATCCCCGCCAGCGTCAAGAAGATCGCCGTCCTGGACCGGACCAAGGAACCCGGCGCCCTGGGTGAACCCTTGTATATGGATGTAGTCACCGCTCTGGCTAAGGGCGGCCGCGGCGACATCACCGTCATTGGCGGCCGTTATGGCCTGGGCTCCAAGGACACGCCTCCTTCCTCCATTTTCGCCGTCTACGAAGAGCTGGCTAAGGACGCCCCCAAGGAGCACTTTACCATCGGCATCACTGACGACGTCACCTATCTGTCCCTGGAGGAGAAGCCCGCTCCCGACACCTCCGCTCCCGGCACCATCGCAGTTAAGTTCTGGGGTCTGGGCGGCGACGGCACCGTGGGCGCCAACAAGAACTCCATCAAGATCATCGGTGACCACACCGACAAATACGTCCAGGCGTACTTCCAGTACGACTCCAAGAAGACCGGCGGCGTCACCATCAGCCACCTGCGCTTCGGTGACAGCCCCATCCGCAGCCCCTACTATATCAATAGGGCTGACTTCGTGGCCTGCCACACTCCCGCCTATATCACCAAGGGCTTCAAGATCGTCAACGACGTCAAGGACGGCGGCACCTTCCTGATCAACTGCCAGTGGACTCCCGAGGAACTGGAACAGCATCTGTCCGCCGACTCCAAGAAATATATCCACGACCACAACATCAACCTGTACACCATCAACGCCATTGACCTGGCACAGAAGGTGGGCATGGGCAAGCGCACCAACACCGTGCTCCAGTCCGCATTCTTCGCTCTGGCCAAGGTGCTGCCGCCCGAGGACGCCCTCCAGTATATGAAGGACGCCGCTGAGCACTCCTACCTGAAGAAGGGCCAGGACGTTGTCCAGAAGAACTGGGACGCCATCGACGCCGGCGCCACCGCCTTCGTCAAGATCGACGTGCCGGACAGCTGGGCCAATCCCGCTCCCGACGCACCCGAAAAAGAGCTGGAAGGCCGTCCCGAGACCGTCAAGGTGGTCGAGACCCTGCTCAAACCCATCAACAAGATGGACGGTTACAGCCTCCCCGTCTCCGCCTTTGAGCCTCTGGCCGACGGTACCTTCCCCACCGGCGCCGCTGCCTACGAAAAGCGCGGCGTGGCCATCAATGTGGCCGAGTGGCTGCCCGACACCTGCGTCCAGTGTAACCTGTGCTCCTTCAGCTGTCCCCATGCCACCATCCGCTCCTACGCTCTGGACGAGGCGGAACAGGCCAACGCTCCCGAGGGCATGAAGATGCGGGACTTCAAGGTGGGTCCCGGCAAGGACAAGTACAAGTTCGCTCTGGCCGTCTCCCCGCTGGACTGCATGGGCTGCGGCGTGTGCGTCAACGTCTGTCCCACCAACTCCCTGAAGATGTCCCCCTCCGACTCCCAGATGGATCAGCAACCCGTCTTCGACTACTGCGTGGACAAGGTCTCCGTCAAGGAGGAACTGGTGGATCACACCGTCAAGGGCAGCCAGTTCAAGACCCCGTTGATGGAATTCTCCGGCGCCTGCGCAGGCTGCGCCGAGTCCACCTACGGCCGTCTGATCACTCAGCTGTACGGCGACCACATGATCGTCTCCAACGCCACCGGCTGTTCCTCCATCTGGGGCGGCGCCGCGGCTACCTCTCCCTACACCGTCAACAAGGAAGGCAAGGGTCCCGCATGGGCCAACTCCCTGTTCGAGGACGGCGCTGAGCACGGTCTGGGCCTGTACTACGGTCAGAAGACCATCCGTGACGCCCTGAAGGGCAAGGTCGAGCACATCGCCGAGATCACCGACAGCGCAGAGCGCAAGGCCGCCTGTGAAAAGTGGCTGGAGACCTATGACGACGGTCAGGCCAACCAGGCTGCTACCGAAGCGCTGATCGCAGCTCTGGATCCCAACTGTCCCGACTGCGCAGCAGTGCTGGCTCAGAAGGATTATCTGAACAAGAAGTCCTGCTGGATCATGGGCGGCGACGGCTGGGCCTACGACATCGGCTTCGGCGGTCTGGACCACGTCCTGGCCTCCGGCGAAGACATCAACATCTTCGTCTACGACACCGAGGTGTATTCCAACACCGGCGGTCAGGCCTCCAAGGCTTCCAACATCGGTCAGGTGGCGCAGTTCGCCTCCGCCGGTAAGGCTCTGGCCAAGAAGTCCCTGTCCGAGATCATGATGCAGTACGGCTACGTCTACGTGGCTCAGGTTGCCATGGGCGCCAACCCCGCTCAGTGCATCAAGGCCATCACCGAGGCCGAGGCCTATCACGGTCCCTCCATCATCATCGGCTACTCCCCCTGCGAGCTCCACTCCATCACCGGCGGCATGAGCAACTGCCAGAATGAGATGAAGCGCGCTGTGGACTGCGGTTACTGGAACCTGTTCCGGTACAACCCCGCCGCCAAGGCCAAGGGCAAGCCCGCCTTCACCCTGGATAGCAAGCAGCCGCAGCCCGGCTATCGTGACTTCATCATGGGTGAGGCCCGTTACTCCGCTCTGACCCGCTCCTTCCCCGAGCGCGCCGAAGAGCTGTTCCAGAAGGCCGAGGAAACCGCTCTGGCCCGTTACGAGCACCTGACCAAGGTGGGCGAAATGTACAACAAGTAAGCCAAGCCAGCGCTTTTAACCTTTTTTACCACACAAAAACACCCCCACGGAACATCCGCGGGGGTGTTTGGTTGTCGACAAAGTCGACAACCGCTCGGAAAAATGCAAGCATTTTTCCGAAGACAGCAGCCCGACTGCGCGCCCTCCC
>OLNN01002504.1_pt1 | contig 12877 bp, 10 predicted proteins | sample 1672141 | NCBI WGS metagenome assembly OLNN01 (sample SAMEA3136652, study PRJEB25190) | human gut metagenome | biome: human gut; feature: human-associated habitat; material: faeces | place: Austria | collected 2013 | reverse complement strand
TTTAAAATAAAAAAGGTTGACTAAATAGCCAACCTTTGTGTTTTTAGATTTCTTTTTTTATTTCTCCCTCTGGTTCTACCTTTTTATCTTCAGCAGAATTGGGTGGAGTGTTCTTTATTACTTCCGGACGAACAGCAGATACGTTTTGTAAAAGTTGTTTAAGCTCTTTCACTTCAGCTTTTAAGTCATCAAGTTCTTTGAAATCTTTTGTCACATTGGTTGTTATGTCCGAATTTATATTAAGTATTTTTAAGATGTCTTCACATCTCCGCATTTCCTCATCAATCTTACTCAGGCTCTCCTTCTTGATTCTACAATCTTCTAGAGACTGTCTAACCATGTTAACAATTTGTGATTTTTCTGTGGCTATAGTAAGACCGATGGATGAATCGGTCATCATTGTTTTATCTTCAGATACTGACAGTTTTCTTTGTTCACCATCACACGAAATCACTAGATCCACGAGCTTACGTCTATTTTGCATAGGCATCGGAAATTGTGTCGGTGGCACTGGTTCGTCATAGGGTTTTGATACACTGACTACCGTTCCTAAACTGTACGTTGTGTTCTTTTTAAAAGTACCTGTTATTTCGAGTACGTGTATTCTGGTACCCGACGTTAACTGAGAGAATGTCATATCTTTATAAGTTTAAAGAATATGGGCAACTCTCATAGCTGCCCATATATCTTGATTAATATTTAGGCAGCTGGTGCAGGAGTATAATTCATCAACTGTATTACATTGTCACATTTATTAAAATATGCGATGTATCTGTTCCCAGCACTAACTTGTGAACCAGTAATTGGCTCACTTGAAGCATTTACTAAAGGTATATTGCGAGTATTTGAAGCAGTACTTACAGAACCAGAAACCGAGATAAATACAGGTAGACTAGCTCCTGAAGCTTCTGCTGTGTGTCTAACTTCCAAAACAATTACACCTTCTTTGGGTAATCTACACCATACTTTAGGGCAGATACCTAATACTACATTTTCAGTGGATTCACCTATTGCTATAGTTTTTACTTTAGGTATTACTAGATCTAAAATATTTACGGTGTTATTTCTACCAAATGGATTAAATACGAAAGGATACATAATCGCCTCCTTTCTTATTAAGCGCAACAGCTATCACCGTATCCATAAGGATAACCGTAACCGTATCCATTCAACCCACCATTACATCCATAAGGATTACATGTTAAGTAAGCAGGAACTGGACAAGGTCTAATTTGACTTACGATATTAGAAGTCTGTTGTTGTAGCAATGCAGAAGATTGTAATGCATTCTTTTCGTCACGTAATGTGTCGATCTTATTTTGCATTTCTCTCATCTCTAATTGACAGAACTTGTCATTGATAATCTGAGTCTGAGCGTCTATCTTAGCACCAAGAATGTTAAATCTTGTAGCATTTTCACTAGACAAGGTATTGAAACCTGAAGTAATAGCGTTCTGCAAAGTATTAGTTTGCTGACAGATAGACAATCTGTTATCAGCATTCATCTGAGTCAGATTCAAATTAACTGAATCAATTGAACGTTGAGTTGTGCAGCAACAGTCACTAATAGCTTTGATAACATTGCAGTCACCTGCGTTAACTGCATTAATTACTCTTTCTGCAGAGAAACCTACTTCACCGCCAACTTTACCAATTGCATTCTGGATAGAACACAAAGCGTTGTCAATTGACTTAACGTCGCAGTTCAGATTAGTAGATAATGTATTGATTGCATCTTTATTACCATTGATTGCTTGCATCAATAAGTCTGTATTGTTGTTTTGATTACCCATAGCAGCTAAACGAGCGAAATCCGAATTTGTTTCTGCTTGGTTTCCACGACCGAAGCCATTTCCACCCCATCCGCCCCACATCCAGAAGAGCACGATGATGAAGATCCACCACCAACCACCGTTACCACCGAACATGCCATTACCATTGTTCATCATGGCCATTAAAGCAGCGGGGTCAAAACCTTTATTAGCATTCTGCATTAACGCAGCGATACCAGCATCAATACCACCACGGTCTTGTACAATAATTCTTTCGTTTTCTAACATAATGATTTATAATTTAATTGATTTATATATAATTTGATAATTAGAAATATCTAACAGATGTGTTACGTCTATCTCTGGATTCTTTATCACGGTCACGCATTTCTTTTTCACGATCTTCACGATCATAATCTAACTCATAATATCTATTACGACCAGGTCTTTCATACTCGTCATAATATTTAGAGTAAGGATATCGGTAATCGTTTTCTTTATTTGCGTATTCCATTCTACCAGAACGTCTTGCATAACGACCATATTCTTCTTCACGATCTCTGTGCATACGTTCGTATGCTTTATAATCGTTTTCTTCGTCGTCACACATAATGTACACATAGTAGTGCCACATCTTGCCTTCTGAAATGTCTTTGTCACAAAGCCAAGCTTTAGCTAATTCTGCGAAATATTTGGTATTTGCGCTACCAGTCATTGCTACTACTGCTTTATAAAAGTCTGAATATATCATATTCATAGCAACAAACCAGTCCCACTTATTATGTTTCTCTGATTTTAAGTTTATGCCCATTTGATTGGCAACGGACGTTGTCTCTTCAACCGTCCAGTGAGGACCTTTTGTACCATCCTCATTTTCCATACCCTCTACAGCATAGCGAGCATGTTCCTCATCAAAATGAGGGCCATTTATAGCTTCATACATATTTGCAGCCAATTCTGACTTTAAAATAGTGAAGCCTTTCTCCAACAGGCTACCTTCATGCTTCTCTAAAGCTGTTGCCAACTTATCTATAGCTTCTGTAGGGGATTGATGGCGTTTAATTTGTTCTAATAATTTGTTCAAATGCATAGTTTCAATTTATTTATTGATTAACACTAAATTGAAATGTATTGCAATTATTCTGATATATGTATTACTCTAGTATCTAATACTTGAATTAAATCATTAGAGTTTATAATTTGATATTTACTGATTTTATCTTTTTTAAAATCGAAGTGAATTAATCTTTGAAACCAATTCTTATAACGTCTTCTATAGACTTTATCTTCGTATACAAATAAATCTTGATGATTTAGTATTTCCATAGTATGTGTGAACACGCTATCTTTTCTAGCCACCGTGATGGTTGTCAATTGATTTGGTTTTAGCTCTACACAGAAATCCTTTTCTTTTGAAGGGATTATTCTTACTGTGGTATCTCTAATCACGGTCTCAGTGGATGCTACTTGACGTAGTTGCTTATCTTTGATCTTTAGCTTCTTTTGTTGATCCCTGGCGACCTTTATTAGACTATCGTTAGAATTTTTAAAATCATTTACTGTCAATTCCAATAACCTTGCTTCATTTCTATTTTGATTTGCAATATTTTCCCATACTTGAGCATTATTCATTGCAATCCCTACTTGTTTATCTAAGTCATTTACTTTCTTAGCAAGTCTGACATTATTAAACAATAGTAAACTAAAAATAACAGCAATAGCTATCTTTACTTTGGAAAATATCATTTTATCTTTTTTACAAGTTTCTTTATCTTTGGTAAATCATCTTTTTCTATTGTAATATCCAAATACTTTTCTCCTTTGCTACGTATGAACTTACTGAAGATCTTCCATGGTCCAGTAGGATCAATTGCTTGGAGATTTTCGATCATTGACCACAACTCAACTCCACAAACAATTCCTGAAAATCCTTCTACTAAATGCATGTCAATTGACTTTACTATTTCTGTGCCCATAAGATGACAACAAGAAATTATCATTGCACAGTTTCCGAATTTCTTTAAAGTAGACCACAATCTTCTAGATTCAAACTTACCACCATGAGTAATTGATACTTTGGTGCCAAGAATTGCATCTATAAGTATAAATACACACACTACAACTATTACTGTCCATATTGGAGCAAAGAATGTAGATAACCAACCCATTGCACCAGATAGTAAACAGGCAACAAATTTAATCGGTCCGTCATTAACTAATTCTTTAAAGTAATTCACTGTAGCTACACTTTGAGCCGTTAATATAATATTATTTAGTCTTTGTAACATTACAATAATTTGAAAGAAGATGATTGAAAAACAAAACGCTAACCAATACAAGATTAGCTAGCGTTCTGATATCTTTTGACAGTTTATTTAGTAAACGTCAATAAGGTTTAAAAGTTCTTTATTTATAAATTGACACTATCCTAAGTAATAGCGGTTATTTGTCCACTATTTAATTCCTCTTGTATTTGTTCATAAGCAACAAAATCTGAATCTACTTGCTCTTTTAATTGCTTTCTCTTTTGTAGGAAATCTTTATATATGTCTATATAACTTTCATCTAATATCCCCAATAAGGCAGCATTGTAGTCATTCAATTTCTTTGCTTCAACATCTGTACCCCATAGTTCATTAATACATGTTTCTAATATCTTATTAGCAGTTAATGTAGGCCATACAATCACTTCATAATAAGAATAACCAATATATTCATCTCTTTGTTCCATTTGTATATCCCATCTATATAAATAGTAACCATTACTATCTCTTTCTATTGTGCTGGGTATTTTATCACTATATGTTCTATTCATATTATTCTGTAGTTGTAGTTATTTCAGTTGATTTATATTTTGGGAAAAAGCAAAAGCGAGACCCGATGTTATTAGCCACACCAGACGGATTAGTTGTTCCCACGTTAGCCAAGCCTGCATTCAGCCCATCGTCCGATCTACCACCAACCAGCACAAGCTGCATACGATTAACCGATACGTTGGTATAGTAGTTGTCACACCAGTAGGTAGAGGTGCTACCTCCGACTTCCATGGCTATTATATCACCATCTTCTCCAAGCAACATCTTCTTGACGTGACCATTTATACGACAGGCATTACCCTTATTGTCATAACCCGTGTAAGAGGTATCGCTGAAGTTAGATGGATCGTTGGTAGTCCATAATATAGACAATCCAGAATCGCCTGTGGTGACCTGTATATTAGCCCCGTCAGTGTATTTCCAGACATGACCGAACGGATTCTCTATGCCACGATACCTGTTAGCCATCAATGTGGCATGAGTACCGTCTGAAGCGTTCTTCACCACATATGCCTTTTCTCCCGAACCGTTCCCGAACTCGTTGGTATATCCACATGGGATAAGGGGGTTGTTATTATTGAAATTAGTCCAATCCGTCATTTGTGTTGGTCCAAGACCTAGACCACCTTGGGCGAAACCGTTAGCGTCCTTTTGAGCATTAAACGATTTTTGACTATTTAATGTAGCATATTCTACTGCAAATAACCAGAATAGAGTCTTATGTGCTCCATATGTATACATTTCCCAACCCTTTCCACGTTTCCTTGCAGCTTGACGGAATTGGTCTCGTGTGAGATTAGTGACAGGGAGACCCAGCAGAGAACGATAGGTATCATCCCATTCAGCGGTGTTGTCACCACCTCTAAAATTAATTGAATTAGGATCACTTAATTTACTAGCTCCAGCCGCTGAACATAATAAATTATCGGTTCTATATATTCTGGCTTCATACGTTGAGATATAGAACTTATCTACATGTTTATACCCAGGTAATGGAACTTCGGACAACATCATCCTAAATTTAGTGCCATTAAAATACAATTTATACCAATGTTCAGGTATCTCTGTCATAACAGCATGATCCAAATAGCTTCCACCCCATGAAAGCTCATTATCCAAATATTCTTTAACTCCACCATCTCTATCCAACAAACACCTTCTCATCTTACTCTGGATAGGTAGCTCTCTATGCAATTGAATATTACCTACTCTAACCCCATCAGGACTAGATGATGCAGTATCCCACTCAACACCATACGCATATCTTTCTTCTAGATCTGGTATATCTTCCCAAGCTGGAGACCATTCAGTAGAAATATCACCATATTCAAGTTTAATCTTATGGATGGTGGAAATTGATGTGCCAGTTTTAGGAGAACTAAATACAACCATATGTGTATTATCAGCTACTGCATCTCCGATATTAGTAATCCATTTAAAAGTCTTACTGGCCTTCCCATTTACAAAGTCAGTCTTACTGAACTGAGCCATAGAACCTACTGCACCAGTAGAGTTATATATAGTGAACATTTCCTTATCATCACCCAACTCTCCAAAAATAGTCAATGTTACTTGTGTTCCTTTAGATATCTGTTCAGTTAGCCAGTAATTAGCCATCTCATACTCGGCATTACTCACTTCCTTCCCCGATCCCAATAACAGGTTTCTGCCATATACTGGAAGCTTACGATACTTGCCGTCATCCATTAAAGCTTTTGATCCGTCACCTGTAGTATGTATTACTACTTCCTTAACATTAGGATCAGTAGAATTATTTGTAATACTTGCCTGTATAGAAATTCCATCAGTTACCGGAATTAAAAAATCATTATTAACCTGAGTCTCCACATCTAAATTCTGACGTATCCACATTTGTATAGAACAATGATTAGCCCCCATAGTTTGTTGCGCATAAAACCAAATAGAATTATCACCATTGGTGTTATATCCGCCAAAAAAACTCGATATATACACACTATTATCTCTAATTGGAAGTGTATTAACAAAACCGTTTGGAAGCTTCTCTAGTAATGTATTATAGTCTTCTTGAGATATAGATGGAGTATCGTAGTTTGCCACTTTCATGAAGATGTCAAATACCGTATAATCCGCTAAATCAGCTTTAGTAGCTAATTTATCATCTACATATTTTTTGTTAACATCCACAGTGGGTATGGTGGGTTTATTAGTAAGATCATTGTAACTACCAGATGTAGCAACTGTAGCTAATGTTGGTTTATTTAATATCTGCGCATCACCAGATTCAGCATTCCAATCAGCATTAACATTTACTTCGGCACCAGCAGCAATGCCATTCAACTTTGTCTTATCTGAAGGTAACATCAAACCAGCTAAAGCTGTAGTAGATGCAGGAAGATTCAATTCTATATTTTCTACTACATTGGTTACTAAGTTCCTTTTATCTAGAGTAATAGTAGATCCTGTAGCTGTAGTATTTAATACTGCATTTTCTAATACCTCATTAAGATTGTTAACTTTAGTTTTATCTAGAGTAAGATAATCCTCTGTGCTCAGTCCTTTGCCTTCAACTTTATCTACTTTTGTATCTAATGCTGTATAGATATCAGTAAAGTCAACTTCTGGTATATTTACTACAGTCCAAACACCATTTTGTCTAGCATATTGCTTACCATCTTTAGGTGCTTCTTCTACTAGTTCCCGACCATGATCACTACTTAAGTATGGTATTTTAACCCATTCCCCATTATATTTTACTTTAATTACCATAATTAAATATTAAATATTTGTTTGCCAATTGTTTTAGCTTCTGTTCTAAGTGTTTGAAAAGATTGCCATTCATCATATCTGGTAATAGGTTGACTGCCACTAAGCAATTGTTCAACCATATTAGATTTTAATGCTGCTTCCTCATCTGCACTATATCTAGTTCTGATAACCTTACTTACGAAAGAATCATAAGTTGGTTCTTCATTGAATTTTAATTCATAATAAGCATAACCATGTATATCTTCAGAATTAATTTCTTCAATATCCCATCTAACTGCCCATTCATTCATTCCTAGGTATTCTATTACTTCAGGTATATGATCACCTTGTACTTTCTTTAATTCCATAACTACTTAATAATTTTTGTCTATAATCTTTAAAATTATAAGATCTCGTAAAGCGATACCATAAATTATGACAGTTTCCATATTTACACCATCCCCAATAAGCTGCTAGTGATGTTAACCTCTTATTCTTACTTTTATAACCTAATTTATAAATAAACTTCTTTTTGATATCTTTCCTGAGTAAAGTATGATCATGGTAAAATACATAACCAATAAAATCTATACCTCTTGCTTCTACAGGAAATATCTGCCAATTACGTTTTACTTTTAGTTTCAAGTTATCAGCTAGATATTTTTCAATCTCTTGTAAGCAATATCTTAAGTAATCTTTATCTGGGTGTAATATAACAATATTATCACAATACCTGTAATAATATTTTATTTTTAATACTTGTTTAATCCACCTATCGAACCAAGTCAAATTCAAATTTGCTGCAAATTGAGATATGTAATTTCCAATTGGTAAACCTTTTGGTGTAGAATAAACTACATGATGTAATAATCTTAATAGTTTCTTATCCTTAAATATCTTTTCAAATTGTGAGTACAACACATCTTGATCTACAGAATGAAAGAACTTTTTAATATCTAATTTTAAACAATATTTTGTGCCTTCTTTATCAGCTTTTAAATCTCTTTTCAATCTCTTTACTCCATAATGAATACCTCTTCCTTTTAAACAGTTGAAGGTATCTGCAGTAAATCTACTAACAAGGTAAGGTTCTATAACATTCATTATAGCATGATGGACTATTCTGTCTGGATAATACGGTAGCCTGTATATTTCTCTTTCTTTGTTACCACGATCGGCGATGATTGTGTATACGCAGTATTCCGAAGTACGATAAGTATCTTCTATTAATGCCTTTTGTAACCGGACCAGATTTTCATGTGGATTCCTGTCAAATTTCTTAACGCCGTATCTTTTAGTTTTACCTAATCTTGCCTTTTTGTCGGCCCGGACCAGATTTTCATATGATATTATCCTATTAAATAAATTGCCTATTCTTTTCATAAGCTATTTTGGTGGTAAGACCCGTTCGCCCAATACTACTAGGGTCTCTTCAAAGCACCTGTTATCTTTTACCTAGAGGTAAGGCTGATCTAAGTTCAACAAACATTTTTGTAAGTATCTGAAAGTATCTGTTAGTTCCAAAATTTCACTGATATTCGTCTATGAATTCGAGGATGCATTATTAGCATTAGCTATGAAGACTCTGCATTGAGAACCATTATCTGAATTACCTGACTGTTTTTTCAAGTATGAAATAATGTGACAGCAGTCTTACTATAAAGTCATCTCATAGTAATTCTTTTAGATCCCGCCCTTGTTATTAATATTTAATTATCTATATTACTCAGGACTATGCCTGCATTTTCTTAAATGTATCTGAATCAACTACAACGATCTTACCATAAAAGGCTAATCTTGCACCGAGATACGTCCACGAAAGCGAGGAAGCATGCTCAGCACGAGCCACGAAGACCCCGCAAAGAGAACCAAGAGCCGAAGCACCCGACCGTAGAAAGATTCTATTTGCTGTTGGATTAAACCAGCTATAATCGGAATAGTAAGTAGTTTCAGATCCACCGTGTGCTGTAGGAACTACATCACCATATTTGCCTTGAGCTATGGCTTTAGTCCATCCACTATATGCAGTAGTTGCAGCTGGATTAGGTTCGTATCCTACAACTCTGATATTAGTAGCACCTGCTGCTTCAAGCTCTGCTACATCCTTATCTGGGAATGAACCTCCGTCATATACAACGTATTTACCTTTTAAAATGTTTATTCCTTGTACAAACTCCCACTTACTGTAATAGCAGTCTTCAAGTCCTAAGAAGTTAGTTGAGTAATATCCAGCATCATTATTTACAGCTGCTTTCCCATCTCTATTACCTAAAGCCTTTGTTCCACCAGTCCAACCGTAGTCATATCTCTTAGTACCTCCTGAACAAGGAATAGCACTATTGCTTGTACTAATATTAGTAGTCTTATAGTAAGCACAAAACATTCTAGCTATAGTAGCATGAGACCTATAATCACCAATACCATACATTGAACCATTTACCTTTGCTGCTGCAACGAACTGTGCTATAGTTTTAGATGCTGTTGATATAGAAGATCCAGTACTAGTCAACGCTCTTCCATTTTCATCTGAAATTATTCCTTCAAATACACCTAATAATAATTCTGGTTCCTCAATGTAGTCATTATCAATTTGTTGTTCTGATATGTATGTTCTCCAAATACCTGGGCTTATTTCTATAGTTTTGTGATAGTATTTAGGGAAATGTACCATTAAACTCTCCTTTCTAACGGTTTCGTAAGTAGCACCTGTACCATCAGGCCATTTATTACTATCTGTTTCGTTTAAGTAACTAATCAATGCAGCATCATCTCCATATGGTTTAGCAATACATCTTTTAAACTTACTTCTTAATGATTCAATTACATTTCTGTTACCACCTGTTGCACATGTAGTAGATGAAGAATTTTCATTATTTTCATACCAATATGCTAGAGTATCTTCTAGATTAGAAGTAGTTACAATTTTACCTACATTTACATATACAATATTCTCAGGAACAGTAGTTTGAACAGAATTTACTAAAGTAAATTGTTTACTAACGCAGATATCCAAACTGGAAGTTCCTCCATATCTTTGTAGATTTGTTACCCAAATTTGTACTTCTGAATCAGTAGCTACATAACCAACTTTATATTGACTTGCATCTCCTATGTGATTTACAACCTCAACTCCAATTTTTCCTCTTGTACTGGCAGTAATAGTAGTAAATATTTCTTCTGTAGAAGCAAAGTTAGTCAAACCGTAAATGTTGAATACTACTTTAGCTTCTCCAGTATCAGTGGAAGCTACAGTTGGTAAATTACCTATATGCCAAGATCTGAATTCATTTCCAATAGATGGCCTACTAAAAACAGAATGAGGACCAGTAGCATTTCCAATAGTAACTAATTGATAACCATCTAACAAGTCAGCATCTAACCCACTACCTGCACCATCATTACCAGCATGCCATACTTTATTCCCCTTATAAGTTATAGAACTATCTGATATTGTTAAATTAGTTAAGTTTGTTACTTTAGTTTTATCTGCATTCGTATAATCATTTGTTGAAAGACCTTTACCTTCTTCTTTCTGTACAAATCGTGCATCTGCTTGGGATTTATTATAGTAATTGTTAGCAAGGTCATCTGATACTACCTTTATGTTAGCATCAGTTTGATCCTTAGTGTAATACCTAGTATCATGAGTATGAGTAGTTACTTCACCTACTAACACAGCTTCAATAGCTGCTTTACTAAGTTCAGCATCTTTACCGGGTTCTCCTTGAGGCCCTTGGAATCTACCCATATTAACCCATTCAGTACCATTCCAAAAGTATAAGTCTGTACCAACAATATAAGAATCACTAAGTTGTGGATCTACTATAGTATCTAAATCTTCTGGACTATCAAGACTACCTTTTAATACAATACCTGAGGATGGCCAACCAGTATTTACATATACATCATCAACTTCATCCCAAAGATACCAATAGCCGTCGTCCCCTACTTTGGGAGGATTGTCTGCATATTCTTTAGCTCTTGCTGCTTGAGTGTTAGCATTATTAGCAGCAGTAGTTGCATTTGTAGTAGCCTGTTGTGCAGCTGTTTTAGCCTCATTTACGGCAGTTATAGCATCAGCTGTATTCTTTTCCCTTGCAGCCTCTTGAGTCTCTCTAATCGCCTCATTTGCCTGTCTAGTGGCTTCATTTGATTCCCTTTCCTGTTCTGCTGTGTCACGAGCTGTTTCAGCTGCTATTCTAGCATCTTCGTTATCTACACGTTTGGTTTCAGCTGAAACTCTTCCCTTTTCAGAACTGATTCTCTTTGTTTCTTCATCAATTCTTTTCTGTTCATTTGTATTGCGTTCAACTTCAGCAGATGCTCTTAATGTTTCTGCACTAGCTCTAGAACCTTCAGCAGATACACGATTAGCTTCATTAGTCTTACGAATCTCCTCCTCAGACTTTCTAGAGTTCTCTGCAGCAATGCGCTCATTCTCAGCAGTTACCCTTTTAGTCTCTTCTGCTTTCCTACTATCTTCATTGGAGATACGTGTATTTTCATTGCTTACTCTGGTATTCTCAGCATTAACTCTACCTTGTTCTGCAGTAACACGTAATGCTTCTGCTTCTTTAACAGCTTGCTCAGTAGCTTCTACTTGAGCTTTAGCATCTAAGGCTTCTGCTGCTGCATCTAATGCAGGTTGTTTTAATGATTGCACCCATTCCTCTTCAGTACCTACAAAACCATGTTGTACTGCAACTTCGTATGCTGACCAACCTTGAATACCTTGCATACCAGATAAGTCAACAATAAACTTCCAACCATTCTGAGTCTTTAAGTAAACTTTAGCATCATCAGGATCTTCTACATTATTAGTATTAATAAGTACATACTCACCTAACTTTACATCAGCAGTACCCCAATCAGCTTCCATTGCTTCAACTGAAGGATATTCCTTTTTATAAGTAAAAGCATCACCAATAGCAGCTATACCAGTATTAATATATTGTTTAGTATCATAGTCATAGATCCACCAATCATTATCTACAATCTTTGGTGGATTACTAGCAATCTCTTCAGCTTTTTCAGTAGCAGCTATAGCATCGTCAACTATACCTTCAATTTCTTCTACAGCTTGATTAGCTTTATCTGCAGCTTCATTTGCTTTGTTAGCTGCTTCTAGTGCAGCAACAGCAGCATCTTCAGATGCTTTACTTAAGCTATCAATCCAATCTTGTTCACTACCTTTAAAACCTAATTTAACTGCAATATCGTAAGCACTAAGACCACGAGCTTCTATACCTGTATCTACATATACTTTGTTGATAGGATCATAAGTAAACCAATGATCATTCTCACCTATATACGGAGTCTCTGCAGTAGCTTTTACTCCAGTATCTCTATTGTCTACCCACCAGTTGCCATTAGAACCAATAAATGGTGGTACATAGTCATCTTTACTTACATCAAAGAGTACAACCCATTTTTCTATATCGTGATTGTAAACTTTAATTATTCTACCTTTTGAATCTGCTCCCAAGTCAACCCAGTACCCAACCTGATCTGGATTGGGTACGGTTATACTTGCAAACCATTCATAATATACATTATTCTTAA
>OLNN01002499.1_pt1 | contig 12891 bp, 10 predicted proteins | sample 1672141 | NCBI WGS metagenome assembly OLNN01 (sample SAMEA3136652, study PRJEB25190) | human gut metagenome | biome: human gut; feature: human-associated habitat; material: faeces | place: Austria | collected 2013 | reverse complement strand
ATAAAAACCGGAGATTCTGTCCTGAAGGGAATAGAATGCCGGGAAGAAATCATAGGCTTTAAATACAGAAGATGCAGAGGAACAGGGATTATGAACAAAAAAATCAGACTGAGCAGGAAAACACTGAAGATCATTCTTGCCGTATGCCTGACTGCGGCAGTTGCCATTACAGCAGGATTTTTTATTTACATATATGTGGTTGACAAAAATACTCTGGGCCGGGAAATCCGGATCTATCAGCAGGAAGTATCCGGACTTACTGTAGATGAGGCTCAGAAAAAAATCATGGATGCTTTTAACAGCAGAGAATTGACTTTTTATGAGGACGGAAAAGAGGTTTACCGCACGTCCATGAAGGAACTGGGGTATTCTCTGGATGAAAATGTTCTGAATGCCCAGCTGACAGCTATTAAACAGGAAAGAGATGCAGAAAAACAGATCATAGCGCAGCCGGTGAATTTCCGTATCGGGTATCAGATACAGAAGGATCAGGAAAAGGAAAAAGCAGCGCTTTCTGCTTCTCACTTTAACAATAAAGAGAGGACAGCTTCTGTCAGCGCATCAATTTCCTACGAAGAGCAGAAACAGCAATTTGTTATGGTAAAGGACGTGCAGGGAGATCAGATTGACGAAGGCCGGCTGATAAGCCATGTAGATCAGATCCTTGATACCACTTTTCCGGAAGATCTTCTGGGCAGTGAGATTAAAATAGAAATGGGCCCCTCTGTTTATGTTCAGCCGGAAACCGTAGTGACAGATGAACTGCAGAAAAAGCTGGATTCGCTGAACGGTCAGCTGAAAAAATACAGAAGCACCACAGTTACTTATACCTTTGGCCCGGCAACGGAGGTTCTGGATTCTGCTGCGATCAGTTCCTGGATCAAAATCGAAGGAGAAAAGATCAGCATTGATGAGGCTGCGGCAAAAGCCTGGGTGCAGCAGCTGGCTGCAGATTATGATACGATTTATGTGCCCCGTACCTTCCGCACCTCCTACGGAAACGACATTACCGTATCGGGAAATGAGTATGGCTTCCGCATTGATCAGGAGGCAGAGCTGAAACAGCTTCTGGAAGATCTGAAAACAGGAACTGCCATTTCCAGAGAGCCTGTTTACAGTATCCGGGGACTTCAGAGAAACGGAAAAGACGATCTTGCAGGCAGCTATATAGAAGTCAGCCTGGACAATCAGCATCTGTGGCTTTATAAGGACGGAGCACTGGTAACAGAAACCGATATTGTCAGCGGCGCTCCCACACCGGACAGGGAAACCTACCGCGGAGCGTGGCCCATCCCCTATAAGGCAAGCCCCTTTAATCTGACCAGTGACGTTTACGGATATGATGTAAAGGTAAATTACTGGATGCCTTTTGTTTATGGGCAGGGGCTTCATGACGCTTCCTGGCAGTCTTCTTTTGGCGGCAACAGATATAAAACCGGCGCAGGCAGCCACGGGTGTGTAAACCTTCCCACAGATCAGGCAGCGCTGATCTACAATACAATTGAAAGCGGATATCCGATTATTTTGTATTGATTAAAAAAAGAGCAAAGGGGTTCTGATCACCCCTTTGCTGTAGTAATAAATTCTTTCATTTTTATGTATTCTTCATATCCGAAGGATATTTTCCCTTTTGTCAGATTAAAATATCCGTTTTTCTGCATGGACCGGATGGTGCGGTCCAGTGTTTTGATATTCATGCCAAGCTCTTCGCTGAGGCGTTCCCGTATTTTCTGCAGAATAAAGGCACCGTTTTCCGGAAAGACAGCATCTGTCTGTTCAGAAAGAGAACCTTCATATGCTCTTACCAGATAATCTGCCAGCAGAAAGGTTGGAGGGTAATAAAGCTTGAGGCCGTTGTTGTAGGAGGAACGGTATAGCTTAAAGGCAGTTCTTCTTGCCATCAGCCGGAGGATATGCTGGTCGTTCCGGATCCATGTCTCTGCATCCCTTCGGGAAATATAGATCACCGTACACTCTGTAACAGCCTCTATGGTAACAGAAGTGCGGGGCATTTCCGCCAGAATGGTCACCTCCCCGATAAAATCAATGGCCCGGTTTGTTTCGATCATATAGATTTTTCCATTTTCAAATTCATTAATGACCCGGTTTTCACCTTTTGCAACAATGCCGAAAAACTGAAGCTCACAGTCCTTCTGGTGAATCAGCTTTCCCGGAGGATAAACCTTGACAAAGGCCTTTTTTCGTATTTCCTCAGGCATGGTTTCTGTGTATTCTATAAGACCGGGGATTTCTTTTTCCAGATCTTCCACTGTCATAAACATTCTCCTTTTGCGTATATTCCATAAAGAAGTAATAGAAGTGTAAAAAAATATATTTCTATAAATACCAGTAAAAGTGCATGGCGCATAAAGATTTTCACGCATAATGAAAAATCATTTTATTATCTTCTCTGTAAACAGGAGTTCGCCGCTCTCTGTGTGTTAGAAAAATTATAGCACAAAGATGTGAGCGTTTCTACCGTTTTCCTCTTCCCATTTTCTAAAAAACTGTTCATAAATCACAAAAACACCTCAAATGTCCTTTTTTCTGTCAGCCCTTTTCGATAAGATAAAAATAACAAAAAACGGAACGGGAGGTAAGAGAAATCGTGAAAAAACAAAAAGAAAATTTTGCTTATGAGTCACTGGGACAAAGAATCAGAACAGAATGGAAAATCTACCTTCTGGCATTTCTTTTTGTTCTGATCGCAGACAATATCGGTCAGATCAAAATTCCAGTGGGAACAGGGATGTTTATTTTATTCCCAATCTTTTATGCCATTATTCTGGGCGTGGTAAGCGGCCCTCAGGTATTGAAAATCGTAGAAAACAAACATGTAAAAGCAGCTTCCAAGCTGGTGGTGGTCGGAATTGCGCCCTTTATTGCAAAGCTTGGAATTACAGCAGGAGCCAATATTGAAACAATTTTAAGCGCCGGTCCTGCAGTTCTGCTCCATGGCTTCGGAAATCTTTTTGGGATTTTCCTGGCGCTGCCGGTGGCCATTCTCCTGGGAATGAAAAGAGAGGCAGTGGGAGCCTGCTTTTCCATTAACCGTGAGTATCATATGGCGCTGATCAATAATATTTACGGCGCAGATTCTGCTGAGGCAAGAGGAAGTCTTTCTATTTATATTGTCGGCGGAATGGTGGGAACCATTTATTTTGGAATCCTGGCATCTGCAGTGGCAATGACCGGACTTTTTCATCCTGAGGCAATGGGACTGGCATCAGGTGTGGGTGCGGGAATCATGATGGCAAGCTCCAGCGCGTCTCTCTGCGCCATGTATCCTGATTTTGCAGAATCCATTAAAACGCTTGCCAGTGTGGGAGAAACCATGGCAGGAATAACAGGAATTTACATTAACATGTTTATTGCGATTCCCCTTTGCGACAAACTGTATCAGATACTGGAACCAAAGCTTGGTCACTTTGGACGCAAAAAGAAGGCAGGAAAGGAGTAAGAGGATATGAGATACATAGAATGGCTGTTTCTTCTGGTAATCGGTGCCTGCGGTACCGGACTTGCAAACTTTATCGGATATGACGTGGGATTTATGGAGTCCCTTCCCGGGCTGGCGGTGCTGGTAATTATTTCCATGCTTGCAGTTGTCTGTACAAAGGTGATCCCTCTGAAGCTTCCCATTGTTGCCTACTGTGCCATCATTGGTCTTCTGGCCGCCTGTCCTTTATCTCCGGTAAGGACTTTTGTGATCGATGCTGCGGCAAAGATCAATTTTACAGCGCCGTTTACCATGGTGGGAGCCTATGCCGGACTTGCTATCGGGGATCAGCTGAAAACCTTTGTGAAACAGGGGCCGAAGATCCTTCTGGTAGGTCTTCTGGTAATGACAGGAACCTTCCTTGGCTCCTGTATCTGGGATTCCCTGATTCTGAAGCTTACAGGCGCAATTTAAAAGGAGCAGATGTTTATGATAAAATGTGATCTTCTGATAAAAAATACAGTTGTAATGACTGATTATGAAACAGTAAAAACAGGAATGGATATCGGGATAAAAGGGGAGAGGATCCTTTTTGTATCAGAAAAAGGAACAGAGGAGGTTCAGGCGCAGAAGGTGATCCGGGGAGAAGGAAAGCTTTTTATGCCCGGATTTACAGACAGTCACATGCACACAGGTCAGCAGCTGTTAAAAGGACTGGTTCTGGATGCAAAGCCGATTATCTGGACAAGAGTCATGCTTCCCTTTGAAAGTACCCTGACACCGGAAAAAATGAGACTTTCCGCAAAAACAGCAGCTCTGGAGATGATCCGGTGCGGCACCACTTCCTTTGTAGATGCAGGCAGCTATTATATGGACGCGGCGGCAGAGGTTTATGAAAAAAGCGGACTGAGAGGCTGTCTTTCTGTTTCCACAATGGATGAAGCCGGACTTCCGGAAAGCATTGCCATGAATGCCCGGCAGGCGGTAAAGGAGACAGACCGGCTTTATGATACCTGGAATGGAAAAGGAAACCTGAAGGTTTATTATGCGCTCCGGGCTTTAAACTCCTGCTCGGATGAGCTGGTGGAGCTGGCTGCTTCTCATGCCGGGGAAAGAAACACAATGCTTCAGGCTCATATGAACGAATATCAGGGAGAGGTAGACGGGATCATAAAAAGAGAAGGAATCCGTCCTTATGAATACCTTGAAAAAAAGGGTGTGCTCTCAGAAAGATTTCTGGGCGCTCACAGTCTGATCCTTTCGGAAGGAGAAAAGGAGCTTATCAGAGAAAAAAAGGTAAAAATCTGTCACTGTCCGTTCAGTAACTGCGGAAAAGCAGTTCCGGATACGCCTGATCTGGTAAACCGGGGAATCATACCGGGATTTGGAAGCGACGGAGCAGCCCACGGAGGTTTAAGCCTGTGGAATGAAATGAGGATCTTCCGTTCTCTTATGAATATTTACCATGGTGTTCCCAAACATAACCCAAAAGTTATGCCTGCAGAGCTGCTTTTCCGAATGATGTTCGAGGGCGGGGCAGCCGCTGTAGATGAGATGGGACAGTGCGGAAGAATCGAGGAAGGCTGTAAGGCTGACATGATCGGTATCTGTCTGGAGACAGCGCGGCTGATCCCCAGTGGAAATCTTATTCACACTATGTTTGAGTGCGGAGAGGCAGGGGATGTCAGTGAGATGATCGTAGGAGGAAAAATTCTTATGGAAAACAGAGAGATAAAAACTCTGGATGAGGAAAAAATCCTGTTTGAGGCAAACCAGTATATGAAAAAGGCAGGTGTTCTGTAATGGGTATCTGGCTGATGACAGCGGCTGCCAATCTTGTGGTAGGCGCGCTGGTAGGCCTCTGCGGCGTGGCCGGCTTTCTGCTTCCCATGTTTTATACTGCAGGTCTGGGAATGAGCGTTACAGAGGGGCTGGCGCTGAGCTTTGCAGCTTTTATTGTATCCGGCGCATTGGGCTCCTGGAATTATAAAAAGGCAGGAAACCTTGATGTAAAATTCGGGCTGAAGCTCAGTATCGGAAGTCTGATCGGAGCCATACTGGGAGTAAAGCTGAATCTGATCATTCCCGAGGAACAGGTAAAAGTGATTCTTTATCTGGTGGTGCTTCTTTCCGGGATCTCCATTCTTGTAAGAAAGGATGGAAAGCCTGAGGATAAAAAGAAAAAAGGCTTTTCCATTGAAAACAATCTGCCTGTAACCTTACTTCTCGGGGCAGTGACCGGAGCCATCTGCTCTATGTCGGGGGCAGGAGGCCCGGTACTTGTGATGCCGCTTCTGGTGGTTATGGGAATTTCGGTACGGACCGCAGTGGGAGTGGCGCTTTTTAACTCTGTCTTTATCGGCATTCCGGCAGTAACAGGATATCTTGCCCAGTGCGATATCAAAAAGCTTCTTCCGGTTCTACTGATCGCTCTTCTTACTCATGGAATCGGCGTATATTTTGGGAGCAAAAATGCATCCAGGATCAATCAGAAGCTTCTGAAAACAGGAATTGCAGTTTTTTCTGTGGGAATTGCAGTGTGTAAGCTGACAGGAATTTTTTAAATGACCGGAAGATGCGGGTTACTGTGAAATAAACATGCCGCGGATCATATGCTGAAATCTTTGAGCTGCCTTGTGTAAGAGGTGTATTCATGATAAAATACACACAACAGACAAAGGAAAGGCAGGGGAGCGGCTTATGGGTATTTATCTGAACAGTAAAACCGCATATACGTTATACAAAAGTGAAACAGAAAAGCCTTATTTTGTAGACAAATCCAGAATGCTAAAGGAATTGTTCCCGATGGTAGAAACCGGTAATAACCATATCTGTATTACACGGCCAAGACGGTTTGGAAAAACAGTAGCAGCCAATATGATCGCCGCTTTTTTCTCAAAAGCCTGCAATGCGGCGGATATTTTTGACTCCTTACAGATCGCGCAGTCCAGGGAATACGAAAAGTACAGGAATCAGTTTTCGGTGATTCACATTTTCTTTAATGAACTGGGAGGAAGATGCTCTTCCTATGATGAATATATAGGAAGAATTGAAAAAAGACTGATAAGGGATTTAAAAAAGGAATATCCGGAAACAGATATTGGGGATACAGACAGCGCGGCAGAGGCTCTTCTGGAATTGTATGCTGAGAGAGAAGATGCCAGATTTGTGTTTGTTCTGGATGAGTGGGATTTTATTTTTCATCAGAGCTTTATCAGCCAGACAGACAAAAAGGAATTCCTTATATTTCTCCGTAATCTTTTAAAGGACAGACCCTATGTGCTGCTTGCCTATATGACAGGGATTCTTCCCATTGCAAAGTACAGCAGCGGATCGGAACTGAATATGTTCAGTGAGTTTACCATGGCCTCTGAAGAAAAATTTTCTGAGTATTTTGGCTTTACGGAACAGGAAGTGGATATGCTGTTTGAACGCTACCGTGAACAGGAAACCCGTCCTGAAAAAATAACAAGGCAGGGACTGAAAACCTGGTATGACGGTTATCACACAAAATCAGGAGAGCGGCTTTATAATCCGCGTTCCGTTGTCATGTCTTTGTCAAACAATAATCTGGGAAATTACTGGACCAGCAAAGAGCAGTAGTTCGAAGGGTTCTTCTGGTGGGAATCGGCTATGATAAAGAAACAAAAAAGTACCGCTGCAAAATAGAAGAAATAAAATTACAATAAAAGAAAACAACAACGGTTATTGAGGATATATTCCCGGGCGAAGGGGGTATATCCTTTTTGTTTGTGGGCTGCGATTCCCTTTATGTACTGTCATTATCAGCAGTAACATATTCCCGGAAAGCTGTCAGAAAAATTGACTTTTTACACGCAAAATTATATAATGAAAAGCGTTGATAAGGAGGAAATTTATGGCTCATAAAACCGGTCTGGAAGATTATTATATCACAAAAAATAATAAAAAACTCCGCTTTGGTTATACTACGGGTTCCTGTGCGGCAGCAGCGGCAAAAGGCGCTGCAGAAATCCTTCTTGGAGGAAAAATGATCCGTGAGATCAGTCTCATGACGCCAAAGGGAATTCTTCTGAATCTGGAACTTCTTGACATTCAGAAAGAAGAAAACGCAGTGACCTGCGCTGTTCAAAAGGATGCCGGAGACGATCCGGATACTACAAACGGGATTCTGGTGTATGCTACGGTGGAAAAGCTGGACGGCGAAGCCATTGAGCCCCGGATTGTCATTGACGGAGGCGTCGGTGTAGGAAGAGTGACAAAGCCGGGACTGAAACAGGCAGTAGGCGAGGCTGCTATCAATCCGGTTCCAAAAGCCATGATCCTCAGATCTGCGGAGGAGGCCGCAGACAGATTTGATTATGAAGGCAGACTGAAAATTACCATTTCTGTGCCTGAAGGAGAAAAAATTGCCGGAAAAACCTTTAATCCCAGACTTGGGATTGTGGGAGGCATTTCTATTCTGGGAACCACAGGAATTGTGGAGCCCATGAGTGAAAGGGCGCTGATTGACAGCATCCGAATAGAAATGAGCCAGCATGCGGCAATGGGAGAAGAATATATTCTGGCAACTCCGGGAAACTACGGCGCGGAATTTTTAAGGGAGCATATGACGCTTCCTTTTGAAAAAAATATCAAATGCAGCAATTATGTGGGAGAAACCATTGATATGGCTGTGGATATGGGAGTGAAGGGAATCCTTTTTGTATCTCATATCGGCAAGTTTGTAAAAGTTGCAGCAGGGATCATGAACACTCATTCTCACAGTGCGGACGGGAGAATGGAGGTTCTTGCAGCAGGGGCCATCCGTGCGGGGGCTGACCTTGGCTGCGCAAAGGAGATCCTGAACTGCAATACCACAGACGAGGCACTTGCTGTTCTGGACAGGCACAGGATCCTGAAAGAAACCATGAAGGAGATCACAGACCGGATCCAGTTTTATCTGGATCACCGTTCCTATGACCAGATCCTTCTGGGCGCTGTGATTTTTTCCAGTGAATACGGATATCTGGGACAGACAGAACACGCGGCAGAATTAATCAAAAAAATATCCAAAGGAGAAAACAGATGATACATTTTGTTGGAGCAGGCCCGGGAGCGCCGGACCTTATTACAGTGAGAGGAAAACAGTATCTGGAGGAGGCTGATGTGATCATTTACGCAGGTTCTCTGGTAAATCCCCAGCTTCTGGAATACAGTAAGGATGTGTGCACCATTTACAACAGCGCAAAGATGACGCTGGAAGAAGTGATTTCTGTTATGGAAAAGGCGGAAAAAGAAGGTAAGACAACGGTTCGTCTCCACACAGGCGATCCCTGCATTTACGGAGCGATCCGGGAGCAGATGGATATTCTGGATGAAAAAGGAATTGCCTATGATTCCTGCCCGGGCGTCAGCTCTTTCTGCGGCGCGGCAAGCGCATTGAATCTGGAATACACACTTCCCGAGATTTCTCAGAGCGTGATCATTACAAGGATGGAAGGAAGAACTCCGGTTCCGTCCAAAGAAAGCATTCAGTCCTTTGCGGCTCATCAGGCGTCCATGGTGATCTTTTTAAGCACCGGAATGCTGGAAGAGCTGTCAAGAAGACTGATCGAGGGCGGTTATCGGGAAGATACTCCGGCTGCCATTGTCTATAAGGCAACCTGGCCGGACGAAAAGAAATTTATCTGTACCGTGGGAACTCTGGCAAAAACAGCAGCAGATAACAATATTACAAAAACAGCTCTGATGATCATTGGAGACGCGGTAAACGCAGCGGATTACGACCGCTCCAAATTATACGATCCTTCATTTACCACAGAATTCAGAAAAGCGAAACAGTGATGGACAGAGTCAGGATCGTATCCTTTACGGAAAATGGATATCAGCTTTTCTGCCGGATGCGGAAGGTGATCGGTGACCGCGGAAACAGCCAGCCGGCTGAAAACAGAATTTGAGAAACAGGGACACAGGGTTTTGCTTGCGTCAAAAAGTAAATATTTAAAGGATTCCATTCAGGAATCCGTATTAAAATGGACGGAAAGCCGTTTTTCTGCCGATGACGGGATCCTGTTTGTGGGAGCCTGCGGCATTGCAGTGCGGACGATCGCACCGCTTTTAAAAAGCAAGACAGAGGATCCGGCGGTGCTCGTGCTCGATGAGGCGGGGCAGTATGTGATTTCTCTGCTGTCCGGCCACATCGGCGGCGCAAATGCGTACGCACAAAAGATTGCAGGGCTGACTGGAGCGACCCCTGTCATCACGACGGCCTCCGATGTCCGCGGAAAAATTGCGGTGGATGTCTTTGCAAAGAACAATCATCTGACGATCAGCAGCATGAAAGCGGCGAAATGCGTCGAGGCGGCGATCCTGCGCGGTGAGCCGGTGGAGGTGTACTGTTCCGGAACCGTGCAGGGAGCTGTACCGCCGGAGCTGACGCTGATACAGGGAAACCGCACAGAGAAATGGAGCCCGAAGAAGGCAGAGCCGACAGGAAACGAGGGCGGCCATACACCGGCCGGCTGCCGGATATGGATTTCCGAACGTACCTGCCCGTGGCTGCAGCCCGCAGAAAAGGACATGTATGATACACTCGTTCTCACGCCGCGCGTCGTCACCATCGGCATCGGCTGCCGTAAAGGAAAGCCGGCGGATGCTGTGTCGGAGGCGCTGCGGCGGGTTCTGGCAGAAGAGCAGATACCGAAGGAAGCGCTGGTCGGCATCGCATCGATTGATCTGAAAAAGGATGAGGAGGGCATTTGGGAGACGGCGCGCCGGATGGGGCTTTCCTTTACCACCTATACGTCAGAGCAGCTGCTGGCTGTCCGGGGCGACTTTACACCGTCCGAATTTGTCAAAAGGACGACCGGTGTGGACAATGTCTGCGAGCGCGCTGCCTTACTGCTTGCCGGAGACGGCGGGACAATGATTCGAAAAAAAGAGGCCGGAAATGGCGTGACCGTTGCGCTGGCCATTCAGAAATGGGGGATACAATTTTGAAGAATAAATTATATGTAGTCGGAATGGGTCCGGGTGCGGCAGACCGCATGAGCATCCGCGCAGATGAAACACTGAAAAAATGTGACACGATCATCGGATATACTGTATATGTCAATCTTCTGAAAGAGGATTATCCAGGAAAAGAATACCTGACGACGCCGATGACGCAGGAAGCAAGGCGCTGTGAGATGGCATTTGAGGAAGCCCAAAAAGGCAAGACCGTAGCGATGGTCTGCAGCGGAGATGCAGGTGTATACGGCATGAGCGGACTGATGCTGGAGATCGGCGCCGGTTACCCGGATATCGAGGTAGAGGTCATTCCGGGCGTGACTGCTGCACTGAGCGGAGGGGCAGTACTCGGAGCACCGCTGACGCATGACTTTGCAGTGGTCAGCCTTAGCGACCGGCTGACACCATGGGAGAAGATCGAGAAGCGTCTGCGCCTGGCAGCGGAGGCGGATTTTTCGCTTGCCATTTACAATCCGGCGAGCAAGGGACGTCCGGATTACCTGCAGAAGGCATGCGATATTCTGCTCTCTGTGCTTCCGGCAGACCGGATCTGCGGAACGGTGGAAAATATCGGCCGTGAGGGTGAGTGTGCAAAAATATACACACTTGGCGAGTTGCGCAATGCGGAAGTCAACATGTTTACGACCGTATTTATCGGCAATTCCATGACGAAGGAGATTGGCGGACGTATGGTGACGCCGCGGGGCTATCGGATATGAGACAGGTACTGATTTTTGGCGGGACCTCGGAGGGGCGGATGCTCTCCGAGTATCTCGATAAAAGACAGCTCCGGCATACGGTGTGTGTCGCGACGGACTACGGCGAGGAAGTGATGGAGCACACGGAATATGTGCAGATCCGTCAGGGACGACTGGATGTGCCGGAGATGGAAGCGCTGATGCGAAGCGGGGACTACGCGGTCGTCGTCGATGCGACGCATCCGTACGCCACAGCGGTATCCGAAAATGTGCGCATGGCGTGCAAGGCAGTAGATATGCCGTATCTGCGCTATCTGCGGGATGCGGGACGCGTGGCGGGTTCCAAAACATCTGACGCGCATCAAAGCACTTCGATAAGCGGGAGGGATGCCGGGACCGACTCTTCGATCACCTGGGTAAATTCCGCAGCAGAGGCGGCGACTTATCTGGAAACGCAGTCCGGCAATATTTTCCTGACGACCGGGAGCAAGGAGCTGCATGTCTTTACGGAACGGATTTCCGATCTTGGCCGTCTGTTTATCCGCGTACTTCCGTCGGCAAGTGTCATTACCGAGTGCCGAAATCTCGGTATGGAGGGAAAGCAGATCTGCGCGATGCAGGGACCATTTTCCGCTGAGATGAATATCGCAATGCTGAAGCAGACCGATGCTGCGTTTCTTGTGACGAAGGATACCGGTACGACCGGAGGCTATCCGGAAAAGGAGCAGGCGGCACATCAGCTTGGCGTGCGCATGGTCGTGATCCGCAGACCGGAGGAGTCGGGACTGGACTTTGCGGCACTGCTTAAAAAGCTCGGGGAAGCACTGGGATGTGAGCTTGAAGGCGAGAAAGCCCAAACAAGTGAAGAAAGAGTCCTTTCCTGCATCGGCATCGGTATGGGAAATCTCGGCACACTGACGCACGATGCGGCAGAGGCGATAAAGAGCGCGCAGATCATTTTCGGCGCCGATCGGCTTTTGAAGAGTGTGCAGGAGATGGGCATTCTGTCATCCGGCCAGCCGCTTGTGACAGAGTATATCGGCACGAAGATCCTTGCATACCTGGAAGCGCATCCACAGTACCGGCGTATCGCGGTTCTGATGTCCGGAGATGTCGGATTTTACAGCGGAGCGCGCGGCATTCAGGAGGCGTTCGCAGGAGAAAATGTGCATTTTTACTGTGGAATCTCATCAGTCGTCTATTTTGCTTCGAAGATTCCGACCTCCTGGCAGGATGCAAAGCTGCTCAGTGCGCACGGCAAGCAGGTGAATCTTCTGAACAGCGTGCAGCGCTATCCGAAGATCATCATGATCGTAAGCGGCGCGGGCGATGTTATGCACCTTTGCGCGAAGCTGCATGAGGCAAAGATGGATCAGGTGCGAGTGACAGTCGGCACGAATTTATCTTACCCGGAGGAGACGGTGACGTCAGGAGCTCCGGAGGACTTTCTGACGGTAACGACGACGGGACTGCATATCATGATGCTGGAAAACCCGGAGGCAAAGTACATCATCACACCGGGCATGAACGATGAGACCTTTGTGCGCGGCAAGGTACCGATGACAAAAGAAGAGATCCGGATCCTTTCCGTGGCAAAGCTGCAGCTGACCGAGGATGCAATCGTCTATGATGTCGGAGCCGGGACCGGCTCGGTATCCGCGGAATGCGCACGGCTCTGTACGTCAGGCTGTGTCTATGCCATTGAGCGGAATCCGGAGGGCATCGAGCTGATCCGGGAAAACGCGAAGCAGCTGAAGCTCTCGAACCTGATTCCGGTCGAGGGGC